>Ga0079998_112272_pt1 | contig 19460 bp, 17 predicted proteins | sample PerSpoBPS_BMetaG_FD_69201 | JGI IMG/M metagenome (GOLD analysis project Ga0079998, IMG submission 69201) | Thermal spring microbial communities from Yellowstone National Park, Wyoming, USA - Perpetual Spouter B (PS_B) MetaG (SPADES assembly)... | ecosystem: Environmental > Aquatic > Thermal... | reverse complement strand
TTAGCCACCTCGCTGTCTACAGGAACGGTAGTTTTAGACACGTTCCTCTTCATGGACTCCCATTTAAATAATTCCCCCTGTACACGCCGTCTAGAAGAGCCACTAGTCTGTATGCGTCCTCAGGGCTCCGCGCCGCCAGCTCCTTTATGTAGTTCACCAGCGGCAACAGCGTGCGCTTCGCCGTGCTCAACGCCGCAACCTCTGCCAAGCCGCCGCCAGCCCTCCTCCCCTCCTCCCTGGCGACCCCGACCCAGAGCGCCAGCAACGGCGCCACGAGCTCCTCCGCCCACCTCCTCCTAAGGTAAACCTCGAGCATGCCCGCCTCCTCTTCCACAATCCTCTCGGCTGCCCGAACCGCATCTATGCGCAACTTATTGAACTCCTCGGCGATGCCTCGTAGCTCCTCGATGGTAACCACCTCCACGGGCAGGCCAGGCGCCACGTTCCGCGGCATGCCGAGATCTACGATTAACTTTGCCCGGGCATCTCGCGGCACCGATGTTATCACCGGCTCAAAGACGGAAACAGCCGTAAACACCACGTCGCACTCCTTAAGACAACGCTCCACGTTTTCCGCCGTCAGAGACCGCACCTCCACCCCGAGATGAGCCACCTTCTCTACGCGCCTGTTGAGGACCGTAACGCGTCTCGCCCCTGCATCTCTCAGCTCCTTCACAATACCCCGCCCCACAGACCCCGCCCCTATTACGCACACATCAGACTCCTCAAGCCGGAGACGCCGCCTCACATATATAATCGCTAAGGAGCCTAGACCCCTGGGCCCTCTGGATATGGCTGTCTCCGTCCTCACCCGCTTGCCGACGCGTATCGCCCTCTCTACGATTGTTTTCAGGAGGCCGCGGGTGTAGCCGGCCTTGACCTGCTTATCGAAAGCCTCCTCCACCTGGCCTAGAACGTCCGTCTCGCCTATCAACATGGACTCAAGCCCAGCCGCCACGCGGAAGAGGTGCCTCGCCGCGTCAAGACCGCGGTACTCCACAACGCGGTTTACATAAGGCGCGTACCCGGACTTCACCAGCTCCACGAAGTCGCTGGGGGCGTCGTAAAGATATACCTCCACCCGGTTGCAGGTGTGGAGGACAAAGAGCGGATACTTCGTCCCCATACACGTTCTGTGTATGGTCTTGGCAACTTCAGAAAGCTCGTCTATGCCGAGTTGTTTATGCGTAAGAGACAGAGCTGTGAGCTTGTCTACGAGGTTCATAGAGACAGGAGGAGATACGCGCCTATTATTATCAACAGAACCCCAACGCCCCTCTCAACCCATTTACCAGGCTTGATGTATTTAAGCGCTCCCTTAACCACGGCGTAGACGGCGGCGGCTAATCCTCCGCCGTAGAACAGAAGAGCTGCGAAGAGCAACGCGTAGTCGCCGGCGAGAGACGAAAGCGCTATGACCGTGGCGAGTCCAGCGTAGGGGAGTATACACGGCACCCATACGGCTCCCAGCGAGAAGCCGAGGAGAAAATCGCCAGCCGCTCTGAACCTCTTAAAGGCGAAGGTCTGCAACCTAGAGACGGCGGCGGCATATCTCAAGTTGAGCCTCTCCACCAGTAGTACCAGGCCCAGCGCGATCAGAAGCGCCCCGCCGACGGCGGTCACCGCGGCCCGCGCAGATGCCGCGAAGCCCCCAAGAGCCGCAACCAAGACGCCGAGGAGCGCGTAAGACGCCACCATACCGGCGAGCACCTTCCCCACGCTCCTTCTGGCGAAATGCGTGACGGCCGCAATGCTGAGGACGGGCAAGACGCAGGGCGAAAAGGCGCTCGCAACGCCCAGCGCGAAGGCCCACAGCAGAGGCCACGCCTCTATGCGACCCTCTTCTGCAGTTGTGGAGCTACCCTCCGCCTCCTTGAGGAATTGGATAAAAGCTTGTTTAAGCCCGACGCCTTGCGGCATATCGGCCCCGGTCCAGAACCCAAGAAGCTCGACCCTTCCGCCCTCGGCAACTCCGAGGATTACGGTTGGCGTGCCTGGGATCAGAAACGTCCTGTTCCCCTTGGCCGCGTAGTACCTCGCAACGCCGTGGTCCACATACACCAACTGCCCCTCTAGATATACGTCGATGCCCGCCAAAGGCGACCTCGAGAGGTCGAGGGCATACAGCCTAAAGCCAGAAAGGAGATACGCAACTTCGCAGTCGCCAAATACCTGTTGTTCGATTTTTTTACACTCCTCGCAGAGAGGCTGGTATATATAGAGGAGGAACCTGCCCTCAAGCCCGGCGGTGGAGTTAATTAGCTGAAACTTCAAGCACCCCTTCTCCACATACGCCGCCGACGCCGCAGCCGCAAGCACAAGAAGAAGGATGAGGATAACCCTCATAGTCTATCCAACAGAGCCGAGGCGATTACGCCTACGCTCACTACTAGAAGCAGAGCAACCGCCGCGGCGGCGCCTCCCTCCACGACGGCCACGACAGGCGGCAGAGCGAGCACCACGGACATGGCGGTGGCGGCTGGGGGCGGGAGGCCTCCATATACGGCAAACAGCGCCGCGAGGGAGCTCGTGGAGGAGAGCAACAAGGTGCCGACTACTGCGTGGGGCAGAGCAGACACGTCTATAAAGAGAGAGGCAGCGGCCACCGCGGCGACGGCCACGGCGCTGGTCACCACGAGCTTGGAGAAGAAGATGCCGGCATATCCGACGTAGTATATCAAACCCTCCAGAACCCCCCGGTCCCAATCCCTAATTACGTAGAGATACGCCGTCAGTTGCGAGGCGAGAAGCGCCACTAGATATACGGCCAGCCTGCCGGCGAAGGAGCCCAAGACGCCCGCGGCCACGCCAGCAACGAGAATAAACACGAGCTCCTCAGGCCTCCTAGACACGGCCTTTAAATCAGCCTTAACCACCTCCCACATACTGTACATCCCCAATCATCACCTCCCTGCCGATACCGAGCGGAAACGGCGAAGTCAACAGAGCCGCGCCCCTCTGCCTCAAAATATCCAAAAGCTCGGCCCTGGCCTCCTCGTCGAGCCCCGTCGTCGGCTCGTCAATAACGAGGTTCGGAGGATTGGGGAGGAGGGCCCTAACCACGTCCACGCGCCTCCTCCAGCCAAAAGAAAGCGCCTTCACAGGCTTGTCAAGCACCTTACACACCCCCAAGGGACAGCCCTCAAGCCTCCCTCCGGACATCTTGCCAAAAAGTCTCAAATTCTCCTTGACGGTAAGCTCGGGGTATAGCATCGGCGTGTGAAACACAACCCCCAGCATGGAGGCGGGCACCTTAGGCCTCCTGCCGTCTATAAACACCTCGCCTCGGGTGGGCTCAAGAACCCCCGCGATTATCCTCACAAGAGTGGTCTTCCCCGACCCGTTGGGCCCCACAAGCGTCACCACGCTGTTTACACTAAGCTTAACCCCGCGGAGCACCCACGAGTCGCCCAGCCGCTTCCAGACGTCTAAAACCTCAATCACAGCCCCACCTTCTTTGACAGACTTAAAAATATACACATGATTTCTACCTACTTACAAATAAATGCCTTTCTATACACATTGTACACTAAATATAACACGCGGCTAAGACTTGAGGGGGGCGTAATACGCCGAGTGGCATCCCTTCAATATAGTGGTGATATTCAAGGTGCGAGTCGCCGGGTTGTAGATCCCCTCCACCACGACCTCGTCGCTGAACTGGAAAGAGGGACCCGCCACCTTCAGCACCTCGCCGTACGGCACATAGGCGGTTATGGTGAAGCCGTCCCGCCCCCTAAGCACCAAGTAGAGGTAGTCCCCCGACCTCCCATACTCCACAAGTTGCCCTGAGACTCTCACCTTGCCCCCCGCGGAGTTTTTCAAATCTGAGACGTCCTTCGGCGTGCCTACATAAAGCGACATAATGCCCGCCGCCAGAAATACCGCCACCAACGCTCCAACGAAAATCCACCTCCTCATAGCCTCTCCCTCAGCAGAAGTATTAAAGCAACTACGCCGAAGTAAAACGCCATGTTGACGTAGGCGCTGAAGTGGCGCACAAGTTCCACACGGCCGTCTACCACAGCGACGAAGTTCTTGGGGAGCGTAGGCACGCCGCCCACCTCCACGGGGCTCAGCACCTCGCCAGGAGGCACGGCCAGCATCCGCCCATCCTCCAAAACGATGTTATTCGCCGTGACGTTCACCACGCGGACAGGCCCGTAGAGGAGCCAGGGGTACAGCAACGCCAGCGCCACCGCGGCGCCCGCAATATATAGCCACCACGCCCGCTTCGCCGACCCCAAAAACATCACCGTTAAGAAAAGCGCCATCAAGAGAAGAATCCGCGCCCCCATATACATCCCCATAGTCCCCGTAAGCGTGGTGCCCGGCTTCGGGTGGTAGGCCTCAACCACCACGGGCGCCACAAGCGACACCACCGCCAGGACAAACCCGGCGATTACGAAGGCCCGGGCCAGCTTCACGCTTCTGTCGGGGTCCTCAACCCCCCTCCTAATGGCGGGGTAGACAGAGAATACAAGCGCAAGCACCAGTATAGACATCTGCCTCGGGTCCAAGGCGAAGGGCGAGCCCCAGCTCTCCGCCGCCCAGATGGTCCCGCTTAGAAAGGCGTACCAGCCCAGAAGCGCGGTGGCGTAGGCCGAGAAGTCCATCCACCTCACCACCCTCTCGGAAGGCCTCCTAACGGCGCCCCACACGGCCAACACAAGCGCCGCAGTCGCCGCAACGTAGAGAAGAATAGCCGCAGGCACGTGGACGTACACGTTCAGATACGCCGTGGGTGCCCCAAGCTCCTGAACCACAAGCGGAAACGGGCCCCAGTTTACAAGATACACCGCAGAAACCACGTCGAGCAGAACCAAGGGATAAACCAACCACCTCACGTCTCTGTTCTCTAGCCAAATATTAAAACATTATTATAATAAATGTACACAAAAACTAAATCTTTGCCTTCTTCGCCACGTAAAGCAACCCGCCCAGCAAAACAGCCACCGCGAACACCGTACTCACAAACGGCAAGCCACTGGATCTTTGAGTGTTCCCCAGTTGTCCGCCACCTCCCTCCGCTCCCCATGTGCCCGCCGCGACGTCCCACTCCCCCGCCGTGAAGCTCCATTTAATGCCGTGGGGATCAGAGACCTTGCTCGGGTCTACGGCTAGGAAATGGCAGTTAAAACACGCGGTCCACACCCTGGTGGGGCCTAGCCCCGGATTCCCGAAACGAGACGTCGAGGTGGCGGGGAAGCTGAGTGTAGTGATAATGTCGTTCTTATACGCATCCCACAAGCCGGCCTCGATATTCCGCCCAGGCCCCGCTACGCTGGACACATTGGAGAAGAGGCTGTAGACGCCGGGCGTGGCGTTGCTCTGCGTGTAGACCCGCACCAGCCTTACGACATTCGGCGCGGTCTCCACCCCAACGCCGCTACCCTCGTAGGTAAAGAGCGCAGCCATCCAGCTACCGCCGTACGCATAGCCGAAGTGCACCACCGCGTGGCATCTACAGCCAAGCCCCGCGTGGACGGACTGAGAGACCTTCTGCTGAATCGCGCTGTGGCACTGGCCGCAGTTTCCCCACACCGCGTCTGAGTCGCCGTATATGTAGCCGACGATGTTATGAGTCCACATTGGCGACGGCATTCTGTCCATAGCCGCGTAGGCAGAGACGCCGTGGCAGGGCTGGCAGACGTCTGGATGCTGGACGTAGAGCGTATCCGTCCCCCTTTTCGACACAGGCGTCCCGTTGTAACCAGCAACGACAGTCCACGGACTGACGGCAGCTACGTGACACGTGAAGCAACTCTTCCAGCTATCCGCCTCCAACCTGCCGTATGCCCCGCCGATGCCGGCCGGCCCAGGGCCTGGCAGAGGAAGAACCACGTCACCGCTGAGCCAATCCCAGACGGCAACCACAATAGTCCTCGTCTGACCTGAGTATTGTTGCCAGATCTTGTACAAATTCGGGGGACAGTAGACACTGCAGTCATATAATAACTTAGCAAATTTATACTGCGTTCCCGGCTTCAGAGAAGGGTAGGTGACACCCCAGGGGAGATACCCCGTGACAAGTATCAGATTCAGATCATTCTGATAAGTATAACCGTGGTTAGACAGGCGTATATGAATTACCACATGACAAGCACAAGAAGGAGTCATCCCCCTTCCATATGAGTGGCAATAGCAGTAACTGGTGTCTCTAGGTGGCGCAGGCCTAATTAACGTGGCTGTCCTAAGCGTGTTGTGAACAGATCCTGAAATGTAAGTGCTATCTAAGGTCGGGTGGCAACCCCTAGGAGTGCATCCAGGGCCCGGCACGACCTCGGTCCTCCTCCTATCCGAGCCGTGGCAATCACAGCTCCTTAACCCTACGGCAACTGCGTCTATCAATAATGAGGCGAGAAGAAGCATCAGAAGAGCGAGTAGTAGGTATCTCATCTCCGCCTAACCGCGGCGAGCGTGAAGAGCGTCGCCGCGGCGGCAGCTGAGGCGGCCCAGAGCAGATTTACGGCGGGCACCTCCTTCACGGTTATGTGTATACCCTCTGTGTAGGCCGGCGAGTTGGCAGGTTCGTAGCTGTGGGCAAGCCTCAGCACTTCGAGAAACGCGTTGGTGTAGAGGGAGGCGAAGGCGTCTGGGGAGGATCTGCTGAGCTGGTCTAGGTAGAAACCGGTTGTAAGCAATGCGGCTATGCGGAGGGCGTCCTCGGGGGGCCTCGTCTTGAGTATGTAGTTTATGTAGTATATCATGGGCTCCGGGTAGTAGGAGAGGTCGCCCTCTATATACGGCGTGAAGACCGCCACGTAGACGTCGCCGAGGCCCCTAGGCACCGTCGCCACGGAGGAGACGAGGCCATGTATCCCGCTCACCTCGCCGTTTACCTCGTATCTCACCACGGCGTGGCCGCGGGCCCCGGCCACCCGCAGAGACACGTCGGCGTATGCGCCAGACGGCACCTCGGCGGGGAACCTCTGCATGAAGACGTGGCCGAACCTTATGTTCGTTAAGTAGTCTAGATACGGCACGTCGAGCAGACCGTAGATGGGCGTACCTGGGGTTTTGGCCATGTAATACAACGTGAGGTTCATGTCAAACGGCATAGGCAGAGCCACAGACTTCTCAGAGGCCGACGCCACGACGCGCATGGGCATAAACGCGGCGTATGCGCCGGAGCCTTGAGCAACCACGGTGCCGGAGATGTTAAGCGTGAGGAGGCCCGCCCTCACTACGCAAGGCTCAGCCAGCTGGAAGGAGGTCTGATTCCCAATCGACACGTCAGGCCGGCCGTAGATGTATGCAACCATAAACAAGCCGCCCCCGCTGTGTGTCGCGTATGTGCCAAATGTGGCGTTTCTTATCGCCAAGACGGAGCCGTCTTGCAATTTCATATAGACGTCGCCGACGGAGACGGGGTTCCTAGCCGCATCGAAGAGAGTCTTCAAGACGGGGTTCTTTTCCACTCTGCGGAGGGCCTCCTCCAACATGGGCCTCGCTTGGCTCAGCAGATTGGTCATGGAGAAAAGGCCGTTTTGGGCGTAGCTATACACCGCGTTGTTTCTATACACTGTGTATATATCCACCTTGTCCTGCATCAAACCAAGGCTGTAGTTCTCCACGGCGATCTCGACGCCAGCCACCCTGGCGGAGGCCCCCGGCGTTATGTAGAGATCTGTGAAGTAGGCCTTGTTGTAGGCGAAGGGGAGGCTGTAGACAGCCGCCACGAAGAAGAGGAGGAGGGCGAGGTGGAGGGCTCTCAGCGCCAGCTGGAACCGGGAGTTGGCCCTTGCAGCCGAATATATAATTACGGCGGCGCCCAGGGCGGACCACACCAGGGCCGCGCCAACCGCGGCGTTTGTCAAGACGTGGGATTTGGGCGAAAACGTCAAGAGGCCTACATACGCCGCCACGGCCGCGGCGGAGCTCGCCGCCAGCCCGACGCCGAGGTAGAGGAGAAGCGGTTTGCCGCCCCTCTCTAGGTATATCAGGGGAGCCAGCGCGAGGGTCACCACGACGAGGAGATAAAGCGCCGGGTTGTAGAACCACATCCCGTCGTCCATCTGCGGCGGGGATGTGTTTACGCCCGCCGCCACGCCCAGCGACGGCAACAGCAGAGACCCGTAGAGGAGGAGGGCGGCCACAAACATCGTCAAAAACGTCACCAATCTGCCCCAAGCCGCGCCGCCTCCTAGCTTGGCCATGAGGACGTCGCGCAGAAAGGCGAAGAAGAGAGCCAAGGCAAGCGCCAGGAGGAGGTACCCGCCGGCGCCCGGCGATGCGAAGCCGTGAAGCGGGCTCATCCCAGTCCTCGTGACAAACAGCGCCAGGAAGACGGAGCTGGCCGCCAGTAGGAAGGACCCCCTTTTGAGTCTGTCGAGAGCCGCGGGGGCGTGGAGGGCGGCAGACGCCACCACAAAAACCATAAGTTGCGCAGTCTCCACGGGGTCCCATGCCCAGTAGCCGCCCCAGCCAAACGTCACGTAGCTCCAGTAGCCCCCCACCACCAGCCCCGCGAATAGGAAACCCAAAGCTGTATACATCAGCCGCCGCAGAGCCTGCGTATCCGCCAAAGCCAGCGCGAGAGAAGACACAAGCACCCCGGCGTAGCCCAGAAAAACAAGCGGCGGGTGGATGGCCACCCAGAAGCTTTTGAGAAGCGGGTTGAGGCCCCCGCCTATTGTGGGGTCCGACAACGTGTCGAAGGTGCCGTAGAGGAAAGACGACGACCCCACCATGATGAGTACGGCGGCCGATATCCTTAATGCGTTTAGAGGCGCCCCCGCCCGAGCCGCGGCAAATATGTAGAGACCCAGCAGGAGGGACATAAGCAGAAGGCTAGACCCAGCGCTCGCCCAGGAGGCGGCCAGCCTAAGCCACCAGGCGAGACCCGCGTTGGTGTTTTTAGCCACCTCAAGAAGCGTGAAGTCTTGCGTCAAGAAGCCGGCGGCGAAGTACAGCCAGGCGGCGGCGAGGGCGGCGGTACCCCCCAGAAGCAGAGCCCCAGACCACCGCCTAGCGGCGAAGGTGGAGACCAGATACGCCGCGTAGAGGATTAGAGAGACCAGAAAGACTACCCCTGTGGGATGCATGTAACAAACTGCCTACGGCTATTTATGCCTATTTATAAATGATGTACACAAGATATAAAGTGTGGCGAACCCCCGCCTAAATAGACGCGAGGCGGCGGAGCCTATGGGCCCTGCGTAGAAGGCAAGATACGGGACCAGCAACACGGCGAACCACAGCAGAGAGAAAAACAGTATGTTGCCCATCAGATAGAGATCCACGCGAAAAGAGACGTAGACCCCGCCGCAACCGAGAGAAAGCCGGGAGGCCCACAGACACGCATACGCCGTGCTGTATATATCGTCTAGAAGCGTCACTCTGAGGTACCCCACGTGGGGAAACACCACGAAAAACCCCCCGCCGCTAACCCTCTCGGGTCTCTCCAGCGATATGTAAAATACATAGCGCTGTTCAAACGGGTGCACTACCCTAAACGTGAAATCTGCAGTAACAACGCCCGAAGTGCCGTTGAACCCGACGAGGCCCCCCCTTACTGTCGCAAACCCCCTCTCGGCCCAGCCCAACGCGCCGCTGTCATACACCTTAACGGGCCCCAGCACGACGGAGGCGTTCATCGGCGGCAAATAGACAAGGGGAGAGAAGTAGAGAAAAGCCAAAACCGCCGCCGCGGTGGCGACCACAGGAAGCCAAATCCTCGGCCGATATGCCGCCACTACAAACACCAACAGAAGAGGCAGAGCCGGCAGGAGAGCCTCCGCGACTTTCTGCGGCGCGAAGTAGAGTAGCAGAAAGGCGGTGCCCAAGCCCACCAGCACCCCCCCGACGAACCTCCTCGGCGAGACGTACAGCGAAGCCGCCAAGAGGGAGAAGGCGGCGAAGTAGGCCAGGTAGAGCCACCCCTCTCTAAAATCCGTCGGGAGACCCACCACAAACCTAAACAAGCCCCAGCCCAAGGCAACTCCCACGAGCAGAAGAGGCAGACGCGAGGCGCCTGGGCCGCCTCTATCGAGGAAGAGGACGGGGATCAGCGAAGCAGCGAGAAGAGGCGCATAAGTCCACACGCCGTAGAGCCTCAAAACGCCGTACATATTCACAACTACCTGAAGCACGGCGGCCGACGCCCCCGCCATCCTCGCCCAGGGAGACCCGCCGAGCCTCCACGCAATCCAGCCCAGAAGAGCTACGTAGCCGAAGTAAGGCCCCCCAACCCCCAAAACCCCCAGCTCGGCTCCATACGCCACCACGTCTAACGCCACCCCGGCGGCAACCAGCAGGTAGCCCCACCTCCAAAACACAACCCCAGCCACGTAGAGAAGAGAAGAGCCCAGCGCAAAAGGCCACAGAACCCCCGGCGACCCGCCGCCCATCAAGACGAGAAAAGAAAACGCCGTAAATACGGCGAGGAAATACCTCTCCCCAACCCCCCTGGCAAACGGCCAAAAAACCAGATATATAAAAGAAAGAAGGGGAGACACAGAAAAAAGGGTTTGGTTTATATTTTTACAGCCTGCGCTTAACCGCTACGAAGCCGCCAGCGAGGAGCGTGGCGGCCGCCAGCAGGCCGACGAGGGCTAGGTTAGGCGCCGCGGCGCCGGCCGCCTGGGCCTGCGGCGTCACAATGGCGTGTGGATCCGTCACGGAGTTGAAGACGTCGGCAGGTATCCCGATCTTCCACAAGCCGCCTATGTTCATGACCTTAGCCGCGCCCGGCTGGCCCTGGTACACAAAGTGGCAGTTGAAACACGCCGCAAACGCCGGGTTCACACCGGCTGGCACATAGTACGGGTATCTGCCGTACCTCCAATACGGTACATTCAAGATAAAGGCGCCGTCGTGGATGTCAAACACGCCCAGGATTATCGTCTCGCCATTGGGCGCCTCTTCAGTCAAGGCGTGGGATGCCGAGGGCTTGCCCGCCGAAGCCGTGCCGTTTTCATATCTGGCGAACTGCATTGTAAGCAACGAGAAGAAGTCGGTCTCCACAAGCTGACCCTTATTCGGATATATGGTGACGTTTCCGTACTGGTCCACGCTGTACCCGACTTTTAAGGCCTTAGCCATGATATAGTCCACAGAGGGAGGCGAAGGTAGGGCGGAGTCCCAAGTAATCTGGTAACTCGTGCTACCTGGTGTGCCTTTGAAGCACACCTTGACGTTCTGGAAGTCGCCCGCTGGGTTCTGGCCGTAGTAGCCGCTCTGCGCCGCGCTTAGTTTAGGCACCCAGTAGTATATACATGCCACGTAGCCGTTTGTATCATCGCCGTAGCCTACGTGCGCCACGGCGTGGCAGGCACAGCCGTAATTAGTTTGAAGGCTTGCATGAACCGTATCGCTGATTTTGCTATACAGAGCGCTGTGACATGCTCTACAATTCTGCCAGACGGTGGTTCCTGTGGTTACGACGTGGTCCCAGACGCACTCCTGTTTAGTTGGGTCACATGTGCCCGTCCCGCTGGTTGTGAAGGTTACTGGATATTGTCCAGGTGTGATGCGTGGGTCCACAGAGAAGTGGCACGCGTCGCAGGATGCGGGGTGGTTGTAGGGCTCGATGTTTGCCGCGGCGAGGGCGGCTAGCAGTAGGGCGGCGATTATTGCTGGCATGAGTTTAGTAGGCATGTGTAGAAGTTTTCTAGTGTTTTTTAAGTTTTTCTATTACAAGTTTTCATTTTGTATATTTTTTGTACATGTAGTATATTATGTGTACAGTTGGTATAACGGCGAGGGCGAGGAGCTCCGGCGTCTGTGCGGTGTGGGTTTCTGCGGCGGGGGGTTGGGGGAGTTGGGCGGCGGCTTGGGGCGTCTGGAGACGGCTTCCCGCGGGCTGGGCCAGGGCGTGTAGTCTTTGGCAGGCGAGGGCTCTGCTTAGGTACAGCACCCTCGTTTCGTTGAGCCCGGCGGCTCCGGCGGCGGCGAGGGAGAGACGGACGACCAGCTCGTCTGGGAGGTCTATGTGTCTGAAGATGTCTACGAAGTGGAGGTACTTCACCGCTGTTGTGTTGGGGAAGGCGGGGTGGAGAGCGAAATAGGTGGCGGCGTAGGCGTAGGCCTCTAGGGCGTATCCCAGAGCCGCGGAGGCGTTTTTAGCCTTCTCGGCGTAGGCCATATAAGGCAGGGCGCCTCTCCCTATCAAGTCGGAGGTCACTCCGGTGGCGACGCTGTATCTATCCGCGTACTCCACGACGTTTTCCACATAGCGCAGATACGCCCCCCGGATCTCCTCGACGGCTGTTGCGTTTCCTGCCTTGTGTGTAGAATAAATAACTACCCTCCAGAGGGCCGCCGTCAGCTCGCCGTAGGTCTCGGCGAGGGAGATTGCATAATCCAAGCTCCGGAGGGTCGTGAAGTACGTGGCGTACTTCCTGGCTGTTGCGAGGAGGTTTTGAGCGTAATCGTAGTACATAGCAGCATACGCGGCGTCGCAGAGGTTTTCGTATCCGGGCGGGGCCTGCCTCACAGCTCTGTCGGCTAAGCTGAGTAGCGCGGAGAGGTATATGTCCATTTCTCTCAACGCGTCGTCCGGCTCCGTTGCCAGCTTAACTGCGAAGTATGTGGCGGAGAGCTCGCCGTAAGCCCTAGGAATAGCCTCTATGAGTAGGTCCGTGTCGTTTAGTCTAAGGAGGGCGTAGGCCCTCGCGACGGCGTTTAGCAAGACGTTGCGGTACTCTGGCCTCTCGGCGGCTAGCTCCGTAGCTCTTCGTATGAGACGTAGAGTCTCGTCCGCCGCCAGCTCCAGGGCGGCGCGGGTCGCGTTGGGGAGGGGCAACGCCCTTATTCTGGCTATCTTCTCGTCTACCTCCCCCAATGTCTGCGTCGCGTTGTACCTCCAGACGGCTTGGTATATATTACCCGCTTCGTAGAGGCGGATGGCCGCGCTTAGATTGAGGGGCCGCACCTCAAGCCTTTCAACAAGGGCGCCATATACGCCGATGAGCTTAGGCCTCAGGACGATTTTGTAGTCGTTGTGTTGCAACACCGGGTAGACGAGCTCCTGGAAGCCGTATTTAGCCGCTCCCGCCGCCTTCTCCGGCAGTCCGCCGACGAAGTCCACAACGCCGCCGGGAGCCACCGCGCCGGTATACGCCGTCCTGTTGCTGAACCCCGCGCCGGTCAGCTGGCCGTAGACGGCGAGGGCCACCGCCAGCGAGAGGCTGGGCCCCACCAAGGCTCTCCCGCCGCCTACCGGATCTACATAAACCGTGTAGTTGTACAGAAACGGGTTTCTACCTGCGGCGAACGCCGCCTCCCAGCAGGCCTGTACCGTGGATAGATAGAAGAGGGGATCGTAGTAGTGTAGACCCTCTATCTTGAGGGTGCCGTTTCCCGGGGTTATCTCCACCCTGACTGCGACCGGGATCCCCTCGTTTTGGTATACCGCTATTCCGTAGACGGCGCTCTGAGCCGCGATACCCTGCGCCGCGATAAATATGGCGAGGAGGAGGGCTGTTGTCAGCGGCCGTGGCATCTGGCGCAGTTGGTAAATTGTGCTGGCATAAACGGCATGGCCCTGGGGCCGTGGCAGCCGATACACGGCATGCCTTTTGCGGCTCCTATCTGGCAGTCTGGCCCTATGGGGACGTACCACTTGGCCCATGGGCTGTGGCACTGGAGGCAGACCTCGTATCTTCCCGCTTCTACCTGGGCCCAGGCGTAGTTGTGAAAGCCTAGGTGTGTCTGTAACACCTTGTCTAGGTCGTGGCAGGTTTGGCAACTTGTGCTGATGGTTTGCAATGCGTGGGGGTTGTGGCATACAGTGCATGAGGATAGTCTCTGCGCGAGGGCGAGGTGCTCCTTGTGTATATTTAGTTGTGTAAGTCTCTGGGGGGCGTGGCAATTGAGGCATTGGGCGAACATCGGCATGTTGTAGCGCTGGGCTATCTGCTGAGATGTGGGGTTTTCCGTGATCTGTACATATATCCATCTGGGGAAGTCTAGGCTGTGGCATTCCGCGCATGAGAAGGCGCCGTGTGGCGTGTTTGCGATGTTTGAGACGAATGGGGCCATGTTGTGGCACGTGGCGCATACGCTAGCGGATCCGGGGTCGTAGCGCATATACATCCAGAAGCCCACAGCGGCGGCGGCCGCGGCTGCCATCAGGAGGAGGGCCACGACCTTAGGCGTGAAGAAGTTTTTAATCCTCTGGAGGCGGCTCATCGCCTCCTCTCTGTGATTATATATAACACCGAAAATACAACCGCGCCTGCCGTCATGATGGCAATTGAGGCTATCTGCGTAGGCGATGGCGTGGGAGATAGTTGGTTTTGTTCGGCTTGTGCGGTGAGGACGTAGGCGCGGCCGCTGGGGACCTTGTAGCTAGCCACGTTGTCGCCGTAGATATACACGACGAGGCTTTCGCCGGGGGGCGTGGGGATCAGCCACTTGAGCTGTACCGTGCCGTTGAGGTATGCCCTGTATGTACCGGGGTTTGTGGAGTTGTGCAAGACGCCGGGAGGCAAAGGCATCAGGATACCCGACTTATTGACGAGGGGTAGGATGTATATGTAGGTAGGGGCGTGGGGGTCCCGCGGCGTGATTGTTATGTTGGCCTCGACGTACGTGGCGACTGTGCCGGGGAGTATGGGTATGGTGACGCTTATGAGGGGCTGGGGCTGGGTCAGCTTGATTGGGTGGTAGGTCGCTTTTACGAGGGGCGCGGCTCGGCCGAGCTTAACGGGCTGGACGGGGGTGGGGGGTATGGCCACTTGGCCCTGCTTCACCACGCCTGGGCCTGTGTATGTTATGGTGAGGTTGCCCCCTGCCGCGCCGGGGGTCTGGGCGAGTATGTAAATCGCCACTTTGTTGGGGGTCTTCACCTCGGCGTATATATACGGCGTGGGGGTCTGGGGCGCCGGGGTGAGCACAACGTGGAGGCCCTCCGGCGTCACGGTGTCGTTGAGGAGCATCTCGACGACTGTGTAGGGCGGGCTGTAATACGTTGCGACCACGACGCCAGCTAGGCCTCTGCGCTCAATCGGGACCGGGGTTATTGCAATGGGGCCTGTATATTCTGTGGGGCGTAGGACGTACCGGTTCTGGGGGCCTGTCACCTCTATTGTGAAGTTTTTCACATCGCCGTAAGGCCCGCCGGGGGTTGGGAGTATGAGCTCTCCCCCGCCTGTGAGGTCTTTCTCCAGCGTGGCGTTGCCTATCTCCATGTGGACGGTCACCTTTATGTACTTCGTGAGATAATAGTAGTAGGGCTGGTACGCCACGCGGAGGGCTTTGGAGGAGTTGAAGCAATCTTGGGAGGTTATTTTTATGGTGCCGATGTCGCCGCCGTATACGGCGCGGAGGTTGTACTGGACCCAGTTGCACCTGTCGACGTAGCCCGTCTCTACCTTGAACGTCATGGTTCTCCACTCGGGGACGTAGGTCAGCTTAGCCACGGCTTCTGTGAGGTCTGCGTAGTATGTGGCGACGTGTTGTCCGCCGCGGCTCACCACTACGAAAGTGGCGTTTAGTCTCGTTATCTTCGTCTCGTCTGCAGAACACACGTCTGCAGTCTCCTGGGCGAAGGATATGGTTCGTGTAGCCGCGGGAGTCTGGAGGATGTAGACTGCGCTTTTTTCTCCCCTAGCGGAGCATTGGAACTGGTAGTTGAGTATGGCGATGGTGTAGACGTCGACGCCTAGGGTCTCGGAGAGTTTTGTATTGTTTATCTTGAGGACTAGGGAGACATCTGTGGTGATAGTGAGAGTGGTCTTGTTGATTATCTCGGCCTCTATCCCAGGCGCCACCGTCAGCGCCGCGACGAGGGGAGCCGCGGCGAGGAGGAAGAGAAAGAACATAAGCATCACATAGCTTGATATTAATAAGATTGGGTATTTTCTGTGTACATTTGTTATAATGTTTCTGGGATGCCGGCGTAAACTACTAGTGTTCTTAGGGCCAGCGCGCCGAATAAGCCTGCGACGCACCCGGCGTACACCAGCTTGGGGCTGTGGCGGAGGCGTGAGGCTACGGTGAGGGCGAGGGGCGTTGCTATGCCGAGGCCTATTACGAAGGCCCAGAATACTGGGGCGAGTTCTCCCCATAGCACAGCCTGGGCGCTGGCTTTTGCAGCTACGGAGTCTGAGTTGAGGGCGTTGTACAGAAATAGGAATATGGTGACTACCTCCCCTATCTCCGCCATGACGCCGTATTTCTCCGTGGTGTGCACCACGTGTTCGTGGTCTAGGTGGTACATCCTTATAAGGGCTAGGGCGCCTGCGGTGGCTGAGAATATCCATATGACGGGGATTGCGGGGATTCCCCACAGTGTGGTGTTCCAGAACGGGACGCCTTTGGCTTCTGATATTAGGAAGCCGCTGTAGAGGGTGACCATGACTCCTATGAAGATGACGAGGTAGTAGAACCAGGTGTGGGCGAGGAGCCAGTTGGCTATTTTCTCCAGTAGGGCGAGCAGTGGCTCGAGTATCTTGACCAAGCCGCTTGTTGCCTTGGCCAGCGGAGGAGCGGCGAATCTGGCTATGAGGGGCGGCTTCTGTAGCCTTGCGGCGGCGTTTGGGAGGGCTCTTATTCTTGTTACTAGATATGGCAGTGCCAATATCGCCACTGCGAGGAGGGCGAGGATCAGCATCACAATGCCCAGGGCCATCCAGGAGAACCTCAGGGCGGGTTCCCCCTGGAGGGCGGGGAGGAAGAGGTTGTATCTGAGGGTGATGAAGGAGTTCAGCATTGCCGTCATCATGACTGTAGGCGGTCTTGTGAGATCGGCTACGACGAGTAGGAGGGCTATGATTATGGAAGCCAGGAGGACGTAGCTCAGCGGCTCGTATCTCAGCTGTTCCCCCCTCATCTTCATTATGGACATAGCCGCCATGGACATGCCGACTAGGCCGGCGAAGAAGAGGAAAGGCCCTATTAGGAAGGCTTCCCAATACTCCTGGAAGTGTAGGGCCGTCATTCCTCCTCCACGATGAAGAAGCGGGGCTTGGTGTTTTTCTCCGGCAGGAGGACGTAGACGTTTTTCGCCTTTGCGAGTCTCTGGGCTATTGATGAGTTGGGGTCGTTCACGTCGCCGAAGTCCCTGGCGCCTACTGGGCAGTAGGCGACGCAGGCTGGTTGTTGTCCTTTCTTAATCCGCTGGAAGCACCAGGTGCATTTAGAGGGGGTTCCTTCGCCGTTTATCCACCTAGCGCCGTAGGGGCATGAGGAGATGCAGTATTTGCATCCGATGCATAGGTCGTAGTCTATAAGGACGAGGCTACCGTATTCTCTTGACACATAGCTGGCTCCCGTGGGGCAGTTGTAGACGCAGGGCGGCTCTTCGCATTGCTGGCATTGGGTAAACACGAAGCGCGGCGCCTCGCCGCGTGTGACCTCGACTATTCTGGTGTTGGCCTGGGGCCAGCCCCAGGATAGGTTGGGGGCTTTGTCGCGGTGGTAATTCACCGCGTTGCAGGCGGCGACGCAGGCCCCGCAGAATATGCACTTCGTGGCGCTCCAGAGGAAGGCGTACCTCTTGCCCCTGCCGGGGTTCGGCGTCGGCCTCTCCGCCTGCTGGAGGCTTACCTCCTTTGCCTCGGCTTGTGGCAGTAGCGCGAGGAAGGCGGCGAGGGCCGGGAGCTTGAGGAAGTCGCGCCTATTCATGGCCTTCCTCCTTCTTTTTCTGTGTAAGTCTGTTGACGCGCCAGCCGACAAACGCTATGACGGCCGTGGCCGAGGCCGCGCCTTCTATGCCTAGGTAGGATATCGGCGGTGGAGAGCCCTTTTCCGTGGGGAAGGAGAGTATTTTCATCACTTTTTCTGGGTCTTTCCTCCTCGCGACGTCGCCGAGGAACTGGTTGAAGGCTTCCTCGTCGCTGTAGACGTATACCCAGTGGGTGAGCTCAACGCCGTATGTCTTGCGGCCTTTCGCCTCCTCCTCCCTGGCCTGGCGGTATATGTCTTGTATTGAGCCGAATCTCAGCGCGCCGGTTGGGCAAGCCTCTACGCATGCCGGCCGCCTGCCCTGGGCTATTCTGTCTATGCAGAAGTCACATTTCTTATATCTCCTGTCTAGGCCAAGCCTCGGGGTGTTGTAGCAACAGACCGTTGCGCATCTGCCGCAGCCTATGCATTTGTCTTGTTGTATTACCACGGCTCCGTAGTCGGTGACTATGTGGGCGTTTACCGGGCAGACCAGGGCGCATACGGCCGAGTAGCAGTGGAAGCAACGGTAAGGCACCGCGACTCCTTTGTATTGCCTGATGGAGAGCCAGGTGGTGCCTGTTAGGTCTGTAGGTGAGAAGGTTTTTTGTTTAATTTCATAGGCTGTGCCGTTTCTGATCTTACACGCCTCTACGCATCTGCCGCATCCGTTGCATTTGTCAAGGTCTACTAAAACCCCGAAGTCCTGTTTCGGCCAGACGACGGGCTGAAGATGAGACACGGCATTTCTTGGATTGCGTAATTTAAATCTTTGTATAATATATGTTCACTTAGTATAAAATGTGTACACTACTTATAGTGGCAGGCGGTGCAGGGCTTGTTGGTGATGTCCGGGGGCGCGAGCTGGGCGTGGCATGCGGAGCAGCTCTTCCCTTCCACCATTGCTTGGAGGCACACGTCCGCTGGGGGGGCGTAGGCGGGGGACTGGGGGGAGTGACATTTGGAGCATTGTTGCGGTGAGAGTTGCAACGCGGCGGCGCTGTGCATCTTCATGTGTTTCTCCACGGTGTCTAGGTAGGGGTGGCACTTGGTGCAGGACTGGGATAGAAAGTTCTGCATGTGGATGGTGTGGCACACGCTACAGGTGCCGAGGGTCTTCACTACGGAGAGGTGGGTTTGGTGTATTGCCAGCTTCTGCGTATCTGTGTGGCATCTCTCGCATTGGTCGAGCAGGTTTTTGCGTGGGTAGTATTTCTCGAACACGGCGGAGGGGGCGGGGCGCTCCGCGACGTAGGTCCACATCATGTCGCCTATCCCGCCTACGGTGATCTCGTGGCAGACTAGGCAGCTGTATTTGGCGTGGGGCTCGCTTATGTTTGTCACGTAGAACTGCATGGTGTGGCATATGCCGCACTGCACGTTTACGGTGGGGGTATAGACGAAGTAGGAGTACAAGACGGGGACCGACAGCGCCACTACGACGAGAAACACTACCAAGATCTTCAACGCCGTGGTTCTCCAAACAGCAGAAACCATGTTGGTAACTTCATATAAATTTTAAAATTTAGTTATTTTTTGTGTACACTTAATATACCTCTATGTCCTGTGTTGACTTGCAACCGGACTTTGAAGAAGGGGATGTATTAAATCTCTTCGAGGCGGTCTATGAAGCGTCTGTACCATTTTTCAAACTGCTCCGGCGTGGCGATATGGACCTCCACAGGTGCGTCTACCGCCTTGTATATCTCAGCCTTGAGGATGGCTGCTTCTTCTTTCCCTATGTCGGCCACGATTAGGATGTCGATGTCGCTTGCCGCCGTGTACCGACCTGTGAGCGCCGAGCCGAAGACGTAGACTTTGGCGTCGCCGGCGATTTTTCTTGCCGC
>Ga0079998_122003_pt1 | contig 19461 bp, 17 predicted proteins | sample PerSpoBPS_BMetaG_FD_69201 | JGI IMG/M metagenome (GOLD analysis project Ga0079998, IMG submission 69201) | Thermal spring microbial communities from Yellowstone National Park, Wyoming, USA - Perpetual Spouter B (PS_B) MetaG (SPADES assembly)... | ecosystem: Environmental > Aquatic > Thermal... | reverse complement strand
TTTTTTATTTGTCTTGACGGGGTTCGGGGTTAGTTTCTGGAAGGATGCTTTGAGGGAGAGGGGTTATACGGTTGTTGAGGAGAGGCTTGATCTGGAAACCCTCGCCAAGCAGAAAGTGGTCCCAAGCTCCCACCTAGCTAAGGGGAGGGACTCCCCATGCCTCATGGAGGCTATACTGCTTTACAGGGATAGGTATGTTGAGGCCGCGGCACTGGTTTATGACCGTCTTCCAAGCAGGGGTGTCTGCGTGAAAGTTGCGCGACAGTGGAGGGAGAACAGGCTTTACAGACCACTTCTCATCTTCACGGACGGGGAATCATGTTATGCGGTAATAGTTAGGGGCGCTGGGCTTGATGGCGAGGCCCGTGTCCTACACCTAGAGGACAGGCTTTACAGGACAGACCTAGAGGTCCTTGAGTCGATAAGGCATCCGGGAACCCCGGAAGAGCTACGGAGGAAGTATGATGAGGAGTTCTTCCATACGAGAAGGTTAGGGACGAGTTCTTCAACAGGTATAGGGAGCTGTATGAGAAGGTGGTTGCCGCCACAAGGCGCGTGATTGGCGAGAAGCGGGCTAAGGAGTATGCGCAGAGGTTTCTAGGCCGGCTGATGTTCATCTACTTCTTGCAGAGGAAGGGCTGGCTCAACAACGACAAAAACTACATAGACAAGATCGCGGATTATAGGGATCTTAACGACCTCTTCTACAAAAGGCTAAACAAAGAGGATGGTGATGGGATACCTTACCTGAACGGCAGCCTCTTCGAGAGGGAGGACTACATCGAGGAGCTTGAAACCAAGGCCGGGCATAAACTGGATGAAATTTTCAAGGAGGCGCGGAGACTTTTCAACAACTACAACTTCACGGTGGATGAGACATCGCCTCTTGAGGTGGAGGTTAGCGTCGACCCGCTGCTGCTTGGAACTGTTTTGGAGAACATGCTCCCAGAGCATGAGCGCGGCGCGAAAGGGACTTTCTACACACCTGTGAACGAGATAGGCTTCATCTGTAGGAAGGCTTTGGCGGCATGGCTTGGGGTGGAGGACAGGGTTGAGAAGGATAGGCTTGTCGACGGCCTACAGGAATACGTTGAGGGGCTGAAGAGGCGGAAGGATGAAAGGGAGATACGCGAGTTCAGGGAGAAACTGCTCTCTGTAAAGGTATGCGACCCCGCGGTCGGCTCTGGTGGCTTTCTCGTTGTCATGATGCAGACGATACTCTCCCTCATACAGGAGGTGGAGGAGGCGGTTGGTTGGAGGGCCGACCCCGCCATCTACAAGGCCCGCATACTCACAAACCTATACGGCTTCGACATAGAGCCCGAGGCAGTGGAGATCGCACGCCTACGGCTATGGCTTTCGCTTCTACAAGGCCCGCATACTCACAAACCTATACGGCTTCGACATAGAGCCCGAGGCAGTGGAGATCGCACGCCTACGGCTATGGCTTTCGCTGATAGTTGACCAGAAGAAGCCGGAACCACTCCCAAACCTAGACATGAACATAATGATTACCAGCGACTCGCTGACCATGCCAGAGGGCGGCCAGTCGGTCATCGACCAGTTCCTATCAGGGGAGTTTGCAACGCTAGTCGAGCAGCTAAACATGCTGAGGAGTAGATATGTTACCGAGCACGATAACCGGAAAAAGACCGACATAAGAAATAAGATCGAGGATAACTTTAAGAAACTACTCGAACGAGCCCCCGGAAAGACGAGAAGGGGCCTCCCGCTGGAACTTATCCTACTATCCCAGCCAGATATAATCGTCATGAACCCGCCTTACATCAGGCAAGAGAAAATAGACAAGCAGGATAAGGACCATTACGTCCAAACATACTTCCTCGACAGGACATCCGATATATACGCATACTTTATGGTGAGGGCCCTGAAGCTACTTAAGGACGGTGGCGCGGCTGCAATCATTTCATCGGATAAATGGCTGGAGGTAGGCTATGGGCTGAAGCTTCAGGAGAGGCTCAAACCCCACATACTGGCGGTCTACGGCCAGCGGATGAGAAGCTTCACGGCAGACGTAAACACAGTCATAACCGTCCTAAAGAAGGACAAACTACCGGACGACCACCCAATACAGTTCATCTACCTCAGCAGATACGGCGGCGATGAGGTGATAAACCACAAGTCAATACCACGTAGTCAGTTAAGTCCAGGTAGGTGGTACTATCTTAGGGCTCCGAAGATATTTGAGGAAAAGCTACTGCCAAAACTAAACCACAGGCTCAGGGAGTTCGCCGACATAAAGCGTGGATTTACGACTGGTGCCAACGAGTTCTTCTACATGAAGGACATCACACACCTCTACGAGGCCGACTACCTAGCAAACCCGAAGAAGTTCGAGGAATGGGGCGTGAAGGGGAAGACGGGGAAGGAGCTGGTGGAGCAGGGGCTGATATACATAGAGAACGAGGGAGGGGAAAGATTTGTGATAAACAGGGAGGACGTAAAGCCTTTGGTTAGAAGTCCCAAGCAGATCAGGAGCTATGTGTTTGACAGAATTCCCACATTAGTTCTCTACACACGCAACCCGGGAAAATTCACCACGAAATATATTAGATGGGGTGAAAGACAGGGCTACAACGAAAGACCAACATGCAAAGCTAGAAGACCATGGTACGCGCTACCTGAATTAGATCCTGCGAACATACTGCTTCCTATGTCTTGGATGTCCACGATTTATATACCGTATTGTATGGAAATGGTACTTTGTGACCATAGGCTTTACATCGCTAAGACAAAGAATAACATATCACCACAAAAAATATGGTTCTACCTTAATTCTACCCTGTTCTACGTCACTATCGAGTTAGTATGTAGGCGTCTCGGTGGTGGTGCTACTGACATAATGGTTGAAGACTATGAAATGGTGCCAACACCCGACCTCTCAGATATTAATATCAATCTGGGAGAGAATATCCTCAGAAGGCCTCCTAAACCCTACTACGATGAGGTTAAGGAGCCTGATAGGCGTGAGCTGGATAAGGCCGTCCTCAGAGCGCTAGGCTTTCCAGAACATGAGCTTGACACGTCGGTTGATGAGCTCCATAAAGCGTTTGTATGGGTTGTAGAGGACCGTTTGATCAAGGCTGGGAGGCCTCTACAGGGCTTGGAGGAGGAAGAGTATGGCGAGGATAATTGACAACAGCAGGGAGAAGTTGGCGGAGGTTCTTAACCGTGAGCTGGCTGAGGTAGCAGAGGTAGCTATAGCAACAGCCTACTTCAACGTAATGGGCTTCGGGGACGTGGAAAACGGGCTCGACGGCAAACCCTTACGCCTACTCCTCGGCAGACCGCCTGAAGAGACAATCAAGTGGGAGGACGAAATACTTCACGAGTTAGAGGAATATGAGGACGACCCGCAGTACTTCAGACTCCTCCAGAGAACCATAGCCTTCTTCGAAGACCCGTCCAGACAGGTCAGGATCGTTGACGGCAGGTTCTTCCACGGCAAAGCCTTCATGGGTGCCAACCCATCACTAGGCGAGGTCAGAAACGGGTTCGCCGTCGTAGGCTCCAGCAACTTCACCCACGGCGGCCTAACAACAAACCTAGAGCTCAACATGCTCAACACCGACAGAGAAGCAGTACAGGAGCTGGCCGACTGGTTCCAGCGACAGTGGAACGACTCAAGAGACTACAAAGAAGAGTTCCTATCAATGCTTAAAGCCTTCACCACTTCGTGGAGCCCTTACGAGGTCGCAGCAAAGGCGCTCTGGGAAACCTATAAGCATGAGCTTGAGAAGAGGGCTGAAAACATACTGAAACACCTATACCCACACCAGCAGCTCAGCACAATGGACGCCCTCGATAAGCTTGAGAAGTATAACGGTGTGTTGATAGCCGACTCTACGGGCCTCGGGAAGACAAGGATAGCCCTTGCGATAGTCCAGTTCTACAGGATGGGTGGGGTGAAAAGCCTGCTTATAGCCCCAAAGAGTATACTGGGCACGACGTGGGAGAAAGAGATGTATAGTACGGACATAAACTTGGAGTGTCTGAACTCTGAGAAGCTGTCAGCGGACCCTTCGGTTGCCGAGGGATACATAAACCGCGACCCCAAACTAGGCTTAATAATAGTGGATGAGGCCCACTACTTCCGCAACCCAACTACTAACAGGTATGAGGCGTTGAGCAGGCTTGTAAAGCTGACGGGCGCCAAGCTGGTGCTCATAACGGCCACCCCTGTCAACACAAGCCTGATGGACCTCTACCACCTCCTCTCACTCTACCTCCCCGAGTACGCTATCTACGACGACTACAGGATGAATCTGAGAGACTACTTCGTCCAGCAGCATAAGCGGTGGCTGAACGGGGAGCCAATAGACATGGACGACGTGCTCAGAAGGTTTGTGGTCAGGCATTCACGCATGCTTGCAAAAGCCCTAAGCAAGGGAGCTATAAGGTTCCCGGAGAGGAGGCTTCACACGGTCCAGTACGACCTGCCGGCCGACATTGGGGAGCTGTATGATGTTTTGGACGGGCTTAACCTAGCCTTCTACGACCTATCTGTTGATAGGCTGCCTAACCAGTTCAAGCTACCAGACGGAACACCTGTCTCGAAGTATGTGGAGTTTGCCGAAAATCTGAAGAACATTGTTAAGGGGATACGGAAGATAAACCTGCTTAAGAGGCTGGAGAGCAGCGTCCACGCATTCAGGGAATCGGTGCAAAGGATGAGGGAGTACATAGAGATAGCAAACAAATACGCCAGCAAGAACAACGTATTCATGCCCCCAAGACTTAAGGGACAAATCCTATCACTCATAGATGACGATGAGCCGGAAAAACTCCCCTCTGTAGAGGAGGTATTCGCAAAACAGCCCGAGCTACGGGATAAGTGCAGGCTGACGGAAGAGGAGGTCCGAGACTTCATCCGGAGAAACAATGAGGACCTAGAAAAGCTTGACAAAGCCCTCAGCATGCTACCAATTGAAGACCCCAAGATTCAGGAATTCATGAAAGCGGTTTCAGGTGTATATAGGACGTTGAAAGGCAGGAACGGGGTCATAATCTTTACACAATACGTGGATACGGCTCGGCATATCTTCGAGAACCTAAAGAAAGAAGGCTTGAACAACCTCCTACTGGTGACCGGCGAGGGTGCGGAGGATGCGTCGGGTAAACATCTTGAAGAAGCTGAAGCCGTAGAGCTTTTTCAGAAACAGGGCGGCACAATGGTCAGCACCGATGTCCTGAGCGCTGGGCAGAACCTCCAGAACGCCCAGTACGTCGTCAACTACGACTTCCCCTGGAACCCTGTCATACTAATTCAAAGGGCCGGTAGGGTAGACAGGATCGGCTCGGACTACGACGTAATATACCTCTACAACGTATTGCCACGCCAAGGAGACCCAGAAGACCCACGAACACTCGAACACTTCCTAAACCTGATGATGAGGATATACAGAAGGCTTGAAGCAATCAGGGAGACGATAGGGCTTGACGCATCAACACTAGGTGAGGAGGCAATACCGAAGGACTTCTCGGAGCAGAGAAGGATAGCAGCGGAGGACAACATGGTCCTTGCGGAGATAGAGAAGAGGCTTGAGCAGTTCACAAGAGACCCGCGGGACGACCTCGCCGAGATAATAAACGAGAAGGGCATCGACTGGGTGAAGAACCTACCCGACGGAATAGGCGCCATAAAGAGAGGCGGCATGAATGCGGTATTCGCGTTATTCACGGATGGTGAAAAACACTACTGGAGGCTGAAAAACCTAGACAGCGGGAAAGTCATTGACAACCCCTCCGAGATAATAAAGCTACTGCTCTCAGGAGATGATGTACACGCTAAAGGCGTGAGAATAGACTACGAGCCCCTAGTAGACGTGTTGAGAACCCTAAAGGCAGAACTTCTCAATGAAATCAGGGAAAAGGAGAGAGTTAGGATAACCCGTGAACGAGTCCCTGCAAGCCCCAACAAAGTAGTGAAGGAGATATACGACACCTTAGAGAAGATGGGGGAGATAGAGCTGGCCGCAAGGTTCAGGGAAGCCTCAAGCAATTCACTGACAGTTACTCTGTTGAAGAAGGCCCTTGAAGAGGGCAGGCTAGTCGAGGAAGCACGGAAACTACTATCCCAAATAGGAGACACCAAGCCGATGGACCGCAAATCTATCAAACTCAAGAGATTGTGTTGGTGCGTTATAACGCCTTAAAGCTTTAACTATCTCCAGAACAACCATTGCACAAAACGAACATTCCCTCAGTAATGTAAAAGAACTATTGCGCTGCGGGAAAAAGTTATAGCAATCGATAAAATGTCCAAATGTTTAATAGTTTCTTTGTAGCTAGTGGGCTATGGCGAATTACACGGTAATAATTACCGAAACATTGAGCGCAAGTGATAAAATCACTATTGATGTAGCACGAATAGCCTTCCAGATAGTTGTACTATCCACTATGCTAACCATATTAGTTTCGACTTTTTTACACCTTCTACACAAAACGTTAGACAACTACATAACGAAAACCGACAAAACCGATACAACAACAAAGAGATACAGTATGTTCACAATTTTGTTTTTAGCGATGTTAATTGTCCTTTTTTTAATTTTATACCTGATAAGATCGGAACTCATTTCCATTCTTAACATCTTTAGATGACTATCGATAGGTGTATTGTTAAAAACTCTACTTATTGATACACTTCGCCTCAAAGGGAATTGTGGTGCTAGGTCTGACGATACCTGAGACCGAGCGAACCTCTGAGACTGAGAAGCACCTGGCCGCAGTTGGCGTGACTTCTGAAACAGCGAGGGCCCCTAAGACCGAGACATACGCTGTACTGTTGGAGTCGAATGACGCAGTAAAGGCAGACCTGTGGTTTAGGGCTCAGATGTGGCGGGCGCTTAACAACCTGAGAAAGGTGCTTGGGAGGAAAATGCCGTGGAAAATTAGCGAAGCAAGACTCATCGAAATACTTGAGGAGATGGAGCTTCCTGAATGGAGGTATGGGAAATATGTTCCCGCTTTGAGGCGGTACAGGGACCTGTATCAGGCTAGGCAGGATACGTGGGAGGGAAACAGCGGACGGGCCATTGAAAAGCTTGGCAATATACCCGACGAAGTAGCAGGTTTTATCAAGGCAGCGGCCTACGACAAGCTACTCCATGTAGCGTGGCTCGTCAACCGCCTAGCTAATGAGGGTAAGAGGGTTATGGTTTACGCTAAGTTCAGGCAGTCTGCACACAGGTTGCAGAGAGTTCTATGGGATGAATACGACATGCTTGTGGAGACCTTTATGGGCGGCGACCCGCCGTCCAAGCTCGCCGACCTTAAGGAGAAAGCACAAATCGTTATATTTACTCCCGTGGCGTTGGAGGGTCTTGACCTGCCGGAGTTCGACTGCTTGGTCCACATATCGGCCATCTCAGACGAGTTCACTAGGAGGCAGATTAGGGGTAGGATAAGGGGTGGAGAGGAGTACTACGTCGTTTTCAAGGACACTAACGACGAATGGAAGCTAAGGGTGGACGTGCCAGAGGCTGAGGGGCCGTTACGCCCCGTCGAAGTCGGGCAAGCCAAACTCCCTGTAACTAAGGTAGACAGGGACACCTAACAGTGTTTCTTTTGAGGAGGCTTCTAAAGCTCCCTACATAACGCTCCCAGCAACATATATGAAGCTGTTGAAGGATGGTAAGGGTTTCCGCTATGTGTTTGGGCTTCTAGGCGAGGCCGTCGTAGCCCACCACTACGAACTCGCCGGGAGAAAGGTCTACAAGCTGTCCTACAGCCTTATCAGGAGAAAGAGGCTGGAAGGGATAAGCGGGGAGCAGCTAGGCTTCATAAAAAACTCTGCCATGTTGTCCCTAACCCACCAATAGATCTAGTGGCCGTAGGCAGCCCTACATTGCTAATTGAGGTTAAGACGATAGCCAAGGAGGACGATAAAACAACCGAAGTGTACGGCCGATACCTTGAAAAAGCTAGGTTGGTCAACCTCATCCCAACGCTTACCGTTGTTAAGGCAAGGAAGGAAAACAATAGCATAATGATATCGATAGAGAGGTGCATGCTATCCTAAACAGCCTAGTCCGCCTTTTCCAGCCCTCCTCCACCAGCCCTCACCCAACATCGTGCCTATATTTTAAAGCAGTATTCGTGTTCTTCTATTTGGCTGAGTGCTAGGGGTCTTTTGCGATTATATTATCGAGTTCCACGAGTTTGAGGGCTATCTCTGCTCCTGCTTGTATAATTTCTAGAAGCGACTGAGGATCAACATCCGGTCTGACCGTAATAGGCACCATCCTAGCATATAGTTTACACATCCCCTTATACAGCATCGTAAGGTTAGCGTTAAGCGTGAGGTTTGCGGTCCTCATAAAAGCCATTTCCGCCGAGGAGCTACAGAGAACCTCACGTTGCCTCACTATATCGTTCATGTCGGCAGCCGTGAGGAAAATCTCCGTCAACGCGTCAAAACCTTTAGTATTCACCTTCGCATGTTTATCATTTGACAGCTCCGCTAGTTTGTTCAGCAGATCTGAAAAGAGACCCACATACTCTTTTACGATCTGATTCCTCAGTGCGGCATCAGCAACAGCTGCTGTTGTTGTGACTGTTTGGGTAACTGTCGCCGTTGTGCCGGGGCCTGTAACGGTTTGAGTCACCGTAACGGCTCCACCCGTCACCGTTTGCGTCACAGTCCTAGTTACCGGTGCAGGCGGCGGGCTAATGACGGGCCCTAACGCAACCCCACCTATCAAGAGTCCGACGACGAGGGCTACGACAGCTGCGACACCAGCAACAGTAGAAGAGACAGCTTTTCCAACATTCATGTCAACCAATTTGGTCTGGGCTAATGCGTATAAGCTTTTTCCCGAAGAGAAGATGGTGTCCAAATAAGGTGTTGTGTTTAAAGGCCGGTTGATGTGTTTTGTTTGTATGGATGTTGTGTCTCTGGCAGTTTTATTCGTAATGAAAAGTAGGGTGGTTAAGGTCTTAGATGTCTTGGACTGCATGTTCCATAGTAGCTGTAGTAGGGTTTCTAGGGTTCTTAGCATGGCTGTGGAGCCGATAAGCAAGTCAGCAGTACTACCTTGCAGGAGGGTATCTGAGATCAGGATCTCCAAGGAGCCCAGGTATAAACGGTGTATAGCCGTTGATGAGACTAAGCTATGTGTCAAGAAATCCTACGTATACGTGTGGTCCGCGATAGATGCGGATTCCAGGGAATTACTGGCTTTAGAGACGTCGTACGGTGGGAGCAGCCTAAACACCCCATCATTCCTCAGGGCGGCATTAAGGATGTGCACCAACAAGCCATTGGTAGTGCTTGATAAAGGCCCATGTATAGATGAGCATTAGAGAGACTTGAGTATAGGCATGAGAGGTTCGGATTGAGGAACAGGGTTGAAAGATTCTTCACATACCTTAAGGAGAGAACTATTATTCCACCATAAGATGAGCGCCAGAGACCATGTACAGGGAATAAACAACCTCAAGCTATTCCTAAGCCTATTCACGCTTTACTATCAGGTCGCGAGGACGGGGAAGTGAGCGAAAATGTTTATTTGGATACAAGGACCTGCGCGGGATATAAAAATTTAAATATTATTTTAGCTACTTTTTGTTTGAAGCCGTGGCATGTCGCAAGAGAAAATGAATGCAGTAGTTGTTTACGGTAAGGAGGACTTTAGATATGAAGAAGTACTAAAGCCTAAACCTAGAAAAGAGGAGGTTTTGGTAAGAATTGGGAGGGTAGGAATCTGTGCAGCAGATCCAAAAATCTTTCGTGGTAAAGGTTATTTCAGCCCCATAGTGTATCAAAGCGCGCCCATAATCGCGGGACATGAATTTATCGGCGAAGTAGTTGAACTCGGCCCTGATGCAAAGCAAAAATGGGGACTTAGTGAGGGGGATAAAGCGATAATGGAAAACATCGTTCCATGCAGGAAGTGCTACTACTGCCTAAGAGGACTTTACAACCTATGTGAAATTCACTACATCCCAGGAGTTAAAGGTGTTAACGGTGGATGGGCTGATTATATGATCTACCCGAGTGAAGCCATAATACACAAGGTTCCGAATGAGCTCCCCTGGGAGGCTGCTGTTTTAATCGAACCACTATCATGTGCGGTGTACGGTGTCGAAAGGGTGGGAGTAAATTTAGGAGACACTGTCGTAATTATGGGAGACGGACCCATAGGTCAGTTAATGCTTCAGGCAGCTAAAGCAAAGAATCCACATCTTCTCATCATGGTTGGTCACCATGATAAGAGATTGGAAGCTGCTAAAGATTTAGGGGCTGATATTGTAATAAATTCTAAAAAAGAAGACCCGGTTGAAATCGTGATGAGGGAAACAAGAGTTGGTGCCGATGTAGTTTTAGAAGCCGCTGGAACGGAATCAGCAGTTATGCAAACGATCCAGATGCTTAGGAAAAGAGGTAGGATGCTTGTGTTTGGTGTGTATGGTGAAAAAGCAGCTATAGATTGGAGTATTATAAGTGATATAAAGGAACTAGAGATAGTTGGAGGACATTTGGCTCCATATGTCTACCCTGTTGCCATAAGGCTGTTAGCAGAGAAATATATCCGATACGATAAGATAGTTACACACACGTTCCCGCTAAAAGACTGGCGGAGAGCCATCGAGACAGCAGAAAAACGTGAGGGTGGTGCAATAAAAGTCACGATGGCCCCCTCTTAGATATTGGAATGGATTTCAACTAGTCTCAAAACTATTTAGGTTTCTTTCTTAATGCAATTTGTATGGGGTTTAGGGAGGTTAGTGATTATGAGGTGGTTAGTTCTTTTCTTCCTCCTATGTCTAGGTTGGGTAGGCCGGGGCAGATGACAGGATGGTCTTGAACGGTATACAAATGGTTGTAGGTGGTGTGATATGCCTCCGAAGTATGGGTCTTATAAGACTGCTTGGAGGGGCTTCAGGAGCTAGTAGATGGCTTGGCCTAGACCATGGTGAAGTTCTTCTGATGGCTAAAATCATTCAGAAGAATAGTCATGAGGCTGGCTGTAACATATGGAGCATTTATAAACATAGCATGCATCATAATACACCTAAGGTATAGATGTTAGAATAACATAGGAGAGGATATAAACATACAGATGCTTAGAAACAACCATACACTACACCAACAGGAAACAAACCTACAACCCAGAGCCGGCAGGCAGAAAACATACCTTTACCAGACAACCATATAAACAGGACAATCAAAAAGACATACAACAACACAACCTAGATTGACATATGAGGTTCTGTGATAGGTTCCTTCTATGACGATATTCGGTGGTAAATGAATCGCGCGGACTTGGATATACTTTTTTTGCCGTCCAGCAAACGAAACAAATTTTTTAATTCTTTATTCTGATAACAAACCGTGCCTTTCTCTGCCGCAGTAACTCATATGCGCACACATTAAGAAATGAAACTAATATTCTTATCTCGTAATAAGGCAAGCCTCTCACTTTAATAGTATTTCGCTTTTATAGCCAACTTGAAATTAGTATGTAGGGGGATTAAAAAAGTGATTTACCGGATTCGGCGTCAAACAAAATAATCTTATCCCTATGAAAATCGATTTGAACTTTGTCTCCCACAGTTAGATTTATAGATTGCATCTTTGCTTTTATTGTAGTGCCATCGACCTCAAGGTGAAAAATTTTCATACTTCCAAACCTTTCCACCTTTACACATTTTGCCTTTACACCTTCACGTGCAACAAATATATGTTCGGGTCTTATTCCCAAAACCAGCTTCTTATGACCCTCGAGAAGTTTTTCTACATCAGGAATATGGGAAACATCATACATTGACCCGCTAGCAGTAGATAAATACAAACGGTCGCCTTTCCTTATCGGTTCACATTCTATGAAATTCATACTAGGATATCCTATGAACCAAGCTACAAAAGTATCGCGAGGTTTGTTATACAAATTCTCAGGTGTATCGTACTGCAATATTTCACCATTGTTCATAACAGCAACCTTGTCAGCTAAGGTTAAAACCTCGGTTTGATCATGAGAAACATATATCATAGACTTCCCCAATTTTAACTGAATTTCCTTCAGTTTCGATCTCAACTCATTTCTCACTTTTGGCTCGACGACAGTTAAAGGTTCATCTAAAATGAACACTGACGGGTCTCTAACCATTACCTTGGCTATTGCTACTTTTTGTCTCAAATTCACGTCAAGCTTTGACACATTGGTTTTAAGATAATCGCTAATGCCTATAAATTCAGCAACCCCTAACACTTCTTTTCTGATTTCACCAGGGGATAACTTTGTTCGAAGCGCGATAGCTATGTTATCATAGACTGATAAAGTTGGATACAATGCAGGAAATTGGAAAATCATTGCAACATTTCTTTTTGATGCATCCATAGCCGTTACGTCTACGCCATCGAAGTATACTCTACCTGATGTGGGCTTTTCCAAGCCTGCCATAATCCTTAGAGTTGTGGTTTTTCCACATCCTGAGGGCCCTAATAAGCCTAAAAAAGTTTTATCCGGGACCCTTAATGTCAGGTTTTTAACAGCGGTAGTGGTTTTTTTACCTGATTTAAATATTTTTGTGACGTTATCGAGCAATATCTCCACCAATCAAATCACCTCCTCTACCAACAAATTTACCTTTAGCATCGAAAACGTATATGTCTTTAACATCAACCGCTACTCTTACTGCCTCACCTGGTGTTTTTCTAACAATCATTGAAATTAAAACTCTCACTGGCTCTAATAATCCAGCATCCAGGTGAACTATGGTCTCCGAGCCTACAATTTCGGTTATCTTAACTTTACCTGCAAGAATGATTTTATCAGGTTTTAATGTATTTTCATAATGTAATGTCACATGTTCTGGTCTAAACCCGATTAGCATGGTTCCGTCCAACATTGATAAGGACCGGGGTATCTCTGTCCCCTTCAAATCCAAGATCGATTTTGCTGGAAATACGTTCATTTCAACTAGACCTAAATATTTGGCAATCGATAGGTTTGTGGGTTGTTCATACATTGCATCCAAGTTCCCTACTTGGATAATTTCTCCTTCCAACATGAATGCAATGTTGTCGGGAAACGCCATGGCATCCATGTGGTCACTCGATAATATTATTACGGTAACACCGAGGTCTCTATGGAGTCGGTACAACTGAGCCCTCATATCCTCTCGCACTTTATAATCAAGCCTGACAAAGGGTTCATCTAGAATTATTATCTTGGCTCCTCTAACTAGTGCTCTCGCAATAGCTACTCTTTGTTTCTCTCCTCCACTTAACTCGGATGGATAGTGTGTTAGTCTGTGATCTATTTTTAAGTATTCCGCGAATTCTTTAACTCTCTTTCTTATTTCTTCTTTGGTTAGCCTAGACTTTAATAAGGAACTGGCAATGTTATCGTATGCGGTTAGATGGGGGTAAAGCGCGAAATCTTGAAAAACCAGCGAGACGTTTCTTTGGTTTGGACCTTTGTAAGTCACATCTTCATCATCGAAAAATATACTTCCGCTATCGGGCAGTTCTAAACCCGCTAATATCCTTCCCAAAGCCGTTTTTCCAGATCTCGGCGGCCCCAATATGACGAATAACGTGTTATTGGGAATTTCCAAGTTTACATTTTTTAAAAGATGTAAACCCTCGTATTTCTTATTTATGTTTACAAGTCTAATTTTAGGCAAAACTCTTCACCGCCCTAAATACACTCTAATGATTTGTTTCCTAAATATTAGGAATATTATTAGAGGCGGAATTGCTCCCAACACACCAATAGCCCCCAGTACATTCCACTGGATTCTTTGACCTACTCTTAGCTGTGGAAGATAAGCGGTATAAGTAATCACATTACTTCCGCCGAGTTTTAGAGCGAATAGGAATTCATTCCAAAGGAATAACCATACCAGCGCAATAGTCGCTGCTATACCTGGCCCCAGCACTGGTATGATGAACTTCCTTAACCGCTCCATGAAGGTGTAACCATCTAATTTAGCTGCCTCTTCTATGCTTAAAGGAATTCCGTCCATAAAACCTTTTAATAACCAAACTGCCAATGGCACAGAAAACACACTATATGTCCATACGAGGGCAAAATATGTATCGTATAGTTTAAATAGGTTCCAGTAAAGGAAAATTGGTAGCACCACCGCGAAGGGCGGGGTCATCCTCAGCGTGAGTAAAATAAAAAAGGACCTTTCATCATTCATTGCAGCTTTTTTATATCTCGAAAAACCATAAGCAGCAAGAATTGATGGAATTATCGCTATCGCTGTTGCAGCTGTTGCTACGCCTAGACTAGTCAAAAACGCGTATAAAACCCTTGTGTTAGCGACGAACTCGAAAGCTTCCATAGTTGGTTGGAAATCTACAAAAGGTAAAAGCTTAGGAGGTATGCTGAAAACGTCATTAATGTTTTTTAAACTTGTGACAATCATCACATATAATGGCCCCAAAATAAACAGCCCATAGATGATTAAACCCAGATATCCCAGCATACGGAATACTCTCATCACAACTCACCTCTTTAAAGATTTCCAGAAAACGTAGGCCAAAACCGCCGTGCTTAATAGCGTTAAAAGAGATAGGGTCGCGGAATAACTTATGTTCCTATAACTGAAACTTTGCATCCAGATATAATATCCAATTGTTTCGGTCGCCAGTCCCGGACCCCCAAAAGTTATAAGAACAATTTTATCGATCGTATTGTACATAAAGATAAACCTGAGTAACGTTGCTACTATTAAAGCATTTTTTATGTACGGCCATGTAACAACTCGGAAAGTTGTGAATGCAGATAGTCTTTCTATTTTAGCCATGTCGTACAGGTCTTGAGGAATTGACACCCTGGCCGCATATATAAGCAGTAGAGGCAACGATGTCCATTGCCATATATCGGCTAGGATTAGTGAGTTAAGAGCCATGCTTTCAGTTAACCAGCCAACGGGTTGTAATCCCATGTAACGCAATATAGAATTGAGGTACCCTTGCGGGGTTAACAACATCAACCATATATGCGACACAATGGCTTCAGAGAGACCCATAGGAATTAGGAAGATTATCAAAATTATGAACCGCCTAATGTTGCTGGACACTAAATTAACAATACCTAATGCTATTATCATCCCTAATAAAACCTCTAGCGCTGTACCCAGTCCTGCGTAATATGCTGTTCTTAAGACAGCATTAAAAAGCCGAGCATCACTAAGGACGGTGATAAAGTTGTTTAAACCGATAAATGTTGTTTGGCCCCCAGGTGGGGTCGTGTAAAATACGGAGTAAATTAACCAGCCTAGAACATACGCTACTAGTGAAAATATAATGATGTTTATTGGTAGCTGTAAAAAAATTGGAAAAATGTTTTTTCTCGACATATTTTATATGTATCCGAGCCTTTCCATTTTTCCATAGAAATCTGTCCATATCGATAGATACTCCTGTCTACCGAGCAGACCAAAGTATTTGTCTCTTATATTCTCCCATTGGGAGGCAGCATCTTCAACGGCCTGTTTGGGATCTTTGCCACCTAATGCTAACTGAAATTCTCTAGAAAGGGCTTCCTGATATTCAACTGTGCCGGGGAAGGTCGGCTGCGGGAATCCTACGCTAAGGTTAGCTAATCCACCCTCCAGATGCTTCAATGCGGTATCTAAGTCGGGAAACAATGGGTTTACATTCGGCCATTCTTTGCTTGGTTTCTTGTATGGGTTGGACTTGGTGTATTTTTCTGCTCCGATAGGTGTCAGATGAATGTACATGTAGGGGTCCATGCCACAATCATAGTCAGCACAACTCCACAGGCTATAATGCCAGTGAGAAATATGATAACCTACGTAGAATGCTGCCTTCTTTGTCTTCTCATCGAGGTAGTTGGGGATTATCCAAGTCCTGTTGTATGGCATCATAGCTCTATGAACAACTCTTCCCTTCTGCGGGTCAGGATAGCCGGGCATAAGTGCATTTCTGAGATATCCTTTGACAGGTGGAACTTGACCCCACTCGTTTATATCTATCCACCATATTTGACACACTACTTTGCCGGCCAACCAATATTCGACGGTTTCAGGACCGCCAAAGTTTTGCACCCCCTCAGGCATATATTCAACTAACTCAGCCCATTTCTCCATAGCTTTGATCGCGCGTTCTCTTGGATAAAGCGCCTGCGTCATCTCCTTATTAAAATAGTTTACACCATAGCTGGCAGCCATATCGAAGTAGAACGCCCAGCTCCATGGTGCGGTAGCCCAGACCATTGTAGGCCATATGACCTCCGCGCCGGGGATTGTCTTATCGTCTGGCAGTACCTTTTCATTAAAGAATTTGCATTGCATTAGGTAGTCGTCCCAAGTTTCTGGAATAGTAAGTGCCTTTCTATCAGGGTGCCATTCCTTGTACATTGTTCTAATTTTTTCATTTTCATAGAAAGGATATAAGTAATTCCACAAATGTACATCTCCGTCAAACGGAATAGTCCAATATTGCCCGCGATAATTCATGTAGAACTCTCTATATGGCGCCATAACCTGCTGAAGGTACTCGTCCGAGCCATAGAATGCGTCATAGTATTTATCTAGAGGCTCCACCTTCCCCGTTAGAACAAAGTCGGCAATAAATGATGGGGTTATCTGTATTAACGGATACTCTGTAGATTTTGCATCAAGTAAACTAAACCCTTCATCTTTTAACAAAGGTATGTCAACTAATTTAGTTACACCAATATTGACACCTACTTCCTCCTTTAACAGATCCGCATACCATTCAAGAATCCTTCCTGCAAACGCATCATGAACAGATTTTATTGTAACACCTTTCAATTCATCGTAAAGCCATGGATTTCGAACTCCTGGCGGGAGAAGCGGGATCTTAGGTAACGGGGGCGGCCCTTGCGCTGTTGCACCAGGTACTGTGGCTGTCACCGTTTCTCTAACGGTTGTGGCTCTAGTTTCTGTTCTTGTAACAGTGGTCGTGATACCTGCTTCACTAGGTCTCGACATCATTCCAGCAAGACCTCCAACAGCTGCACCAACAATCAAACCACCTATCGTACCCACTATAGTTCTCCTGTTTACCACGTCATCATCACCTTTTTCTAACAACGTGTTGAACGTAAGTAATATATAACTTTTTTTTCCATAACTTATTGGATAGTGTCCAAATAAGCAGTTTTGCTCACCTCCCGCTTATGCTTGAATACTATTGTTCTCTCCTTTAGGTATCTGGAGAACCTCTCATGCCTATACTCTAGTCCAAGCTTCTCAAATGCCCATCTATGCCATGGGCCTTTATCGACTAGTGGCTTGTTTATGCACATCTTTAATGCTTTCTTGAGGAATGCTAATGCGTTTAGCCTGCTCCTACCATAGGAGGCCTCTAGAGCCAGCAATTCCCTAGAATCCACATCTACGGCAGACCACATGCATACGTAGGATTTCTTAACACGTAGCTTAGTCTCATCAACAACTAAACATCTCCTATACCTAGGCTCCTTAGAGACCCTGATCTCAGATACCCTACTAGCAAGGTAGTGTACTGCTGACTTGCTTATCGGCCCCAAAGCAATGCTAAAAACCTTAGAGACCTTCCTACAGCTACTATGAAACATATATTACGAATGAAGCAGCCAGAGACAAGGGCCGCCACATCCATACAAACAATCAGCCCTTAAATATAACACCTTATTGGACACGATTGACGAACTAACGAATGACCTTATTTGCCACCTAGAAGTGGGTTAAATGACTGAGTATGAGGGCTGTGTTTGTTAGAGAAGGAGGCGGTTTGGCTGTTAGGGACGTTGAAGTGCCTGTTGTCGAGGAGGGAGAGCTGCTTGTCAAGATGATGGCATGCGGGATAGACGGAACTGACCTTGAGAAGGCGTTTGGGAGGCCGTTGACGCCGCCCATGCTCGGACACGAGGTTGTCGGGGTAGTTGAGAAGTCTCGTGCAAACGGGTTTGCGGAAGGAGACAGAGTCATGGTTCATCACCGCGTCTCATGCGGGAAATGCTACTACTGTCTGAACGGCTCACAGACGATGTGTCCACAGTTCCTTAGAGACACTATCAAGCCTTGTGGCCTGGCTGAGTATTTTAAAGTCCCGAGGGTAAACGTCGAGAGGGGCGGTGTCTTAAAACTTCCAACAACCCTAGATTGGCTTGAAGCGGTTTTCATCGAGCCCGCTGCATGTGTTTTGAGGGCGTTGCGTCGCGTCGGCTTCGCACCGGGGAACAGCGTGGCCTTGGTTGGTGCAGGCCCGACCGGGATGCTCTTCGTCAAAATGCTCAGGGTTTTCGGGGCTTCCGTGATAGCTGTTGCAGAGCTTTCTCAGCTCAGGCGTGAGCTAGTTATGCGGATTGGGGCAGACGTAGCTTTGAACCCTCTAGAGCAGGATTTCGCCGAGGCATGTAAAAGCCTCACCGAGTCGAGGGGGTGTGACATAGGTGTTCTCGCGACACCTGCAGTAAAACCGCTACACACAGTCTTGACCGCTGTGCGCCGGGGCGGGAGGATATGCATCTTCGGGGCGCCTGAACGGGGAGAGAAGACAGAGATCGACTTCTCCCAGCTCTTCATCGACGAGAAAAGCATCATAACAAGCTACTCAACTAGCGAGCCTGAGACCACGAAGGTTTTGGAGATGATGGAACACGGTAGGATTTCGTTGAAGGAGCTTGTGACACACAAGTTTGGGCTTGACGACGTTGAGGAGGCCTTCGCTGTTGCAAGGGATGCCTCGAGAAGTGTTAAGGTGGTGGTTGAAGGCTAGCCGTAGGTTATAGCGACCTTTATCTCCTTACCCTGTTTAAGGTCCTCGAAGACCTTAACTATGTCCTCGAGCTTAGCACGGCCTGTGATAAGCCTACGCAGAGGTATTTTTCTCGATGTTATGAGCCTCATGGCGCGTAGCACGTCTTGAGGTGTGTGGTGGAAGGAGCCCTGCAGCCTGAGTTCCCCGTAGTGAATGGTGTATGTGTCCGCCAACATTTTGGTTCCCTTTGGCGGGCCGCCGAATAACAATATTGTCCCGCCCTTCCTGACAATAGACTGCGTTAACTCCCATGTCTCGGGAAGTCCGACAGCTTCTATAACTACATCGGCTCCAACTCCTCCTGTCTCCTCCCTCACTCGCTTTGCTGCATCCTCCTCTGACGAGTTTACCGTTACATCAGCACCCAGCTCCTCAGCGTACTTCAGCCTATTCCAGTTTACGTCCACCATGATCACCTTTCCAGCACCCGAGTGTTTTGCGAGCATCATGTGCATCAAACCTATCGGCCCAGCCCCAACCACGACCACGTCGTCCCCCACCTCGATATCTATGAGCCGCCTACCCCTGACTACGCAGGACAGGGGCTCAAGGAGGGCGGCCTCCTCGTAATCAAGGTTCTGGGGGAGGCGGTAGAGGTTGAAGGTAGCTATGTGCGGCGGCACCTTTACGTACTCCGCGTACGCGCCGTCTGTTGTGAAGCCTATTATGGCTTTCTCAAGGTTTTC
>Ga0079998_102005_pt1 | contig 19594 bp, 25 predicted proteins | sample PerSpoBPS_BMetaG_FD_69201 | JGI IMG/M metagenome (GOLD analysis project Ga0079998, IMG submission 69201) | Thermal spring microbial communities from Yellowstone National Park, Wyoming, USA - Perpetual Spouter B (PS_B) MetaG (SPADES assembly)... | ecosystem: Environmental > Aquatic > Thermal... | reverse complement strand
CGAGGAATTCAAACACAGCAACTATAGACAAGATGGTGACAAAGAGGACGGTGAAGAGCCAAGCCAACACGTTGCTCTGCGTCATCTGCACATCCTCAAGGTTCTGTATGTTCCAAAGCGGTATCCCGGTGGCGTTGTCTCTAGGCGGCATCTTCATGTGAACGTCGTAATACGGCTTGTAGGGAAGGGTGCGGTTGTTCCACGGGATTCTCCACTGCTTCACAAAGCCGCTTAAGTTTGCAGGCGGCGGAGGAGGCGGCATGCCGAAGACGTATTTGAACATGTCTGCCTTGGCCTCAACCACGTGTCTAGCCACCCGCGAGTCGCCCATGGGATACGCCGCAACCCACCACTCCCTACCGGGGTAGAGACGGAGCTCCGCGGTGAGGTTCACCGGCGCACGCCAGTCGTACATGACGCATGCAATTAGGACGTTCCGCCCTCTGTAGCTGTCCGGCGACGTGTAGTAGAGCGGCACGGCGCTGGGCATCTGGTTTATCAACGCCAGGTACTCCCTGACAGATGCGGCGGCCGCCTTAGCAAGGGAGGAGTTGCTAGCCTCAGCCGCCGCCAGGTAAGGCCCCACCCTGGCGAAGTATGCCAAAGAGACGTTTCTAATGACGACAAGAGTCAAGTAGTTGTCTTTCAGAAGATTAGTTAAATTATGCTCAGCATCAGCCACAGACCTCCACCTCGGCTCTGCCGTCGGCACGAGGGCGGGGTAGCAGTAGTACTGGTGCTCCACTCCCTCTAGGTAGTGGATGACCCTTACGCCGTCTGTATCTGTGTAGTTGGCCAGCACCTCCGGCAGGCTTCCTCCGGGTCGCGGGTATTCAACGCCCACGTTGTTCATCCACACAAAGGCGTATAAGACGCGCGGCGGCCCCGGCACGGCCCTGAAGAAAGACAGCACCATGTACGTCCTGTTGTCGCTGGTTTGGCAACTTGCATCGCTTGGCGGCGTGCCGTCCCCCACCCACGGCCCATACTCACGCCAGATTCTCACATCCCACGTCCTCGTGGTGACGGGTATCCCGCCGGTGTAGTTCCTTTCTTCCTCGGGCACCCAAGGCCGGGCGTACACCGTAGTGTTGTATCGATACTGGCCGGAGCCCAGCCTTTTAGCCACGTCGGCCCTCTGCCAGACGTCTCTAGAGGCTGAGCACCACTGCGTACATGTGCCGTTTTCGTACTCGCAACACCACTCGCAAGTCTCCACCCACCGGTGGAGATTCACAGACCTGCTGAAGACAGGCTGAGAGGCGTTCCGCACGGCGAAGTTAAACACCGAACGGACCCAGTCAACAACTGGATCCACAACCCGCTTCTCACCCGTCCAGAGGGAGAAGTTGTAGCGGCCGACCCTAACCGTCGTGTCCAACACGGCGCACGCCGTCTTGTTGCCCAAGGCGTTGAAACACGTCTCGTTGTCCGGCCCAGCCAGCCAGCCCCACACCCCGTTGTGAGCATACGTGACGCCTTTATCCACAACCCCGTGTCTATCCCTCGCCGTATAGTTCATCGCCACTGTCAAAAACCGCCAGTGTTGGGGGACGTCTATCTGGAGGTGGTAGCTCCTGTACCCCAGCCACTGGTGGAATTGACAGATGGCTTTCGACAAGTTAGCTGCCCGCTCCTTAAGCCTCTGCGCCTGGTCGGGAGGCATCAAGTAGTCGAGGAACTCCCGGAAGTCGCCGTAAGATATGCACCCGCCCTCTTGAGGCGCCGGCGCCGGGAGGTCAAGCCAGGTGTTTATGGCGGTTGTGTAGAGCCACGTCTTGTTGCCGTAGGCCAGCGGCGTTATGGACCCAGCCGTGGCTGTTACCCAGTCTGTGCCGTTGAAGGCCGCCTTTTCAAACACTTTGTATTTCTCGGCCAGCTCCAGGGCGGTGGCCGCCGCCTTCTCCACGTGGGTGGAGTTCAGCATGGTTGAGTTCAACACCGTCAACACCTCCCGCATCTTCTCCCCCAGCTCCGCGGCGTTAGGCTTGACAAAGGTGTTGTTGTACCGCGCAAAGAAGAGGGTGTGTGGAGTGCCTTTAATGGCCGTGAGCGGCACCGGGGCTATGCCTGTGGCGTTTGTCGCCGTGGCGTTTAGCCACTTCGCCGTCTCCAGGCCCCACGTGGCGAATTCCTTCCCCAGAGGCGCCAGGTAGTAGCCGATATACGACGGCACTATCATAATCAACGCGAAAAACAGCAAAGCGCCCCCCAACGCCCGCGTGGGGCCGAAGATGACCGCCAAAAGCGAGAGCGCCAGAAGCGGCACAGCCATCTTTACGGCTAACGAGGCCATGAACTCCAGAAAGTGAAAAACCATGACGAAGGCTGTGGCGGCGTTGTATGTGGTTAGGGAGATCTGCAGAACTGGGTCCCCTATCTTGGAGACGTATAGGGCGTATTTAGAGAGCTGGACGAGGGTGCCTCCCGGCGTCAGCGACGCGATGATGTTAACCACAGTCTCCGCAGACGCCACCGCGAATAGGGCTGTGTAAGAGGCCTGCTGAACCGTTAGGAGGGCCTCGAAGGTTTCGTGTATTGCTCTGTAGTTCCTCTCCAGTGCCTCCTGCAGTGAGCCGGCGGGGTAGGGGTATGGGAAGAACTCCCCCTGTCTCACCTCGAAGAGGGGCGGTAGGGGAGATCCCTGGGGGGTGAAGTAGGCTATGGTGTACATGACCACCGCCGGCACTAGGAAGAGCGCCACTGCGCCTATGAGCGGGGGGAGGGCCCACTTGGGGTCTCCCCTCAAAAGCATGACGAAGGCGGCAATGGCGATTAGCGCGATTATGCCTAAGTCCAGCATGTTAATCTAGCGCTAGGTGCGCCCCTGCGTGGTCGAAGATCCTCGACGCGGCATACGTCGCCACGCTCAGCACCAGTCCTATCAAGCCCAGCAGAACCATAGCTTGTATCAGCGGCACCGCGCCGAAGGGCGTGGCCGTGAGTGGGGTGAGAAGTATGATGGGGTTTACGGCGGATCTCAACACGTCTGCCCCCGCCGCCAGCACCACAGGCGCCACCACCGACAGCGCCAAAAGCCAGGCGCCCAGGTTCCGGGTGCGTTCATATGTCACGAGAACCGCTCCAATGGACAAAAACGCGGGCCATCCGTATGCCATGGTCGCGGCCACTGCATACACCGCCGCCGAGATAAGCACAGTTGTGGCTGCCGTCACGATGTATGCCAGCCCGTTCATGATGGCCATAGACACGGCCGATGTCCACGGCAGTATGCCTGTGCCGACGACTGAAGCCATGTAGCCTGCCAATATCTCCCACGCCGCCCCCACGTAGCTTTGATACGTCGACGCCGCTATGCTAAGCGCCGTCTGGACGTTCACGCCGAAGTCCCTCCAGCTCTTAGTCTGGTTAAGCACTTGGATGGCTGAGATGTCTGGGAGCCTCACCCCCGCCACAGACAGGTAGGTGTTCAACCCCCACAGCGACAAGTTGACCAAAATCAGCGCCACGCCGAAGAGGACGCCCGACACCAAAACCCGCTCAAACCCCTCCATGGCCCTCTCCCTATGCGCCCTATCTCCCAAAAACCAGTAGAGAGAGTAGGCGCCGGCCTGGGCCGCCAAGGCCATCAAGCCGGCGGCCGTGAGGGGGTCGGAAAAAAACTGGATTTCGGGGGTCGGCATTACGGACCGGCTCTTTGACCGCCGACTCCCAGCTGTCCTGCCACCTCGGCGATGGGGTCTACCATTATCCACTTCACAACATTGACGGCGGTGTTGACGTCCATAGTGCCGCCGTTGACGATTATCCCAATGGCGGCGTATATGGCAAATATCAGCAGAAACAGCCAGGCGAAGCCGTAGACAATATCCTTCGCCCGCTCCAGTCCGTCCCAGAAGGCGCCCATCCTCTGGAACCGCGTCGGCGACACCTTGCCGAGGGCGAAGTGAGCCACGATGATTGAGATCGCGGCCCAAAACGCCATGGCTATGGCCAGCCTAACGCCAAGGACGACTTGTTTTAGAAAGTCCCTAAACCCACTCAACGCCTGATCCGCAGTGACGCCTTGTTGTTGCTGAGCCGCCACAAACGCCGCCAGCACCAACAGCAGAATCGCCGCCGCCACCACCTTCTTAGCCTTCTTCCCGGTCTTCTCCTTGCCCTCCTCAGCCCCCTTGGTTTTTATCTGTGGTTTAGTTGTGGGGGGCATGAGACGCCGTGTTTCCGGCCGGATAAACCTTACCTCCGCCGTGTTGCCCCCCGCCCAGCCCTACGCCGGTTGAAAGTAGGCGCTGTGTTAATTTGTCGCAGTGGGTCTGCCCGTGTGTGTTTGTGTGGGTTTTCAGAGCTGGTTCAAGGCCTGTAGGACGTCGTATCTGGTGAGGTATCCGTAGGTCTCCTCCTCCACTGCGTCGGCTAGGTCGTTAACCAAATCTCTGTAGGGCAGTATCTTCTCCAGTAGGTGCCTGTTTTCTCTTAGAAACTCGGCGAGGTCTTTTCTAACCCAGCGGGGGTCCACCTCGTAGAGTCCCTCCCTCTCCATGCGTAGCCTGTACTTCTCCCGCCACGCCGCCACCTCCCTCCTCAACCCACGCCTCAACGCCACAAACGCCTCCTCAGCCTCCCTCCGCGAGACCTGCGGCTGTGGTCTCAGCAGGTCGGCCACGGCGGAGTATAAGCCATTGATTAAAAGCCGTAAAGCCTCCAACACGTGGAGGGCGCCGGCGGTCACCACGCGGCTGATGACTCCAGTCACGTCAGTCTTCTCAATGAGGCGCGGCTTGTGTCTAGTGGAGGGGCCCTTCACGTAGATGTAGAAAGATGTACCATACTGGAGGATCCAGTAGGTGTGGCCGTCTTTTTTCCAACTAAGCGACGGTTGCGTCGTCTGCGCCGTGGTTTTCTGTCTCTCGACGGCTTGTTTCACAGCCTCTATGTCGGATTTAATCTTCTGGAGAGCTTCGGCGCCTGCCTGGGCTAGAAGCCGCCTCACCTCCTCCAGCGACCAACGGCCGAGGTATCTAGTCTTGGGGCCTTCCTTCTTGTATACTAGAAGCCCGGAGGGCCCCGGCATAATCCAATGCCTAACGCCGTTGACGACAAAGTACACGTCTATTGGGGGAGGGGAGTATTTAACAGTTACCTGTCTCCGCAGTTTAAAACGGCGGAAAACCACGTCGCAATAGTTGAATGTGGTTTAAGACGGCGGCTGAAAAAGAGGGCAGGCTTTAGATGAGCGCGACTTAAGAAAGGCTTGTTATTTGGACTGTTTGTACCTCCGCTTACGCCACCTGCTGGGGAGGATCACCACCTCTTTTGGGGGCTCCTTCTCCTTACAAAACACGTCTATGGCCTTGGTGTAGAGCCGCGCCAAGCCCCGCGGCTTCTCCACCTCGCACTTGTATCTATCGTCGCCCTGCATCCACGCCTTCCACTCCTTGTAGAAAACCCGGCTACTGGGGCGCATAGCTACGTCGTAGACCCTAAGGCGGTATGTCAAGTGAAGCTCCTCCGAGAAAAGCCAACGCACTCTAGTCACAGACTTGGCCACCCTAAGGAGGGGCATCTCCACCAACAAGACGTCGATAGAGCGTATCCAGAACCCTACACCCCCTGAGCCAGGTGGGTCGGCCCCCGCGATCATAGGCCACAGCTCCCTCCTCAGCTTAATCACCACAGCCGCCAGCGCCAAGTTAGTTATGGTTTGTACGACGAGGAGCTCAATCATCTCACTGAAGCTTCTCCGCCATCTGCCTCACGAAGTTCTCCTGGATTTCCCTGGGGTCAAGAGGCTTCTTGTACACCCGCGTCACCGTCAGCTCTCTATACCCCTCCTCCTTCTTCTCAGAAACCTTAACGTCGATGGTTTCAGCCAGAGGCTTCTCATTGCTTAAGAACTTCTTACTGATTTCATCAAAGTCGTAGTGGTCCAGCGCAAACACCACCTTCCTCAACGTCTGCCACACGGGAAGCAGAAGCCGCAGAAGCCACACCGTAACCGCCAGGTTGGCCAAGGCGATGGCTATGACCGCCATCTGGTACAGCTCCATACATATGACTCTTCAGGAGTTTATTAAGAATATCCTTCATCGAAACTACAGTGTTGTCCGAAACTGTCAGTAAAGCCCGTCTTCTTTGATTTCGTAATGTATCTCCACGTCTGGCGACATACCTGGGACGTCCATAGGCCACATGTAGCCCTCCGACTTCGTCTTGTTGGGCCTAGACATCATAAACAAGGCATTGACCCCATGTAGCAGGATGTTCCCGCCCGCCGGCCGCTTAACCTTAGCCGCAAACACCTCAGGTATGTCAATAACCTGGTCTGTGAGGATGGCCGCGGTGCCGTAGACCCGCGCCATGCGGCGCAGGATGTCGAGGAGGTAGGCCAGAAACTGCTGACGCGGCGCCAACATGCCTCTGCCGCGGAACTGCGCCCGCAACGCATGCGACACGAAGGAGTCTATGACGACGAGGTCCACAGGCTGTTTAAAAAGAGACAGAAGGATCTCCTTGACGTCTAACACGTCGGTGGCCTGGGTCACGACCAAGCGGTCTAGAAGGGAGCTAAGATCAGCGCCGAACCTCTTGGCGACGCGCTCGAACAAGGCTATGTTTAAGCTCCCCTCGGTCTCGATAAACAACGTCCGCCACCCCTCGGCGGCGGCCTTCACGGCGCACTGTATGGCGAACATGGACTTCCCGGCGCCGAACTCCCCGGCGAAGCCGTAGAGCAACCCACGCCTAAGCCCGCCCCATGGCGTCTTCTCGTCGAATTCGGCTACACCGGTCTTGAGGACGGGGAGAGCTTGCTGAGCCTTAAGAGCCTCCGATATGCTAATGGGCCTCGGCGCCACGCCGGCCAGTTGCCTAATCTTTGAAAGGACCACCTCAGCCTTCTCCAGCTCATCCTCTCTATCTAACAGCTGCGCCAGCTCCACCACGTTCATCGCGGCGAGGGCCTTTAGGCCGTACTCGGCGCAGATATGCCTAACCTCCTCCTTTAAAGGCCCATCATAGCGCTTGCACTCCTCAGAAACCTGGACCTCCACAGCCTCTTCGGCTTTCTTCCTGGGAGGCATGTCTCAACGCGTCGGGGGGCGGATAAACCCTACTCTCCTCTCAATACGCCTGAGATCCCTCTCTGCCAAGACGGCATCGTAGAGGCGGCGCACGGCGCCGGCTTCGCCCTCCATCTCTGCATATATCTTCATGGCGGCGCCCCACGGCCCCCTGCGGATTTCTAGAAACTCGGCGCGGCACAGCGGCGCACACCAAATCCACTCCCCCACCCTCCCCAGCGCCTCCAGAGGCCTCCTCCCGGCGAGGACGTCGAGGAAGGTGGGGAAGGCGTTTTTGATTGTGATGAGGGGGCCGCCGTAGATGTTGAGGCGTGCCCAGAACTCCACACCCCGCTCCCAAACCCTTCTATACAGCCGAAACTCGCCCAGCAACACGCCCACCGGCGTAAACAGATCGAAGCGTTCAGAGGTTGTATACTCCCGCATACCACCGCAAGAAATCCCCCCACTCCTCCTCCGAAAAATAAGCAACCTCCAGCTCCTCTGCCAGCCTCCTATCTCCCACCACTACGATGAAGGCCTTTCCCACATGCCGCCTCAGCTCCTCCGTGGTCTTCACCACGCGGAAGCCGGGTGGAGCCTCCTTCACGCCGTAAACCACCACGTCCATATACGCCTCTAAGCGCCGCGGGATAAATCTTCCGCCCGCCAAAACCGTCCCCCTCTGAATATCAACACTGTGCACCTCTCCGCGGTCTTGACGGCGTCGTAGTCTCTCGTCACCACGGCGCATCCTTCTCCGCATTCAGCCTCGCAGAGCTCTACTGCGTATATCTCGGCGGGCTTCTGCTCAGAGAGTCGGCAGTCTAGACCGTACCTCCGGCAAAGTTCGAGGTAGCGCCGGGCGAGAGACATATGCGACTCATGCCAGGCATCTACCACAAACACCGCGTTGACGCCGGCCTCTGCGGCGGAGGCGAAGAGCTCCTCCGGCACGGCGAGAGAAGCCGCCAACGAGAAGACGTCTACATAGAGACGTCTGTAGTTGGCGATGGAGTCTGGAGTCAAGTGGAAGCGTCCCTTCCTATTCTTCACCTTCATACAGCTTCTCCACGAGGAACCTGGCCACGGCCAGCGGCACCTCCTCGCCTTCGGTCTCGTAGATGACGTGGTTTGAGCACTTCACGGCGATGCGTCTGCGTGCCGAGACGACGACTATGCGGTATCTGGGCGAGGCGAAAGATGTCAGCTTAGCCACCCCGCCGCTTTTCTCGACCAGCGGCTTGACGTATAGCTCGCCGTCTGCCTCTAGGCGGCCGCGGCATTCCACCTCAGCCTCCACGACGTATACCCGCCTGTTCTCCAGCTTCTCCAGCGCCTTTCTGTACCGCCGGTACAGCATGACGGCGGCTATGTGGGTGCATATCTCGCGCCTACGCCGGAAGCCGAAGGCCGACGCGTAGCAGGTACAGAGCCAGCGGCCCTCCCTCTCGGAAAACCACACCTGATACAACGGCTTCCAATCCCCCAGCTCCCGGCGGCCTTGCACAAGGTAGAGGTTCTCCCTCACCTCCCTCACGTCCCCCAGCCTCATGAGGGCCCTCTTTATCCACGAGTAGGACTTGCCGGGGAAGTCCTCTCTCAGCGACTCCACAGCCCGCCTAAGCGGGTCCTCTCTGCGCATACGGCGGCACGACCATGCGGAGCTGCCCCCAGGTGCCGCGTAGCGGGATAGTCTTGCCCAGCTCCTGCTGAGCCTTGACGGAGGCCGCCCTGATGGTGACAAGAGCCTCCGACGGGTTGAGAGGTGCGGTTTTACTCTCATCCATATCCCAGTCGGGGAACCGTATAACCACCTTGACGTAGCCCAGATGCCTTAGAAACTCTCTATAGCTGTGGGAAATCAACACGAAGAAGCGCCGCGCCGCTCTCCCAGTCCTCAGGTGGTCTGTGAGGAGACTGTAGCGGCCGGTAAAAGAGAGGAAGCGGTGTGCCTCGTCTATGACGTAGATGACGTTTTTCATAGACCTCGTCAGCTCCAGATGGGTGAGGACGTATGCGATTCTGCCCACTCTGTCTAGCTGGGAGAGGTCTATGCAGGTGGACTTCCCCGGCTGGATGGGCACGTCTGTGGCTTTGAACTGCGGCACGTCTAGATGCGCCAGACGTCTGCGCAAGGCGTAAGCCGTGTCCACCTCGTGGGGCTCTGCGAGCTTGAGCACGTTGCCGCGGATGTCCGACAGCGTCTTGTACCCGCTCTCTATGGCGCGCAGGAGTAGCTCCGCCATTGCCGGCGTCATCAGGTAGGGGTATTCGCCGTAAGTCGCGGCGAGACTCTCTTCAAGGATCTCCACGACGCGTTGAGGCGGGAGGGCGAGGGGGTTGACAGAGAACTGCCCAGTAAAATCGCATTCTCTAAACTCGCCTGCTGTGTCGTAGATGACGACGCTGTGTTGCGGCGGGATGTTCCGCAAAGACCACTTCACCAGCGACGTCTTGCCGCTACCAGGCAAGCCGGTCACTAGTGCATTTCCCTCGCCAGCCGACACGAGCCAAAACAACGACGTGTAGAGCGTCATGTCAAGACAGACATCCCAAGCTCCGTCAGCCTGAGCGACATGGTCAGGGAATCCAGCTTGACGTAGCCCAGCTTCTGGGCCTTCGCGACGGTCTCCTGGCCGAAGTTCTCCACGGCGTATTTCAGCGTAATGAACCCCCCAGCTTCGAATATGGTCTGAAGAAGCTCCCTCACGTCCTCCTCCACCTCGACAATAGGCATCGGAACCTCTACGGCGCAGAGCCTTCCGCCTGTCCACTCCTTCTTAAGCGACAAGCTCTCAAACGTGACGCCCGGCACAGCCATGACCGCCCTGTCAGCCACGACTACGTGGCTGTCGAAGGTTGACGTGTAGATGCGCAAAACACCGCGCAGAGGCCTAGCCATGGCCAACAGGTCTGAATACTGAGGCCATATGTCGCTGTATATTTCCACAGCCCACCCGCCTTCCAGCTCCTTATCCAGCTTGAAAGCAAGCGCGAGGCCTAAGGTGAGCTGGACTGGGTCTGCGGTGGGCGCCTTGTAGCGCCACGTCCCCTCTTCTATTTTTAATTCAGAATAATCCACAAATTTGAATAAATGACACAGCGGCGCCGAGCAGGAGGCGAAGTCTTGTGTTCTCGCAAAGGGAGGGGCCGGGTTCTGCATCCTCATAAACACGGCCGTAGCAACGAGGGAGCCCTCCGGCGTTAGTTCGAAGCCTAGGCCGGTCTCCCCTGCATTGTCCGCTACGCAGAAGGTATATCTCGCCTTGACAGCCGGCGGGTCTACAAGCCCGCCGACCACTATCTCCAGCATGCTCAACAAGTCAGCTGGACGGGTATGCCAGACAGCTGAAGGATTTGGTTCAAGTGCTGGCTGTATATTGGACATCCCTTCTTGAGGAAGTCCACGGCGAATTTAGGCTTCCTCGACGGGTCTAGCCGTATCAACGCCATCTTCGCCGGCGCAGTGTTTACGACGTACCCCTCGTAGCGCCATATCTGGTACACCTCCTCCCTCCTAGGCGGCTTCACGACGGCGCGGGGGTCACACGTTGCAACTAGAGCAAACCTGCCGCTCCTCAGCTCTGCCGCTATTCTTTCAACATCTCTCTGCAAAACGAAGCCGTAGATGCAGAGGCGGCGCTCAACCACGCCTGGTATGCGGAGCTGGGCGTCGTCTATCCAATGGCGGCTTTTATGCGTTTGTCTTATGACGACGTAGTCGCCCGGGCTCTTGACTATGAGGACGTCCCCCACTCCGGCGTAGATGTCGCTTACCACCTGCCAAAAACTGGAGAAGAGGAGGCCTTTGTGTCTGACAGGTATCTGTAACGTCTCCGTCGGAGGCGGCGGAGTGGGCTCAGGCGCCGGAGGCGGCTGTGTAGGAATGGGCGCCTCTGCGGGGGGCGCCTCTTCTGTCTGTGGAGGCTGGCCGTTGTGGGGCTGTGGGGGTGGCTGCGCCTCCATCATGCGCCAGATTTCGCGCATGTCCACCGTGCCAGCGCCGCGTCTGTACTCCACCTTCTCGTCCTTCTCGCCGCAGAGCATTGAGGGGCGGTATAAGCACTCTGTCCAGTCCGGCCTCTCGCTCATACAGCCTCTTTGATAGCCACCTCCAGCGGGATTTTGACGTGGTATTTGATCTGCCTCGGGGAGAGCTCGATGACGCCCATGGCGTAGGGCTTCTTGCCGGGGCTGGCGGATAGGCCGCCGACTGTTTCTCTGGGCGTTGTGGCGCTGATTAGATACTGCACGTCGTCTCTGTCGAGCATAAGCACCTTAACGCTACGCTCAAGCGCGCGCAGAGTTCCGCCGAGCTGGAGGACAAACCCAGCAGATTTAATGACGTCGTCGGGGAGGTGATCCGCCAGCTGGGCAATCAGCCAGATGGCTAAGCCATATTTGCGCCCGCCTAGTGAGAACTGCCGTATGAGCGAAAGCACTGCGTTGGTGGCGACGCCGACTTCGGTGACTCTGGCCGAGTGCATGAGGAGAGCCGCCTCATCCACAATAACGACGGTCTCCACCTTCTCAGCAAACGGCCTCTCGCTCTGCTGAACCAAATACCACAGCAGAATTAGAGACACGAAGAAGGCCTGCGCCGTGGAGTCGTGCTTAAGAGCTCTGAGGTCCCACACCACATGCCTCACGCCTGCCAGATTAACCTCCTCCGGCTCCTCCACCCCCGCCGCCTTGGCCATAGCCTCCACGGCGGCTTTGGCGCTTACGGAGCCGTCCCCCGCGGGAGAAGCCAAGCCGAACTCCATCAAAAGCATCCGGAAGTACCTGTTGTTCTCTAAAGACCCCAGCGGCGGGACCTGCTGAGGCACTCTGAAGACTTGGGCGCCTATCATCCTGCCTAAAGCCACGTAGTCGCCGTGTGGGTCGACTATCACCAACCTCAAGTCGTCAAACTGCGCAAGCCTAAAGGCAAGGGTGCCCACCGTCCACGACTTACCCATCCCGCTCGGGCCTAAAATTACCGCATGCGCCACAGGCAGAGAGTCTATATCCACATCCACAGGCCTCCCGAATTTATCGTAGCCAAGAAACAGCTTCCGGCCGCTACTCATGAGCTTCCCCCCGTAGAATATGGGAACGCGCGCCAAGTCGTGCGACAAAGCCTTAGTCATGTATGAGCCGCTGGGCGTCCAGAAGAGGACGTTCGCCAGGGGGTCTCTCCTGATCTCCAGCTGGGTGGCCAAGTCCTGCGAGCCCAAGACCTGCATGTATATAGGCCGCTCGTCATACTTCAGCATCCTTTCTAAGAGCTGGCTTGTCTTATGCAACTTAACCACTACGCCCCGCTTCTCTGAGATGCTTTCGTAGGCCTTGCCGAATTCTTTCTCCACCGCGGCCTCCGGCCTCGGCACAAAGGTCACTGCCCACTTCTTCATCTTGGCGATTGCCGACGCCTCCGCGCTTGCGAAGGTTTCGAGGGTCTGACGAGAGGTGCCGATGTCCCGCTTCGTGCCCACCGCCTCAAAGGCCAGCTCTATGTCGGCTTGACGGTACCACTTGCGCACGTTCCGGGCGTGGTACAACAACAGGGCACCCACCAGGAAGAAGGTCGGGTTGAAGAGGGCTAGCGCCAGCGGCGCCGCGGCTACGTACATAATCCAGCGGTCAGGCACGACCCTAAGCGACACCCACGTCGTGGGGTGCAAGACGAAGTATGTGCGGAGCACAGACTCGATGTGGGCAATGCGGGATTCATCCGGCGCCTTGGTTGTGTACCTAACAAACCTCTCGTTGCCGATTTGCACAATAGCCAGGTACTCAGTCGGCTGGAGGGCGAGGGATGCATACATCTCGTGGATGGCTTGAGCCGCCGCGATGCCGAACTCTGAACGCGTGGGCTCCGCCTTCCACAAGACGTGGTATATCTTGCGGCGTGGATCAAACGCAGCTAGGTATCTGCCCACCTGCACCTTCTCCCTATACGGCTCCAGGGGCCACCTGTGGCCGTATATCCACAGCAGTAGCCACTCCCCCCACAGCGCCGTTGTTGCAATTGCCATAAGCGCCGTGAGGGGGTGCGGCGCGAGGAGGGCCGCGGCGAGGGCGGCCAGGGTGATGTAGATGTAGATGTGGGGCCTCCTCATCGCCTCAACAACTTAACAGCCTCCTCACTCTTCCCGTTGTAGAGCAGTGTGATTATCATCTCCACGTCTGCGCCAAGCCGCTCCGCCTCCCTCACCAGCTCTAAATCTGCCGCGCGGCCCTCCAGCTTGAAGTAGGCGAGCATGCGGTAGCACGTCCGCTGGTCTGTGCAGGACTTAGCCAGCTCCCACAAATCTTTAAACAAAGGCTTCACCCTATACATCCTGAGGAAGTCCTCCACCGTCAGCTCGACGTATTCCAGCTCCCACTCCTTGTTCAGCTTCTCAGCCTTGATGATGTCTCTAAAGCGCCTAGCCGCCTCCCTCGTCTTCCTCTTCTCCTCCTTCTCCCGCTCCTCTACGCGGCGGTAAGCCTCGTCGGCTTCTCTTTTCATTTTTCTGAGGATGTCTAGGTGTTTCATCTCCCCGCTTGTTTGGCCGCCTCTGTTATCAGCATGATCTCTGTCTTGAGGTACTCCTCGGCGTCTTTAAGGGCTTTTAAGGCGAGACTTGGGTCTATGGAGGCTAGATGTCTGGCGACGTCCTCCGCCGAGGCTTTCTCGGGGATTGCGGGGGCGCCGGCGGCTTCGAGGGCTTTGTTTAGGGCGTAGATGAAGCTGGCCTTGGGCTTCTCCTCAATGAGGACGTCGACGGCGGCCAGCCGGGAGGCGGCGCCGTCTAGGCGCTTGATCATGCGCAGAGCCGCGGCCCTCTCCTCCTCGCCGAGGGGATCCCCGGCGAAGTACCTCCTCAACACCTCGTGGCGTTGCTGAAACTCGTCGGTGAAGGCGCGGAGCTCCTCCAGCCCCTTCTCAGCCGTCATCAACAAATTCCTCACCCAAAACGGCACCCGGTCCAGCCTCCACCAGAAGAGGTGGTAGGTCCACGACCGCTTCGCCGCCGCCTCGTCCACCTTCTTCTGAACCTTCTCGTCAAAGCGGGGCGAAAGCACCCTCACCACCTCAACCACATCCCTCGCCCTAAACACCCTCCACAAACGCCGAACCACCTCCCTCACCCTCGTGAAGACGCCCATACGTCTCATTTCTTCACGTGCTTAGCTACTTCGGCCATGAGGTGGAGGAACGCCTTCTTCCACCGGCCAAGCGACGCGGCTTTGGGGTGGTGGGGCAGTATAGCCGGCGTTAGCTTGGCGTATGCCTTGGCCACTGCGGAGGAGTAGGGCAGTGCGACGGCTGAGTTGGCCAGCCCCTTGTATCTGCCTAAGTCGACTTTCTCGGCCATGTTTACGGCGAGGATGCTGTGGGCGGCGTCGGCTTTGAACTCTTGTACGAACTCAAGGCCGGGCGGGTCGGCGACTATCACCGCGATGTCGAGACGCGGCGTCTTCGGCATGGGCGGGAGGTCCACCACGGCGATAGACACCTTCATCTTCTCCAAGGCGCGTATCGCCGCGTCCAGCGACTCCGGCGTACGCGTCACGGCAACCGGCACGTCCTCCCTCCCCGCATAAACCCCGACTCCTGTTCCGGCGGCCAGCATAAGAGAGGCCACGGGGATGGGCGCCGTGTCGATGAGGCCTGCGGCGGCCACGGCGGCGTTTAAATAAAGAACTGTAGAGGTAGCCAACGTGGTCTTCCCAGTCCCTCCCTTGACAAAAGAAAACCCTATCTTTATCATTTTTTGAGCATTAGCAACGCCACCTTTAGGTAGGGGTCGTTTTTCTTCTCCAACGCCTTTATCAACACGTCTCTACTAAGGCAGTTTATCAACTGCGCAGACACATCCTCGGGGGCTGAGGCGAGAAGCCTCACAAGGAGATCCCTCCAGTCCTCAGAGGGCTGAGGCGCCTCGGGCTCGGCAGCTTGAGAGGCCTCGGTCTGAGAGGCGGCGGCCAGCGCCGGCTGGGGAGAAGAAGCCGTGGGCTGTGCCGCTGGTTGCAGAGACGCCGCCTGAGTCGGCTCGCCGGTGTCTAGGTCGGCTATCTTCTTGCCTAGGATTTGTGAGCCTTTTTTGAAGTTTAGTATCATACCCCCGCCTGTAGGGAGAAGGGAAAAACCTTGTCTAGGAGGGCCTCTATTGTCTTCTTGTTGTGTCTATTGCGGAGGATGTTTTTCGCCACGGCTTCCCAGTGGAGGTCTTTGGGCGTGGAGATTCTGCGTATTGTGAAAGGGGCGGTGTTGCGGGTGAAGAATGACGTGTTGTTTACCACGACGGCGTCGGCCAGCTTGAAATACGCCGCATAATGCTCAGCCTTTACGTCCGACACGCGGCCCAGCGCCCTCACGTCTGCGACGAAGAGAATCTTGACGCCCCTCTCCTTGAGTCTGGTCAAGAAGCTGAGCCTAAGCGTCGGCGTAGTGTCGATGATGGCCGCGGGGGGCAGGCCCCGCGAGGCGGCGAAGGCCGGCATGTTCTCCACCCATGCCTCAAGCGCGAGCTCCAGCTCCGAGATTTGGAAGTCGTAGAGCTGGTAGGCCTCCGCGGCGTCGTAGCCAGATATCAGGAAGAGGCCGTCGCGTATCTTGTAGACGGTGGGCTCCTCTCCCTTTAGAAACGGCGATAGCCAGCCGGGGGCGTACTCCGCCCGGAAGAGTTGGGAGAGTTCTGCCTTTTCCCAGTCGGCGTCGATCAGCAAGACGGGTTGGCGGCGGGAGACCGCGGCGTGGTATGCCATAGTAGCGACCAGTGTGGTTTTGCCTACTCCGCCGTCGAGAGACGTCACGAGGATTATCACGGGTCTCAACGCGGTGGGGTGCGGATAAACCCTAGCCCCGCCTTCTCAGTATGTTGATCCACAGGTTGTCGCTGAGCTGGGGCGGAGGTGCTTGGTCTCTTCGGTCTGGCCGAGACTCCGGCGGCTCTCTCCGGGCCTCTTCTAGACATTGTCTGAGGAGCGTCTCGATGTTGGTGAGCTTCTCCTCTACGCCTCTCCACGCCTCCTCTTGTCTGAGGAGGCGTCTCAGCGCCTCCTCCACGAGGGCTGAAAAGGTGGTGTCCAGCCTAGCCGCCACCTCTTCGGCCTCAGTCACAAGGGAGGCGTCAACTGTGACGCATTTCGCCTTCTTCACAGATGGAGAAAGGAGATGGGGGATAAACCGTAGCGCGGCGTAGTATGAAGCCGGTGTAGAGTATTATACAGCGGCGCCGTGTTATGAAACCACCGTTTTATACTACGCCGCGGTTAAGCGGAGTATTATGAATCCCGCATCTTATATTACGCCGCAGTCGGTGGGGTATTGTGAATCCGGCGTTTTGTATTACGGCGGTTAATGCTCCTCGTCGTTTTTGAGCAGGGTGGTGAGGGCGGCGAGGATTAGATGCGTCCCGTATCTAGTCTCGCCGGGCCAGCCGAAGGCCGAGGCCCTCCTCCACACCTTCCTCAGATACAGCTTAGGCAGCCCCAAGGCCTCCAGTTGCTCAAGGCGGTATTCTGCGTTTGGATCCACCGCCTCCACAACCCTCCACGCCGGGTGCCGGGGCCTCCTCTGCCACTCCTCGTCAACCCATGTACACAACACGAAGCCCAGCTCCCCGCCGAGTCTCCTCCCCCTCTGCATGAGAAAAAAGGCAGAGAAGAAGGCCGCCGCCACAGCCCTACGCCAGCTGGGGCGCTCACCAGCGAGCCTTCTGACGGCCGGGGGGACGGGGAAGACGTCCCAATCCACGGTCTTGAAGAAGGAGCTGGCGTCGGCCCCCTCCAGAAGCGCCTCCAGCGCCTCCACGGCTCTGCGAGCCGGCGTGTGGCGGAGGGGTGAGTAGAAGGCGAAGACGTCGGCAGCGGCGCCGAGCTCTGCACAAGCCTTCGCCACGACGCCGGGGATCATGCCGGGAGGAGGAGGGCGGGTAGAAATGGGTTACGTCAGTTTTCTAAGTTCCTCCAGTAGGCGCCTGAGGAGGGCTTTGCGGAGGTTTTCGGCCGAGGCCACGCCGCCCAGCTCCTTCTTCAGCTCCGCCACTGCCTCCCCCACTGCCTTCATAAACTTCTGCATGAGGCCTCTCTTGTCATCGCCGGTCAGCCCCGCCATGTCGTCAAGCAACTTCTGCACGGGGACTCTATACGCCGTGGTGCGGAGGTACACCACGCCCCTCCCCGGCACGCTGTTGTACATCAGAAGGAGGGCGCATAGGCGGAGGTGGGCCTCCGCCACCTCCCTCCTCCTGCACTCCCCAAGCAGAGACTCTACCAGCGGCATAGGCACGTCTTGAGGCGGTCTACATCGGCCCCCAGGGCCTCGGCCGCGCGGCGTATAAGCTCTCCGCACCCGCCGCCGGTTTCCGCGCTATTTGCCAACTCCCCTCCCTTGGAGTGGGGCCCTTCTACGGTTCCCCCGCCGCCTCCAGATGAGCCGTCTGTCTCGTCGCCTTCCCCGCGGCGCGGCGAGGAGGACGTGTCTAGTCTCTGGGAGGCGCTCTCCACCAGCTTCTCCCTGGCGGCTGAGACGTCGCAACAGATGGGGTCCACCTCACACCACCCAGTCACCTTGAGTACAGGTAGAGAGAAGTAGGTACAGGGAATGCCCTTTACATGCATGCCGAACTCTAGAAGAGTTCTAAGCGCGTCCCGTATGTCGCCAAATCTGTAGAGGTACGTCTCGACGCGGCACTTCTCCGCCAGCTCCTCCCGCCACTCCACGTCGCCGAATATGAAGCAACGGCTGGCGATTCCGCCGTCCTCCCCAGGCGGCGAGGAGCAACATTGGTAGAGGTCTCGACACGTGCCGTCTCTGTCGTACACAGCCACTAGGTATATGAGGTGGTACCTGGCGCAGTACTCCTCCACAAGCCGCCCGCTGTAGAGCTCCTCCACCACGTAGACGCCGGGGGGAGGCGGCGCCTCCCGCCGCTCCCAGCCCGAGAGAAATCTTTTTAAATCCTCAGATTTTATAGGACTGAGCTGGGTCATACCCCTTTACGAATATAAACAACAACGCCGGGAACGTCCGCCGTAGTGGCGGCAGTTTTGGCGCGCCGAAACTGCCGTCGCTCCGCCGAGGCCCCCTCGGCGTTTTTTATAACTTTGTCAATGGGAGATCTGGAGATGAACCTACCGAGCATTAAGTCGATGTGGGGCATCCTGGCGTGGTCTAGCCAGTAGAGCCACTCGGCGAGGGCGTGGTTGCGCCGTCCCTCGCTCTTCGTGTTGGCCGCCCAGACGTAGCCCCTTGCGGCGAGGGCCCTCAGCTCCTGGGGGAAGAGCTGGCTGAGGTAGTAGTGGGGGTGGGTCCTGGTCGGTATCACGCCTCCCGTTGCCTTGTATAAGGTGTATGCATCTCTCCGCCACCTCTCTCTATATCTGTCGAAGGGGAGTAGGAGGGCGGCTGGGGAGAGCCTAATCCTCACGCCAGGAAGCTCCTCCCCCACGTCTATGCGGGGGAACCTCATCCTGGCGCCGAAGCTCAAACGGCGCCTCTCCACATACATCCTCCACTCCTCTCCGTGTTCCCCCTCGAACTTGACGCTGAGGAGGAGGTCAGGCGAGCTCTGTGGATATTCGAAGAAGAAGTCCACCAGAGAGTAGGGATCCCCCACGCCGAGCAACTTCATCTTGCGCATAACCGTCTCCACGCACCTCCAGCCCAACAGCTCCTCCCAAGCACGTGGGTCGCGGTGGATCAATATGGAGGGATCTACAAGCGGCCTACAGACCATAGCCCCGCGTATGCTGAGACGTTGCCGGACAGCAACGCGACCGGCTCCGCCGCCTCCAGCGCAGACGCGCCGCGGCGCATGAACATACACAACGCAAAGAAAATACTCTCTAAAAAATACACTAGTTATACTAAACACAGACGTGACACACCTCTCCAAAACTTTCTAAAAACAAAATATAGAAATGTATCACATGTGACTTTATAGTTTTTGTGAAGTCTCTCTCCCAGTGGACATCCGCGTAGATGCAGAAGCGAGAAGCTTCCGACGCCTGCACCTCTAGCCTCATTCACGGCCTGCCGCCCTCTCCCTGCGCTACTAGACGTCTCGGCGGGTTTTGCGTAACGCCGCGGACATCCACATGAGAGGCCAAGGAGATCCCCATACAATCACTACCTAATCCTCAAAATCTCGGGTATTGTGTAGGCGGTTGAGGTTCTAGGCGAATAGGGGTCTTGCGGCAGTTACGCCACACATCACGTCCCTCGGCAGATTTGCGCCTTCTCCGTCAACGTGTGGAGAGGTCTGCAGGAGGTTAGACCACCTGTAAAATGCCGTGTGGTCGCATGAAGAAAGTTGTGGAAATCTGGCCGCCGCGCGGGTTACGGCCTGGCTTGAGACAGACGGCGGAAGACCCTTCAATCTTTGGAGTGATGAGTCTACGTCGTGGAGAGACAGGTCGCTGGCGGACGCATGTACAGGCGCGGTTTATAGCTGGATGAGGGGGCTTCGACGGCGAGGGATCTGCTGGAACCCGCGTTAGGCGCCTTGGCGTAGCGTTGTGGAGACATCGCCACGGCTGTGGAGAGACTAAAGTAGCGGCGCCAGTTCCGCAGTTAACTACGGAATACAAGA
>Ga0079998_118644_pt1 | contig 19694 bp, 19 predicted proteins | sample PerSpoBPS_BMetaG_FD_69201 | JGI IMG/M metagenome (GOLD analysis project Ga0079998, IMG submission 69201) | Thermal spring microbial communities from Yellowstone National Park, Wyoming, USA - Perpetual Spouter B (PS_B) MetaG (SPADES assembly)... | ecosystem: Environmental > Aquatic > Thermal... | reverse complement strand
AAATATTTATCCCATTCTATAACTATTCCATCATCCCTTATTTCCATTGGATGCCTAACCATTGATATCTTGGTATCCCTCATCTTCCAAACAATTATTGAGCGGTACAGTTTTCCGTCAAACTCATCTAGATCCATTCTTATTATTCCATCAACTGCATGTTCAACACCAGGCCCTCCGAAACCTCTTTCACCTACGGATACTTGGCTAACAAAGAAGGCAGTTGAACCTAATCCTGAAATTACTCTTTTCAAAGTCATTACTGTTGATCTTGCTAAGGCAGGCTTGGTAAGATATAACGTGCTAACGGAATCGATAGCAACTCTGGTTGCATTTGTGTCTTTAATTGCTTGTCTTAATACATCGGCGAGTTCATGAACATCATCTACCTGTTTTACAATGTATTTTTCTCTCTGAGCAGCTGTACCAGCTCCTCCTGTAAAAGCATCAACAATAGATAATTTACCTTCCTTTTCAAATTTAGAAATATCCCAACCAAAATGCCTAAAGCTTCTTCTCACAGAAACTGGATGTTCCTCTAAGGCTACGAAAACTGCTCCTTCACCTTTCAAAAGTCCATTATATAAAAACTGCTTGGCAGCTATAGATTTTCCTGTTCCAGGTCCTCCTGATAAAAGAACTATGCTCCTCTCTGGTATGCCTCCATACAATATTTCATCTAACCCAGGTATAAATGTTCTAACTCTTGCAATTACCATTGTTTTAATGACATTATTTAATCTAATAATTTTGTTATATATTCTTTTCGTTAATTAATTAAATTCTTTTTCAAAGAATGACAAAGCTTAAAAATTTTGAAATATGTTAAAAATATTCAATTTTTTAATTTAAAACAGAAAAATATTTAGTGGTGTATGACTTTTTGGCAATTGTAAACATTGGACTGGAAAAATTTGCTGCTAAAGAAATTTCTGAACTGTTAAATACAAAAGTTTATGAAGATGTTGGTAGCGTAAGCTTTTACAGCGATTTAGATGCTATATTTAAGCTGAACATTTATTCGAGAACTATTAATAAACTCATATTAGTTCTTGGAAGATCATCTTTTGAAGATCTTAATGACATATATAAGTTTGCAAACTACATAAGATACGCTGATTTCATATCAAGAGATCAGACATTTGCTGTAAGGGTAGAAAGGATTGGAAAGCATAACTTTACAAGCATCGATGCTGCAGAAAGAATTGGACAGGCTATAATTGATAGCTATATTGAAGAAACAGGTCATAGATTAAAGGTTAACTTAGATGAGCCTGATGTCGAAGTTTATTCAAAAATAAGAGATGACCAGATAATCATAGGAATAAATACCACAGGTACTTCTCTTCACAGAAGAGGCTATAAAAAATATAAACATCCTTCTGCTCTTAGTCCAACTATTGCAGCATCTATGCTTTACCTTGCAAACTGGAATGAGGAAAAGTGCTTGGTAGATCCAATGTGTGGTGGCGCAACAATACCTATTGAAGCTGTGCATATAAAGCTTAAAATTCCAATTTCTATTTTTAGGGAAAGAGCAAAAATAGGTTATGCTTTTAAAAAGTTAAAATTTCTTGATATCGAAAAATATGAAAAAATGATGGAAAAAGAAAGTTATTACTTACCAAATGAAAATTTTAAAATAGTTGCATGTGATATTTCCCGTAGACATATTAAAGGAGCAAAACTAAACTTATCAAGCGCCTTGGCTGATGAATTTGTTGATGTTTTGATTTCTGATGCAAGAAATATAGATAAGATTTTTACAAATTTTGATACAATAGTTGTGAATCCGCCTTATGGAAAGCGTTCAGCTGACATAAGATATGTGCGGAAGTTATATGATACTTTTCTAAGCTCCTTAAAAAGATGCTCTTTTAAGAATGCGGTAATAATAACTGCTGCACCCAAAATTTTCAAAAGCTATGTAGAGAAAAATGGATTTTCAATTTTAGAAGAACGTTCTGTTTCTCATGGAGGTTTGATCGCAAAAGTGTTCAAGATTATTCCAGCCTAAAGGCATAGTTTTCATAAAATAAATTAATAAAGGTCAGATTAAGCTACAACTAATCGTTATAAATCCCTTGTGTTTTTAAAGAAGTTTTTGTATTAAGAAAATTTTCTATTCATCATCAAAAACTTCAGCATCGATCTTCTTTATTACGAAATCTGTGAATTTGCCCTTAAATCTTGTTGCTCTTACTTTTGCATCATCAATATAATGATATTCAGTATAAGGAGGTATTTTTCTCGGCTTATTGAATATTATTTGATGATACTTTACTCCATGTTTCTTTAACCATTCAATTGTAACTTCTTTATGTTCATCTGTTCTTGCTGTAAAGAAGCATATATAATGTCCTTGATCATAAAGCTCGTTTATTTTCTGTATAACATCATAATAAGGCTTTGCATTTCTCATCCTTTCTATTCCTTCTTCATTTTTTATATCTTCACAAACAGTTCCATCAATATCTATGATAAAGATTTTAAGTTTTTTATTATTATTATTATTCTTTTTATTTTCGCTTTTTTCCATCGATTAAAGTTATGAGTTGAGAATATAAAAAGATTACTAATTATTTATGAATATTTTAATTTCAATAAAAAGGTAAAGCTGAAGTAATCAATTCAATAAATTTCCTTTAATTTTAAGCAAAACTTTTGAATGGTTTAATTATCTTTTTCTTCAAACAATTTTTTAGTAAGCTCGTAAACTTTGCTACACATTCTTAGCGCATTTTCTCCATCGATCCTTGAATATATTAATTCTGGAGGTGTTCCTGTTTCAGTATCACCATACATTGCCGTTTTTCTTTCTTTTCTTAGCATTCTAGATATGCTTGCCAATTCATCAATTTCTTTCTTAAACCAATCTGGAAATCTCTCTTTTTCTTGTTTTAATATTGTTCCAACATCATGCCATTTAGGTGGTTCACCTCCTACTAATCTTAAACTAGCTTTTAATAACCATTCTACCGCTTCTTGACATTGCCTTACCACATATGGATAGTTTCCATCTTGAAAGGCTTCTTTTGAATGTTTTATTCTTTCTTCAGCTTGCTTTAAATGAGATTTCGCTAAGGATTTATTATTCATCGAAGTTGATCACTTCTCCAAATTTATAGTCTCTTTTCCTCCAATACCATTTTTTTCCTAGCCAAACTCTTTCAAATCCTAATTCATTAAGCTTGTTTTTAAATTTAGTTAATATATTAGAGAAAAAGTTATCTTTATCATAAATGATTATTGCATCTTCTGTCATATCCATATATATTGGAGAGAAATACTTTGCTTCTTCAGGTGTTTTCATTATAGGTGAAAAAGATACGTAATATCCTTTAGAATATTGTTCCATGATATCTTCCTCCAATAAAGTTTCTATTGAGTCAAAGATTTTAATTCTTTCAGTGATGCTAAAAGGAAGATTTCTAGCTATTATTAGCAGATCTATATCGCTATCATTTCTATAATCACCACGAGCAACGCTTCCGTAAACAGCGATTGAAATAAGGTCATCACCAAATCTTTCCTTAAGTAACCTTAGCAATTTCTCGATTATTGTTGAATAAGGTTCTTTTATCACTAGAATAAATTCAGATAAGGATAATATATAATTTCTTAGCTTTTATCTGAATCATTTCAACATTAATTGTTGTTTCTATTTTGCCAGTTTTCTTCAATTCTTTTATCATTTTCTCTATTGATTCTTATCTGTTGCGATGCAGATCACATAATAGATAATTATGCAAGAATCATTCTTGGCATTTAAATATAACCTCAAAAATAAATTAGTAAGATGGTAGAAATTGTTGTAAAAATACCAAAAGAATTGGAGGAAGATTTTAAAAAGATAGACCCTTTGCTATTAGAGTTAGCTGTTCAAAGATTAATCAAAGAAAAGCTTGAAGAATTTGTTGAAGTTGAAAAAATGCTTTCAAAAAGTAAATTAACAGAAAAAGAAGCTTTAGAACTTGGTAGAAAAGTTAATAAGGCTTTGGCAAAAAGGTATGAAAATCTAAAGTAAATGATTCTCCTTTGATTGAGCTATCGTGATTCTTATCTTCAGGATTTAAGGCTAATAAAAATCCCGTTTCAACTAGTACTTTTTTCAATTTCTTTAACCGCTTCCCTTTCAGCAGCTATTCTATCTAATGTAACTCCACTTAGTATCTTGGATAAAACTCTATAAGGATTTTCTTTCATTTCGCTACCTTTCTTCAAAATTATGGAATCACCTCTAATATAAACTTTTAAGACATTACCTTCATGCAAATCTAATTTATCCCTTAATTCTTTAGGAATTAAAATTCTTCCTTTACTATCTATTCTAACTTCTTTCTTCACCATAATAATAAATATAAAACTAAATATAAAAATTTCCCACTTGAGTGGTAAAATTTGATAACGAAATATAATTTAATTTTTGGTCATTAGGGATAAAGATTTATATAAAATTTTTCCGTTATAACATAAAAATACCTCATAAACAAGAAAGAAGACATAAAAGTTGGAAATAGGAAAAAGAGACGTAGAAATGAAATCAAGCAAAGATTTTGCAATTGCAGTTATAAGGTCAAGGAGAAACAGTAAGACTTCTACATGTTATTACTTAGTAAAAGTGGAATTACAATGAAAAATTATTTGTTTATCAATTTTGAATAGAGTGAAATAAAAAGAAAAAGAAAGAAATTATATTGTGTTTAAATGCATATAGAGATTTATAACAAAGAGTCAGAGCGAATTGAATAATCGTAAAACTAATAAATTCTTTTTATTTCTTCCATTGCTTTTAATATTTTATTCATTTTATCATTCAATATCTCTTTATAGGTATTAATCATTATTTCACGAGATTTAATGAGTCTCTCTATTTCTTTTGGATTAGGAGAACCTAAGCTTTTCCTTTTTATTAATAATTCATTAAAATTTATTATCTTTTCTTTTAATCCTAAAGAATTTGCAACTTTTTCTATACCATTTTCTACATTTTCTAAATCAATGACCTTAAAAATGCTTCCTACTCTTTTGTGAGCTTCTCTGAATGGAATATTCAATTCTGTAGCCAAAAGTTCAGCCAAATCGGTAGCAATGCTTTCGCTTTTCTTAGCTAACTTTAAAGAAACAATTTTGTTAGGTTTTAAATAAGATATTACTTCTCGAATAACATCAAGTGATTCTTTTACAATGTTTAAACCTTTTACAGCATCTATTTTTACTCTTTGTAATTCCCTATTATAACCTGAGGGTAATGAGGATAATATTTCTATTATTGCCATGTGTATGGATATAACTTCTTTAGCCTTAGCTTTCAAAAGTTCTAAAACGTCAGGATTCTTTTTATGAGGCATTATGCTTGAGCTTGAACAATGCGAATCATCTAATTCAATTATTCTTTTTTCTGACCAATATATCAGATCTTCAGAAATTCTTGAAATATCTATCATTATTGATACCGCAACGTGGAGCGCATCGATAATGAAGTCCCTCGATGTTACCGCATCCAGACTATTTTCCAGAATTCCATCGAAGGAGAGAATTCTTGCTGTGAATTCTCTATCTATAGGAAACATTGTTCCTGCACATGCAGATGAACCTAAAGGAGATAGATTGCATCTTTTATAAGCCTCAATTATTCTTTCCGCATTTCTAATTAACGAATCAAGCTGGGCTAGCCAGTAATGCGAAAGATTTGAAATTTGTGCATCTCTTCTGTGAGTCCTATATATTAAGATTATATCCTTATCTTTCTTTGCCCTTTCCAAAAGCGTAGATGAAAGCTTTAGAAGCAAGTCTAAAATTTCCAATAACAATTTCCTTATTTTCATTCTTGTAATTGTTGCTACATCATCATTCCTAGATTTTCCTGATTGCAGTTTCATTGCAGCTTCGCCAACTTTTTCGATTAGCTTAGCTTCGATGAATTCATGAATATCTTCAAAATCCTTGTTCTCTTTTAATTCATCCTGTTTAATTTCTTTTAAAGCATTAATCAAAGATGAAGCTTCCTTTTCATCAATTATTCCTTGCTTATATAGCATCGATACATGTGCAATATTAACAAGTATTTCTTCTTCAAAGAATTCCAAGTCTTCTTCTAATGAAGATAAAAATCTTCTTGCCTTTTCAGATAAGGGCTTATCCAATCTTGAACGGAAGATATCTTTCATCTTAACTCTTTATCCTTCTACATTCAGATATCAAACTATTTAAAGCATCAAATGCTTTGATTACATCTTCTCTTTTAAATAAGAGTAATGTATAAGTATAAGTTGAAACGACATCTTCGATATTTATTTCCCTTAAAGCGATCTTGTTTAAAATTGAGGAAACACAACCAGGTGTTTCGATTATATTTTCTGAACTATGAACTATTATTGCAGCTAATCCTTTTTTATCTTCTAAAATTTCTTCTTTTTTGAAGAAAGAAATAATGTTAGGATACAACATTTCATCAAAAACAATCGTATAAGCTGTAGGACTCCATGATATTTGAACAATTGATTCATAAAATTTTTCCATCATTTTGGTAATGATTTCTGCATTTAATTTAGAAGCTTTCACTGAAATTTTTGCCAGATCTGTCCTCACGCTAAGGCTACTTGTTGCTAATACTTCAAAATTTTTTCTTGAACTTATTTTTAGATTATTCCTTATTCTTTTCAATGCTGATATTATTGCCTGAATGTTGACTTTTTTATTGGTTTTTTCTTTGATTAAAAAATCAATCTTTCTCGCAAGTGCACTTAAATTTGCATAATTTTCGCTTAATGCCTGAATTATTGCATAGTCGCTTTCTACAATTTCCCTTGTATAATCTGCAATGCTATTTTTGACCAAAATTGTCTTCTTTTTTCTAATTCTGGTCATATATAGCCAATAAATTTAAATACTTAAATATTTTAAATTTTTATCAATGCCTGATAAGGTAGTTTTAGGATTTTCAGGAGGTCTAGATACTTCAACTGCAGTACTCTGGCTTAAAGAAAAATATGGACTAGACGTTATAACCGTTACCTTAAAAATAGGTCAAAAGGAAGATTTTAAAGAAATTGAAGAAAGAGCGAAGCAATTAGGCGTTATAGCTCACTATACAATAGATGCAGTTGATGAGTTTGCAGAAGAGTATATATCGAGAGCGATAAAAGCTAATGGTTTATATGAAGATAAATATCCTTTAAGCTCAGCTTTAGCTAGACCACTAATCGCTAAAAAACTTGTTGAAATTGCAGAAAAAGAAAATGCAAAATATGTAGCTCATGGCTGTACCGGAAAAGGGAATGATCAGATAAGATTTGACGTTACAATAAAAGCTCTTAATCCTAATCTTAAAATCATTGCTCCAGTAAGGGAATGGAATATGAGCAGGGATGAAGAAATACAATATTTAAGATCTAAAGGTGTGGATTTCAAATTCTCAAGGAGCAAAATTAGCGTTGATGAAAATCTATGGGGAAGAAGCATTGAAGGAGATATCCTTGAAGATCCTTCAAAAGAACCTCTAGAAGAATATTTTGAATGGGTAACAATACCTGAGAAAGCACCAGATAAAAGCTATTATTTAACTTTAGAGTTTGAAAACGGTATACCTGTAGCTTTAAATGGAGAAAAAATGAAATTAAGCGAACTTATAAATTTACTTAATAATATAGCAGGAAATCATGGTGTTGGTATAATTGACCATATGGAAGATAGAGTTGTAGGTTTTAAATCAAGGGAAGTATATGAATGTCCCGCTGCTGTTTGTATTCTTGAAGCTCACAAGGAACTTGAGAAATTGGTTCTCAATAGAAATCAATTATTTTTCAAGAAAATTGTAGATTCTGAATGGTCTTGGCTTGTTTATTCAGGCTTATGGATGGATCCTTTAAGAAATGATTTGGAAGCATTCATAGATTCAACACAGAAATTTATCTCAGGTAAAGTAACATTGAAATTATATAAAGGAAATTATAAAGTGGTATCTAGGACTTCTCCAAATTCTAATTATAACATAGACATAGCTTCTTATTTCAAATCCATTTTCGATCAAAAATTGGCAGTAGGTTTCATTGAATACTGGGGTCTTCCTACAATTTTAAGCAATAGAATTAAAAAATGATGAGGAAGGCTAAATGCGAATTATGTGATGCCGATATTCCAATACCGGATGATGCAGTAGTAGGTGAAGTTATAAGCTGTCCTGAATGCAGTTCAGAATTCGAAATAATAAAAATAACAGAGAAAGAAATTAAATTAAAAGAAGCTGAGAAAATAGAAGAAGATTGGGGAGAATAAACTTGAAGCTCTGCATTCTTGTAGATCGAATTAGATGGGAAGAGAAAAAACTTTATGAGGCTTCAATAAATAGGGGAATAAAGGCAAGTCTGGTCAATCTGAATGAAATTTACTTTGATTTAAACAGTCCGAAATTTGAAGAATTTGATATTGTTCTTCAACGTTGCATAAGCCATTTTCACGGTTTATATGTTACTTGGCTTTTAGAACAAATAGGAATTAAAGTAGTAAACGACTTCTTCTCATCTTTCATTACAGGAAATAAGCTCTTCGCTACCCTGCTTTTAAATAAAATAGGAATAAAAACTCCTAAGACTTTCATAGCATTCAATAAAGAAAAAACCGAGCAATTGATCAAAGAACTAAATTTCAAGGCAGTTCTGAAGCCTATAATTGGTAGCTGGGGAAGACATGTCGTGCCTATCTTCAGCGAATTACAAGTGAAGCCCATACTAGACTTGTATGAAGAAATTATCCGTCCTCCAAACAATGTTTACTATATTCAGGAACTGGTAAATAGACCTCCCAGAGATATTAGAATGATTGTGGCAAAAGGTGAAATAATAGCTTGTGTATATAGAAATTCAAAGCCTGGCGTGTGGGCTACAAATGTTGCGCAAGGAGCTTATACTACTAAATGTGAGGTGAACAGCGATCTTGAAAAAATAGCAGAAAAAATTTCATCTGTATTCAAAGGAGGAATATTTGGTATAGATGTGATGGAAAGTAATGAAGGATATTTAGTCAACGATGTAAATCCTACACCTGAATTCAGAGGAGCCCAAGCATGCATAAATGAAGATATTGCAACTAAAATTATTGAAGTAATCACAAATGATTAAAGTAGCAATTTTTGGCGCATCAGGATACGTAGCAAACGAGCTAATAAGATTGCTTTTAAATCATGAAAAAGTTGAAATATCATTTCTATTCTCTGAAACTTATAAGAATAAATTCCTTCATCAAGTACATCCAAACTTCAAAAAATTGACCAATATTAGGTTTTTAGGCTACGATGAATTGGAAAAAGCCTTAAGTTGCGACCTAGTATTTCTAGCTTCTACATATAATTTCTCTTTAAAGTATGTTCCTATTTTTTTAAAGAAAGGTTTGAAAGTGATAGACTTAACTCCTATGTTTAGATTAAAAAATCCTGAATATTACCAAACATATTATAAAATTAAGCATCCATGTCCTGAACTTTTAGAAAAAGCTGTATATGGCTTACCTGAAATTAATAGAGAGCTGATAAAGGAAGCAAAGTTGGTTGCATGTCCAGGTTGCATAGCTACATCTTCAATTATTGCTCTATATCCTCTTATAAAATCAAGAATAATTAAAAGCAATCCTATAATCATTGATGCAAAAATGGGCTCTTCAGGCTCAGGTTCTAGATATTCGCAGGCTTCTATATATTCAGAAAGAGCAAATAGCATAAGAGCATATAAACCAACGAATCATAGACATACTCCTGAAATAGAAGAATTTCTGAGCAGAATTTCAAAAGAAGAGATAAAGATAGCTTTATCAGCCCATTCTATTAATATTGTTAGAGGCTTACTGGCTACGATTCATTGTTTCTTCGAAAATGAACTTTCGATAAAAGATCTTTGGAAAATATACAGAAGCTTTTATTCAAAAGAAAACTTCATTAGAATCGTAAGAGAAGAAAAAGGAATTCACAGATTTCCTGATCCTAAAAATTTGATTGGATCAAATTATTGTGATATAGGATTTGATATAGATGAAAGGAATAAAAGAATTGTGTTATTATCTGCTTTGGACAATTTAACAAAAGGAGCAGCAGGAAATGCAATTCAGTCAATGAATATAATGTTCAATATGGATGAAAAAGAAGGATTAAAAAGCATTTCTCCTTACCCAATATGATCGTAGTAAAATTAGGAGGAAGTTTAGTTAGAGAAAACAGCAATAATCTAATTTATGAAGAAATAGCAAGGGTAAGTAAAATGAAAAAACTTGTTTTAGTTCACGGGGGTGGAGATGAAGTTACAGAAATTGCCAAACGTCTTGGTCATGAACAAAAATTCGTCACTTCTGCATCAGGAATTGAAAGTAGATATACTGATTGGGAAACCATGAAAATTTATGCGATGGTCATGACAGGTTTAATAGCTAAGAGAATAGAATTAAATTTGATCAAATATAATTTAAAACCTTTCTGCATAACAGGTTTGGATGGTTCAATTATAATTGCAAAGAGAAAAAAGAGATTATTAGTCAAAAAAGGCAATAAAAAACTCTTCATTGAAGGAGGTTATACAGGAATGATAAAGAAAGTAGATCCTGCTCCTTTATATGTTTTGCTTGAGCTTGGCTTCTTGCCTATCGTTTCTCCTATAGCTTTAGGTGAAGAAGGTGAAATGCTGAATGTCGATAGCGATAGAGTTGCTTCACATATTGCTTCTTCTTTAAAAGCTGAAAGCTTAATATTACTAACGGATGTTAATGGTATTTATTCTGGCAATGAAATACTTGACCAGCTATCTTTAAAAAATTGTGAAAAATTGATAAATGAAGTAGGCCAAGGAATGAAAATGAAATTGATTGCATCAATTCATGCATTGAAGAACGGTGTTAAGAAAGTAATAATTGCAAACGGTAATGCAGATGACTTAAATTTAGTATCTCCTGAAGTGATGAAAAGAAAAACAATTATCTGCAATGAACCATAAACTAATAGAAGACCTTCATTTACTCAATAGTTTTTATAAGTTACCAATCGTTATTTCTTATTCAAAAGGATTTTATGTCTACGATATTAATAAAAATGCTTATTTAGATTTCATGTGTGGCTATGGCGTAGCATTATTAGGACATAATTATGAAATAATAAAAAACGCAATAATTGAACAGCTTGAGAAAATAGCTGTAGCCCATTCTTCACTTTACTTAGATGTTAGAGCTGAATTTCTCGATGTTTTATTTAGTATTCTTCCCAAGGAATTGAGCAGGTGTTTTATAACCAATAGTGGCTCAGAGGCAATTGAACTAGCCATAAAACTGGTAAGAAAGAGAGGTAAAAAGGTTATAATTTCTATGGAAAATGCATACCACGGAAAAACTTTAGGTGCGTTGTCTTTAACAAATAAAGAAAAGTATAGGAGAAGTTTTGAGCCACTGCTAAAGGAAGTAAAGTTTGCAAAATTTAATGATGCTGAAGATTTGCTAAACAAAATAAATTCTGATACAGGTGCAGTTATACTTGAACCTATTCAAGGTGAAGCTGGAGTCATTATTCCTAATGAAAACTATCTGAAAGCTGTTAGAGATATTTGCGATGAAAAAGGAATTCTTTTGATATTGGATGAGATTCAAACAGGCTTGGGTAGAACGGGAAAGTTATTTTATTTTGAATATGAAAATGTTGTACCTGATATATTATGTATTGGAAAGGGACTGGCTGGAGGTTTGCCTGTAGGTTGTGTGATAACCAAAGAAGAATTAAATATTTTAAAAACGGGAGAACATACGAGTACTTTTAGTGGAAATCCTTTGGTATGCGCTGTTGCAAAGGAAATTTTGAAGTATATTTACAAGCAAAAATTATGGGAAAATGCAAAAGTTGTAGGAGAGTATTTCTTAAGAAAGCTAAAATCCCTTAATTTTGATTTTAAGGAAGCCAGAGGTAAAGGTCTTATGCTTGCATTAGAGTTCAAGAAAGATATAAAAGATTTAATTATATGCATGCTAAGAAACGGTCTATTAACATGTTTTACAGCACCTAACATAATTAGATTTCTTCCTCCTCTTAATATTGGTTATAAGGAAGTAGATGAAGCTATTAATAAACTTGAAAGTGCCTTATTAGAATGGACGAAGTTAAGTCATTGATAGACTTTTTAAAGATATATTCTCCTTCTGGAAAAGAAAGGGAAGCGGTTATCTTTCTTAAAGATCTGTTGAATGATCTGGGCATTGATTCCAAAATTGATCATCGAGGAAATCTATTAGCTAAAATTGAAGGAAATGAAACAAAAGTATTGCTTTGTGGTCATATAGATACAGTTAAAGGAAAGATACCGATGAAAATCGATGAAGAATACATTCAAGCAAGAGGTAGTGTTGATGCAAAGAGTTCTTTGCTTGCGTTAATTTTTGCAACTTACAAAATTATTAAGAAAAACGATCATCCTACAATCCATCTAGCTTGCGTTGTAGGAGAAGAAAGTGAAGATCCAGGTTTTCAATATATTCATTGTGATTTCTTAAACGTTGATTATGCTATATTTGGAGAACCATCCAATGCTAATGGAATTACTATAGGATACAAAGGTAGAATTTCTTTTATAGTAGAGATTATAGATTCAAGCTTACATGCATCATCGAAGTATTACAATTCGATCAAAAAAGCTTCTTCACTTATCTTAGAGCTTAATAAGCTAGAAAATAAATACTCAAGCAAAAGCTTATTTAATTCTTTAACGATTAATCCTGTTAAGATAAAAGCAGGTAATTCAACAAACGTGCATCCTAAGAAATGTGAAATATTTTTTGATGTTCGAATTCCTCCTTCATTAAGTATTGAAGAAGTCTATAATGAAATAAAAAATATTATAAAAAATAAAATTAAAAATTTACATTTTAAATTTAAACTTTTGTCTAAAATTAATCCTGTTTTAATTAATAAAAATGATTATTTGGTAAAAATTTTTAAGAAATCTATTGCCAAGAATTTAAAAACACAGCCAAAATTAATTCTTAAGACTGGAACCTCTGACATGAATTACTTTGTTGAAATGTTTGAAAAGTCATGCATTTCTTATGGCCCAGGGGATCCTAATATTGAACATACCGATAATGAAAAGGTATCTATTAAAGAATATTTAAAAAGTATTGATGTCATAGCGTATGCTCTTCAGCTACTAAATAAAGATCTTAACAATGCTCGAGAGTAGCCTTACACTCCACCATACACTACTAATAATTAAGCTAATAGTCCAGAAATGATTGGAATATCACATTGAATTAGAGAGAAAGAGACTGGTCTTTTAAATGAATGAAAACTTCTACAGTATTATCTTAAAGTCAAGACTTTTAAGACACTTAATAAATTTAATCTAGAAAAGTAAGTACACTATAGCATATTAGGCCGCCCATTCTAATAGCTTTTTTGCTTTCATATCATAACACGACTCCTTCTATTAAACCTAATGTTAAGCTAATAAAGAATATCTTCCTACAAATATTAAAGCTATTGAAAAATATAGCTGATATTCCGCCAATTGATTTTCCTTTGCTAACTAGGATATATTATGCTTCTACTATTACTAAAATTCCTGATATATTCCTAACCTATTTTTTCAATTAAGGCAATTATGCTTTTTCACATGAAATATACTACAATTCATTCCTTGAGACAGTTTTAAGTTCGATAACACAATTGAGGTAATTCATTAGGATCCCTAGTATAATATTAAGTTATTATATATAGGTAGAAATTTAAATCTTTGAAAAATTAATTTAAAAATATAAAGCTTTAATGCATTTTGTAATGTAATATACTGTAATCATAATTCATTTTTTCCGAGTTTTAAGTATACCAGAATACTGATTACCATCCACGTTATTATTCCAAGAAACCCTAGACCTAATAATAATTCCCGCTGATCATAAGGTAATTTAGTAGTTAATATAGTTGCTGGCCATAAAGCATTTATTGCTCCATGAAGTGAACATGCTGGCAATATACTTTTTACTTTCGAAGAAAACAATAATAGTGGGTATGTGAATGCTATTGTTAATGCTGTGAATAAAAATACACCATACACTCTATTATATGCATAATTATATCCAAGAAGTAATATAGCAGATGCATGCCACAAACCCCAGAAAATACCAATTAAAAATACTCTTGGTAAATTAGGTTTCCAATCTAATAATTTATATAAATAACCTCTCCATCCAATTTCCTCACCCATAGCAAAGAATGCATTAATTGAAATAGCTGCTATATAACCTAACGGTATTTGTACAATTGCTAATAGCGTTGCAAAAGTCTCTACGTCTTTTAAACCAGCTTCTCTAAGTCTACTAGCAATTTCATTAACATAAGCTTCAAAAGAGAAAAAACCAAGAAGAGATGAGATCAAAATATAAACACCTAATGCTAAGTAAACCAATAATGGTGAGAGAAAGTAATAAACTAAAGAATCCTTTGAAATCCCGATAATACTTTTAAACCATGCTATAACATTTATTCTATGCAGAAGTAAACATATAGTAACTGCCAGTGCAACACTCCACATTCTTATAAAACCCCATAATGTTAAAATTAAAATTCTGTAGGTATCATTACTGATTGGTTCTAAACTTATATAAACACTGTAATCTATTAGTAATGCAAGAAAGTAAGCAATAATGATAAACTCAACAAATTTCCAAATCGATTGTCTATTCACAATCTTATACTTGTAATAAATAAATAAAGGTTTAAATATTTTATAGTTATCTTCTATTTATGAGGAAAATAAAACATTGCATGGAATTAATTAAAATTAACTTTAATCTTTTTTAAAACGATATTACAGCTTCAACTGCTTTATTCAATGTTACATTAAAGGATATTAAAATGTTTAAAAAATTAGATATTCGTCTTATAAAATCATAAAAAGAAAAATAAATTTACTAGTTTATTCAAATATTTTTTAAAAGCTCAAAGTAATACTTTAAATACTTAGCTTAAAATATATTATACAGATGGAAAGAGATTTAAGAAATGAATTTATAAGACTATTGAAAGAAGATGAAAAATTTCGTTACGAAGTATTAGGTTTATTAGGTTTAAGAGAGATTGTCGATGAATTAAGGAAACTTAGGAGAGATTTTAACAGGTATATTAAGTTAAGCGAAGAAAGATGGAATGAAAATGAAAAAAGGTGGCAGGAAAATGCTAAATTATGGGAAGAGAACTTTAAACGTTGGGAAGAAAATGAGAAAAAGTGGAAAGAGAATGAAAAACGGTGGGAGGAAAATAATAGGAGGTGGGAAGAGAATGAGAAAAGATGGGAATTGAATTTCAAACTATGGGAAGAAAACTTTAAACGTTGGGAAGAGGCAGATAAGAAGTTTAAATGGCTTATGAATGCTCTTACAGAACTTCGTGATGCAGTTGGAGGAGGCTTTGAATATTATACGAGTAGGGTTGTTAAATTGATAATGAAAGAAAGAGGAATAGATTGTGATGTTAGGGCAAATGTAACATTACCTATTGACGGATATAAAGAAGTTGATATATTTTGCGATGAACCATTGATCGTTGGCGAAGTGACAGTATCACTACGTAGCATTGAAGAAGCCAAGAATCAATTGGAAAAGCTAAATATTGGAGTAACTGCTGCAGAAAAGCTTACAAATAAAAAAGTTTATTTAAAAGTTTTAGCAGTAGAGTTTGTTAAAGAAGAAGTTGCTAACTTTTTAAAGGAAATAAGCGAGAAAGAAGGGATCTATTTAATATTGGGAAGAGAGATCGAAATATTTTAAGCTATTTCCTAGATTTGAAATATCTTCATATCAACTTTAAAATTTGTCAATTTAATCTATAATAAGGATTCCTTTTTTAAGATTGATTAGATTTTAAAAGAAATATCATAGCGAACTATTATTGTTTTTATTTAATATTAATAATTTTTAAAATATTAAATTTGATGGCCCGCTGACGGTCATCCAAATTATTTTTGTTTAATGAATGCTTGCAATTAAATTAATTTATTTATAATTTAATATATATAAAAATAGTGTGAAATTTTATAGAAAATACTTCATTAGAATAAATGAAGATGTAGATGTACCTTTGATTGGTTGCATAGCCTTTGGTGTAATTGATCGCGGAACAAATGTAGTTGAGCTGAGATCAAATACTTATTGTCCTTTAAACTGTATATTTTGTTCAACTGATGCAGGACCTTATTCTTGTCACAGGCAAAGTGAATATAGGGTTAATAGAGAATTATTAGTTTCTTATGCAAAGGAAATGGTTAAGTTAAAAGGAAAAGATGTAGAGTTTCATTTAGATAGTGTTGGAGAACCGCTTGCCTATGATGAGTTACCAGAGCTAATTCATGATCTAAAATCGATTGACGGGGTTAAAGTTGTGAGTCTTCAAACGCATGGAGCCTTACTTTCTTACAAACTTGCTGAAAAGTTAGCTGCAGCAGGACTGGATAGAATAAATCTCAGCATAGATACAACTGACCCTGAAAAAGCAAAATTTTTGCAAGGAATGCCATGGTATGATGTAAGAAAAGTAATGGAAGTAACTGAATGGATAGTTAAAAATACAAACATAGATGTTCTGCTTGCCCCTCTTTTACTACCTGGAATAAATGAAAAGGATATTGAAGATGTTATTGAATGGGGTAAAAAAATTGGTGTGGGAAAAAGGTTTCCAGGCTTTGGAATACAGTTATTTTTAAGGCATAAGCATGGCAGAAATCCAAAGAATTTGAAAAAGATGAATTTTGCAGAATTCAAAGAACTATTAAGATATTGGGAGAAAAAGCATGGAGTCAAGCTAATATATAGCGATGAAGATTTCGGTATTCATAAAGCACCTAGCTTGCCTATTTTATTTGAGAAAAATGAAAAAGTAAGGGTAAAAATTGTAGCTCCTGGTTGGCTTAAGAATGAGTGGCTTGCAGTACCTTTGGGCAGATTCGAAGGAAGCAGAGTAATAACAGTAATAGCTGAGAAATTAGATATAGGTGTAAAAATTCCCGTTAGAATAATAGAGAATAAGCATAATATTTATCTAGCTAGACCTTATTGAAGAATCTTCATAAAACTTAGACCTATTTTAAAATTCTAATTACTTCCTTCCATATCGGATCCTCAAGACTTGGAAGTGTAGGCAAAGGATAAAAGGATATCCTATCAAGAATTCCTTCATATCTTTTCTTTAATTCATAAGATGCTTCTATCATTGTTCCTATTACAGCGAATTTTTCTAAAATCTCATCGCTGACCAAAGAACGCATTTCATTCCATTTACCTTGTCTTGCATATTCAGATAATTTCTTAGCTACGTCAGCTAAGCCATGTATTTCAAATACAGGTCTATAAGTAGGAGTCGAAGCATAGAAAGCTACTGCGTCTCTAACCAATTCCTTTGATTTATCTATCTCTTCTTTATTTCTACCTGTTGCTACAAACACGCTACAAGATAATTGAATTTCCGACCTCTTTCTTCCTGATTTCTTTAATCCTTTTTCAATGCTTGGTAATACTATTTTGCGTAAATATTCTATTGAATGTAAAGGATGAACATGCAAACCATCACATAACTCACCTGCAACTTTGCACATTATAGGATTTACACCTGCAATAAAAATTGGTATTCTAGGATAAGCTATAGGTCCAGGATTGAAGAAAGGAGTCATAAGATCTAATTTATAATATTCTCCTTTGAAGTTCAAAGGTTTATTGTATTGCCAGCAGTCCCAAACAGCTCTTAAAGCAAGAATGTATTCTCTCATTCTTGGTGCTGGAGGCTTCCATTCAATGCCAAATCTTCTTTCTATATGTGCTTTAACTTGTGAACCTAATCCAAGAATTAGTCTACCTTTAGAAAAACTTTGCAAATCCCATGCAGTATAAGCTAATGTTGTTGGACTTCTTGTAAAAGCTAAAGCTATACTTGTTCCAATCTTGATATTTTTTGTATACTCTGCAATCAGCATTAATCTTAAAAAAGGATCATGCTTTGCTTCACCAATCCAAATGCAATCAAAACCCAAATTTTCAGCAGTTTTACTAATTTTTATCATTTCTTCAATATTTTCATCGTATCCTGATATATTGAAATCGAAAAACATATTTTTTATATTATTTTTCATAATTTTAATTTTTATTTTTAAAAGCAATGCAACTTCCTCCTTCTTAGGAATAGGGGTTTCAATTGCTTAACGTAGAAGAAGTTTAATAATTTCTTAATTATTGTTTAACAAGATTTTCTTTTAAAAAATTCATACAAGGATTAATATGTTTATAAAAAATTTAAGAATAACTTTTTTGCTTAATATTATTTTCTTAGGAGAGTATTTTATTTAAAAAGTTTTAAAATTATTCAAAGAATTTTAATAATTTATAAACTACTATTTACACAAAACGTTAAAAGACCAAAGAAAATTTATTCTTCACAAATTTTTATAGCTAAGCAAATCTTATCTAGATTTCTTTTCTTGCAAACTTTTTTCTAATTCAATTATGCTTATTACTAATCCTGCATGAGGAAATATATGTGGAAAATTGCCTCTATGCTCTAATGTTTCACTATCTAAATGCTCACCAAAAAGCATTAAGTTTGTTGAACAGTCGATCATTTTCTTTATAATTTTTCTAGCTTTATTAAATTCCCCAAGTCTTATATAAACTCTAGCAAGCCAAGAAGAACAAAGTAAAAAAGGATATTGTGCTTTACCTAAGAAATCTCTTTTGTACCTAAGAAGAAGTCCAAAGGAAACCTGCAATTCGTTTTCTATACGCTTCAATGTAGAAAGGAATCTCTGATCCTTAGCATCGATGAAATCATATAAAGGAAGAGTTAAAAGAGAAGCATCAACATCCTTAGAACCATAGTATGAAGTAAATGAATTCATTTCATTGGAATATCCGTTTATTAAAATATCTTGTCTTATTTCTTCTGCAACTCCCTTACATTCTTGAGACAATTCTTTATAACCTAATTTAAAAGCCAATTTTGAAGTTCTATCCATTGCAACCCAGTTCATCAATTTTGTATGAACGAAGTGTTCTTCAATACCCCTTTCTTCCCAAAGACTAGTACTCTTGTTTCTCCAAGATTTCTTAACCCAATCAACTATAGCTTCAATAACCCACCAATTTTGAATGATATATTCAGCATCATTTGTAGCCAAAAAATATTCATAAATACAGTTCATGAAACTACCTTCGGTATCCATTTGAAGTTGAAGATATGCAGAATTGCCAATTCTTACAGGTTTTGAATTCTTATATCCGTCAAGCCATTCAATTTCTTCTTCAGCGATAGGTTCAGTTCCATCAACAGGATATAATGGATGGTCAAAAGGTTTTGAAGAAGGATCTACTACACTGAATAGAAAATCAAGCGCATGCTTAGCTTGTGTTATCAAATTAGCCTTTATCAATGCTTCAATCGCATATGTTGCATCCCTTACCCAAACATATCTATAATCCCAATTTCTATCCGAACCTATTATCTCAGGTAAAGAAGTTGTTGGAGAAGCAATTATACCGCCCGAAGGTCTATACATTAAAGCTAATATTGTAATTAAAGATCTCATATAAGCATCCCTGAATTCTTCACTTACAGGTTTTACATCCTTCACATTATCTTCCCAAAAAAGAAGGAAATATTTTAAAGATTCATAAGGATCGGGATAAACTATTGCTATTTG
>Ga0079998_113300_pt1 | contig 19694 bp, 19 predicted proteins | sample PerSpoBPS_BMetaG_FD_69201 | JGI IMG/M metagenome (GOLD analysis project Ga0079998, IMG submission 69201) | Thermal spring microbial communities from Yellowstone National Park, Wyoming, USA - Perpetual Spouter B (PS_B) MetaG (SPADES assembly)... | ecosystem: Environmental > Aquatic > Thermal... | reverse complement strand
ACCTCTGGTAGAATTAAGAGAAAAAGAGACAAAGTTCAGAGGACTTTATTCTTCTCTGTTTTATTCGCAAAGAAGATTTCAGGTAGGATTTAGGTTTGACCTTTTCTCAAAACAAAATCATGAAAATGAACACTCTCATAACGGAAACTCTCATAACGAAAATGAACACTCTCAATCAGAGTTGGAACTGGGAATATCTTCCATATTTGCATTTTTACTCACAGAAACAACAAAAATAAGGTTTCAGTGGAGCTTTTTCCCTCAAAGCGATGTGAAAAACATAATTTTCTTCCAGTTCTTGTTTGGTATGGGATCACATGCTCATGTTTTACAATTTTAAATAAACAAAAAAGGAGGCAAATATTATGATACTTGCTTTTCTGATTTCTTATTTTCTCATAAGTAAAGAAATTCAGATTGTAACATCTACATGTTCGCTCGGCGATATTGCTAAAAATGTTGGTGGTGAAAAAGTAAAAGTCATAAATTTGTCTGACGGCAGGTTTGATATTCATTTTGTAGAGCCAAGACCATCTATGCTTATGCATATAAGACGAGCAGATGCAGTAATACCTGTTGGTTTGGGCTTTGATTCATGGTTTATATCTTTGATAAACTCAGCAGGGAACAGAAAAGTTATAGAAGGGCAAAAAGGATATATCGTAGCTTATGAAGGGATAAATCTTCTTGAAGTTCCAGAGTTCAAAATAGGTGAGGCAAGAATAGGAGATATACATCCGGAAGGAAATCCTCACTACTGGCTTTCACCTGAAAATGCTATCAAAATTGCACATAATATAGCGAAAAGATTAAAAGAAATTTCTCCTGAAAATGGAGATTACTTTTTTGAAAACGCTCGGAAATTTGAAGAAAGAATAAACGAGCTTGCAAACAACATAAAAAAAGATTTTTCAAAATACAAAGGCATAGAGGCTATTGGATATCACAAATCTTGGCAATACCTTGCAGAATTTTTAGGAATGAAAATGGTAGAACATATAGAACCTTACCCGGGAATACCCCCTACATCTGCTCACCTTACGAAACTAATATCAGTTATAAAAGAAAGAAATATAAAACTTTTACTTTATGAACCTTTCAGACCAAAACGAGAGATAAAAATGCTGGAAGAAAAAACTGGAATAAAAGGTGTGGAAATATACGAGGATTGCGTTCCTGAGATTCAAGAGCTGAAAGATTATGAGAGCTTGATAAAATATAATGTCAGCAAAATCATTTATGCTTTGGAGGAAAAATGAAAAATAAAAAAGTGAAGAAAAAAATAAACAGACAAAACAAAAAAAGAAAAAGGAGTTAGAAAATGGGAGAGGCAAAAAATATCTTTGATGTTTTTGAGGTTATATTACCTGCATTTTCGCTGAGCGTGTTTTTGATTTTGATTCATGTATGGTTTGGATTAAATGTTTTTGAAAGAGGAATAATTTTTGTTGATATATCTTTGGCTCAGGCATCGTTTTTAGGTTCAATATCTGCTTTTTTACTCGGGATTCATAATCACTATATATTCGGAGTGGCTTCGGCTATACTTTTTGGTCTGATAATATCTGCTTTAAAAAAAGAGAATGTAGTTTTGAAGGAAGCTTTTGTTGGGGTAATATATGCTATGTCATCGGCTCTTTCCATTTTACTTTTGAGCAAAAACCCATCCGGAACCGAAATTTTAAGACACATGCTCATAGGAAACATACTCTTTGTTGATTTCAAAGATGTTGCAAAAGCATCATTACTCTATATATCAATACTCATCATAAGCTTGATATTGAGAAGAAAAAATCTTTCAGGTTTCAGCAGGGAAATTTTATTTTTTACAACTTTCGGAATGGTAGTTACATCTTCGGTCTCCCTTGCAGGAGTTTTACTTGTGTTCTCATATCTTATAATTCCAACATTTTTGGCTAAAATTATTTTTGGAGAAGATGATAGGAAAAACCTCATTTTCGGCTGGATATTCGGACTCGTCTCAACAACTATAAGTTTTATTCTATCTATAACTTTTGATGTTCCAACATCTCCAACTGTAATTTCTATAATGAGTGTAGTTGCAGTGATTTTTGCAATAATCAAAAAGAAGTAAAAATTGATAGAGAAAAAATAACTGCTCAAATATAACTCTCACTTTACGGGGAATTTACCTTATGAGAAACCGTAAAACTTCCGATATAGATTTTTATATTAGCAATATGACTAATAAAAATAATAGAACAAATAAGAAGAATAGAACAAATGATAAGAAAATAGCTTTCAAATACAAACCAAAATTTTATACATTGTCCTCCTTTCTCCCATTCTTATTTTTCTTCCATATTTTTATAGTTGTGAAGGAAGGAATTTCACAGACCTTTAATGTTCCTACTGGCTCATGGGCAACTGGGACTCTTCTTACAGGAATTTCCGTAGCTCTGCCAGGAACAGTTGTTGACCCAGGTCCAGTTGTTTTCAGAATAGAAGATGGATTTTACACACCTGCCGACGGATATGTAGATATGACCGGCTGCTATGCTCACGGTACAGCATATTGGGCAGATCACATAAGTAGAGTTGTGATAGAAATAAAACATATAACTTGTCCTCAAGGGAACAAAGTTTATGAAATTGAAACCTTGGGATATATATATGATCAATTTGGAAATTTCGGGTATGGCGGGAATATAACAGAATTTGAAAAAGAAGTATGGGGTTTAAGAATAAAAACAGGAATAGCTCAGGTTCCAGCATTTTCTCCTGGGGTTCTTTTCATAAGGCAAGGATTTACTATAATGAGAAAAGAAAGAAAAAGTCCCGGTTGGAGGAGACCTCTCACATTTCCAGATTATCTTAAAAATTTCCCGCCATAAATTTTCAGAAATTTTGACTTTGTAGCGTTGAAGTTTTATATTATTTTTTTAGTTAGTGTATTTTTTCTTTTTCAGATGGGGCTGTAGTTCAGCTGGTTAGAACGCCGGTCTGTCAAGCCGGAGGTCGCGGGTTCAAGTCCCGTCAGCCCCGCCATACTTTAATTTGACAACAGTAATCGCCCTCTTCAAAGACGGAAAAGTCGTAATGGCTTGTGATGGTCAGATGACACTCGGAGATACCATCTTCAAAAGAACAACAAAAAAAATAAGAAGAGTTTTTAACGGAAATGTTCTTGTAGGTTTCGCAGGAGCAACAGCAGATGCAATGGCTTTACTTGAAAGATTTGAAAGAAAACTCCAAGAATTCGGGGGAAATATAACACGAGCATCAATAGAACTTGCAAAAGAATGGAGAATGGATAGAGCTCTGCGCCAGCTTTCTGCTATGCTACTTGTAGCAGATAAGCAAAACATCCTTGTAATATCAGGTAATGGAGATGTCATAGTTCCAGATGATAATGTCGCAGCAATTGGCTCTGGTGGTCCAATAGCACTTGCAGTCGCAAAAGCTCTCCTCAAACACTCAAACCTACCCCCAGAAGAAATAGCGAAAGAAGCAGTAAAACTTTCAGCAGAAATATCTATTTACTCAAACGAAAATATATTCATTGAAGTACTAGAATAAAACTTTATCCAATCCAAAAAACAAATAAAAATCAGAAAAATGAAAAATCTCCTAATTTATAAAAAACACTAAATTTTTAACAAAAAATTACGATTGTAATTAAATTATAGGTATGCCACACGTTGGTGATATATCAATAAGCTTAGCAAGAGTTTCCATATCAAATGTAAGATATTTGATGGACTTCCAGAAGAAAGCTGTAAATCAATTACTCTCTGGTGCAACCGAAATAAGACCTATAAAAATATCTACACCAGAAATCAGAATATCTATACCGGAAATAAAACCAATCAAGATAGGAAACCAAACAATTAATTTATCGCCAACCAGAGGGAACATGATAAGAATAAGAGTGTAATCTATTTTCTTCTGGAAACTATCAGAGACCTTACATCCTTATTTCTGTAAATTGAGATTACAGATTGAATTTTGCGCACAAATCAAATTTTCTCCTGAATTTTTCTTTCTGTACTATGTAAAATAGTAGAGAATTCTTTTCCAAATAAAACCGGATATTTTTCTCCTTCTTTTGGTGGATCAAGTTTTTTGAGATATTCGGGTAGCATTTCAAAATCTCTCATAAATCTATCTCTGCAATAGAGAATATATTTTCTTTTATCTTCTATCTTCTCTACAACTTGACCGTGATCTACGACTTTTTTGAGCAAAATCTCGTAAGAATCAAAATCAGAGTCAAATTCAGATTCCTCTGGCATATCATCTGGATTAGAAAAAGGAATAATAACATCGCACACCATTTTTCCTGCTTTGTAAAGACGCTTTACATTTTTTCTTCCGGGAAAAGTTTTCTTTCCTTCTGAAAGTTTCATTCGCGGTATTCCACCATATTCTACGAGTTTGTATGCACAATCAAGATAAGGTAGGTCAGATGAAACTGTGGCTTCGGTTCCAACTCCAAATCCAGCCAAATCTGAAAAAGTTTCTAAAATCTCTTTTATTTTATACTCATTTATTCCACCGCTCAGGAAAATGAAAACATCTTGAAGTCCTGCCTCATCTAAAATTCTTCTTGCTTTTTTTGAGTTCTCTACAAGATCTCCGCTATCTATTCTTATTCCTCTTATTTTTATACCGTAATCTTTGAGCTTTTGAATAACTTCAACTGCATTCTTTACCCCTTTTTCAACATCGTATGTATCAACAAGTAAAACTGTACCGTTATATAGCCTTGCAAAATCTTCAAAAGCCTGTTTTTCATCTTCGTAAATCATAATGCAAGAGTGAGCCATAGTTCCATAAACAGGAATTCCGTATCTTTTTCCTGCCGAAAGCAGAGAGGTTCCATGAAATCCTGTAATATATGCGCATCTAGCTGCGACTTCTGCGGACCAAAGGGAATGAGCGCGCCGAGCACCAAAATCTATAAGAACCTTCCCCCTTGAAACTAAAAAGCACCTTGCAAATTTTGTGGCAGAAAGTATAGGAAATTGTAAAAGATTTATAAGAGCTGTCTCTATAATTTGAGCTTGCGGCAACGGAGCAACAACCTCAACCAAAGGCTCCCCCGGAAAAACTATTCTACCCTCTTCAACTGAAAAAATATCCCCCTCAAACTTGAAGTTCCTGAGGTAATCGAGGAACTCATCTTTGAAAAGTCCGAGCTCCGAAATATACTTTATATCTTCTTCTGAAAATTTTAAGTTCTCTATAAATTCAATCAAAAATTCAAGTCCAGCAAAAACATAAAACCTTCTTGGTGCTCCTTCCCTATCTCTTATGAAAAAATCAAAGACGGCAATGTCGTTTTTGTTATTGAAAAAATAACTCTGCATCATAGTAAGCTCATAAAGGTCAATAAACAAAGATGGAGAAGAAATATTCCCCATATAGAAAAAATTGTAAAAAAATGAAAGTAAAATAATGCAATTTTTTCTTTTCAAATTTTCTTTTTCTTTTCAGATTCTTCCGTAGATTTTTGAAAGCTCATAAAGTTCAAAAGCCAATTTTTCATCTGGTAAATTTTCAAGCCTCCACTCCCAATTACCATCCGGCTTACCCGGAGTGTTCATTCTTGAATCCTCATCTAAACTCAGTATATCTTGGATGGGTATAATCGCAAATTGAGATGGCGAAGCATAAGCTAACCTTATCATAAAATAGCATATATTATCTTCTGTGATTGGAAATCCAACATATTTTTCAACTTTAAGCTTTGTTTCAGGATCAAGCTTTTTGAACCAAGCTCTTGTTGGAGGATTGTCGTGAGTTCCAGTATAAATTATAGAGTTTTTTTCTGCATTATGAGGCAAATAAGGACTATTTTCTTCGTAAAAAGCAAACTGCAAAACCTTCATCCCCGGAATACCAAAATACTCTTTCACATACTTTACATCTTCTGTTATAAATCCTAAATCTTCAGCTATTATAGGCAAAAAAGGAAAGCTTCTGAAAATAGTTTTGAAAAATGAAAAATATGGGACTTGAACCCATTTCCCATTTATTGCTGTTTTTTCATACGATGGGACTTCCCAGTAAGCTATGAAACCTCTGAAATGATCAACTCTTATGTAGTCATAAAGTTTCATAAGATGGGAGAACCTTTTTATCCACCACCTAAAACCTTCTTTTTCATGCTCCCGCCAGTTATAAACAGGATTTCCCCAAAGCTGCCCCGTTGGACTGAAAAAATCAGGCGGGACACCGGAGACAAAGACCATGTTCATATTTTCATCTAATTTGAAAAGATGAGGATTTTCCCATACATCACAGCTTGAATAAGCTGGATAAATCGGCATATCTCCTATTATGAAAACACCTTTTGAGTTAGCATAACTTTTGAGTTCAAACCATTGCTTGAAGAAAATAAATTGCTCAAATACAAAAAAGTAAAAATCGTCTTCAAGTTCTTTTTTGAGCTTTTCAAAGCCACTGATACTCTTCTCGTCTTTTTCTTTGTTTTCATGTTCTTTTTTTTCTCCCTCTCTTTTTTTTATTTTTTTGAGTTCATCGTCCCATTCGTACCATTCTTTTTTTGTTTTTTCTCTTATTGCAGAGAAAACGGCATAAGATTCAAGCCACCATTTTTGCTCAAAAAGAAACCTCTGAAACTCGTCTTTTTTGATATCAAAATTCAAAAAGGCTTTTCGCAAAATCTTTTTTTTGTTATCATATACCAATTTATACTCAACCTTATTTGACCTTTTCACTTTTATTTCTTCTAAATCTTCTTTTTTGACAAGACCTGATTCATAAAGCTTTTCAGGACTTATGAGAATATAATTTCCTGCAAATGTGGATAGTGAATGGTAAGGTGAATTTCCAAAATTATAGGTTGTAGGATTTATAGGTAATATTTGCCAGAGTGTTTGACCTGCTTTTGAGAGAAAATCAACAAATTCATAAGCACTTTTACCTAAATCTCCGACACCAAAATCAGAGGGCAAAGATGTAATATGCAAAAGAACCCCAGCTCTTCTTTGAGAAAGCATAAATTCTTTCAAAATATTTTCTCTACTTCTCTATTTTCTTTCACAAGAAATGTTTCCCATTTGAGTTTAGGCCAAATAACGCCCGGATACCCTCCTGTCCAATCACCGCGTGGAGAATTTGGACCAAGAGGAACATTTACTTGAAAAGAAACTGCATTATGAATATCTACATGATATAAAGGTCTATTATCTTTTCTTGGAGAAGTAATCACTCCCCTTACATTATAAGTTCCGTCTGGGAGGAGATTTGCTGGAATTTCACATATGGCTTTATATAAACCTGGATTGAGGATTTTGTAAGCTCTTTCGGGTTGCAAACCTTCTCCCGAGATAAAAATTATTATTTCTCTTGAATTTCTTAAATCTATATTTGCACAAGCATTTATTGGCTTTAAGACCCAGAATTCAAATTCAACAAAAATAGGCTCCGTTGAGTCAAACAAAAAATTCTCCTCGCCGTACTTATTTTTTACTTTTATAGATTTTAGTTTAACAAATTCATCTCCAGGGGCATAGTCAAAATCCCATTCTCTTTTTTGAGGAATTTCAGCAAAGAATTTGAGATACTCATTTACGACTTCTGAAACATTTCCATCTTTTATTATTTTACCTTTATCAATAAGAATAGCTCTTTGACAAAACCTCAATATTGCATCCATATTATGTGAAACAACAAGAACTGTCCTTCCTTCTTCCGATGATATCTCGCCCATCTTCTGAAAACACCTTTTCTGGAAACCCACATCACCAACCGCAAGAACCTCATCCACAAGCAATATATCTGCTGAAAGATGTGCAGCAGTTGCAAAAGCAAGCCTAACATACATACCAGATGAGTAGTATTTCACAGGAGTATCTATAAAATCTGCAAGTTCTGAAAACTCTACAATTTGATCAAATTTTCTTTCAATCTCCTTTCTTTTCATTCCGAGTATAGTTCCGTAAAGGAATATATTTTCTCTTCCCGTAAGTTCCGGATGAAAACCAATTCCCACTTCAAGCATAGCTCCAACTGAACCTCTGACAACAGCATAGCCTTTTGTAGGATAGGTTATTTTTGATAAGATTTTGAGCAAAGTAGTTTTTCCGGCTCCGTTTCTTCCTATTATTCCTACTACCTCACCTTCTTTTACTTCAAAAGATACATCTTTTAGAGCCCAAATATATCGTTCATCTTCATTCTCTTTATCTTTTCCAAACTTGAAAATTTTTTTTACCCCTTCTGATATAACATCTCGCAAAGCATGATATGGTTCTCTTTTGCCAATTCTATATTTTTTTGATAGTGAATCAACAAGTATTACCGATACCATTTTGGTAAATTTAATTTTGTGATACTATTACATCTTTTATTTTTTTATAAGCTTCATAAACTATTCTTGCAAATTTAGGGTTCAATACAGGAGTCTTATAATAACTTAAGGTAAAAGCTGTCCACCCAGCAAGATATATCTTTTGTGAAGCCGTTAGATTTACTCCAAATTTTTGGCTTTCAAAAATCATTTTTACATGCTCAAAAATAAAGAGAAGTTGTTCCAAAAAAATCCATAAGTTGAAAAGATAAGAATTAGGATTTTTAACTGCAAACTTTCTTATTTTTTCCCAAACTTTATCATCTCCTAAAATATTTTGTATCTGCCGTTTTAACATTAGCTTATATTTGTCTAAATAATCATGGTTTTTCCTTCTGAAAAATAGTTCTTCATTTACCTTTTTGAACTTTCCAATCAAACTCGCTTGTGCCAAAATCAAAACATCATTTCCAATTGTCCTACGAAAATTTAATCTCTTTATAACATCCGTTTTCCACAATCCATAAAATAAAGTACAAGTTCCTAAATTTTTCACTATAAATTTAAATCTCTCTATATGGTCATTTATACCAGTTGTATCATAATTTTCTTCAATTTTTCCTCCATCGAGCCACGCAGCACCGGGGAAAACGAGAACTAAATCTTTATCGGAAGAATTTTTAAAGACGTCTAATAATTTTTCAAGGAGCTGCAGATGCCACAAATCGTGTCCGGAAAGATAAATAAAGTATGGAGTATTCGCTTTTTCCAAAACAAATTTGAAATTTTCCAGAGCTCCTACATTCTTTTTTTGCCTGAAAACTTTTACCCTGCTATCCTTTTCCGCATAAGAACAACATATATCATAAGTATTATCCTGAGAGTTATTATCAGAAATTATAATTTGAAAATTTTTGAAAGTTTGAGAAAGGGCAGATTCAAGAGTCTGTGATACATACTTCCCTTCATTATAAACCGGCATACCAATTGTAATCTCTATAATCTCAGTATTCACAAAAGTAAAATGTTTAAATCCTCAAATTATATTTGTTATCACAAAAATATTCAAATTTACCTCTCATTTTTTTTCTATCCTTCCTATATTTATTTTTCTCCCTTTTAGACTCATATTTGAATGAGGGAAAAATCTTCAAGTTTCTTTTCTCCGTATTTTTTCATCATATATTTCCCGTATAATCCAAAAACAACAGAAATACCTTTCAGAAAATCTTTCAAACTTCTTGTCTCAAAAGATGATTTGAAAAGAAGCTTTGCAGCCAAACTTTTATTCCCGTATTTGTATGCGGTCCAAGCCAAACGATTATATAAGCGAGAAACATATGAGCTACCAGCCACCTTAAAAATATCAGATTTTCTTTCTTCAAAAGATTCTATTTTATGTTTGATAAGAATGCCTACTTCTACTTGTCCTCTCCATAGACTTATTTCTTGTTTTCTTCTATCTATAACACATAAGGGTAAAGGAATAAAATCAAAATCTGCAACCTTTGAAAGCTCAATCATAAACCTTGCATCACTTCCTACCTTCATTGATTCATCAAAAATTATCTTTTCAAATATTTGCTTTCTAACAAGGAATGTTTGAAGAGCTATAATTTTTGGAGTTGTAAGAAAAACCTCATATATTTTTCCTCTTACTCGCGGAGATTCTTTATGAACGAGTTCTCCATTATCAATTTCAAAATAAACTTCTGTGTAGCACACACCTACACTCTCATCTTTTAACATAAGCTCAACTTGTTTTTCTATTTTCTCTGGTAAAAAGTAGTCATCGCTATCTAAAAATGCCACAAATTCTCCTCTCGCATTCGCAATACCTATGTTCCTTGCAAAAGCTGCCCCAAAATTTCTGTGGAGCCTTATATACCTTACCCTCTCATCTTTTATAGATAAAACCACCTCCTGAGTGTTATCTTGCGATCCATCATCTACAACTATTACTTCTATGTTCTTATATGTTTGACTTAAAACGCTCCGAATTGCTCTCCCTACAATATGAGCTCTGTTATATGTAGGTATAATACAAGAAACAAGCGGTTCCATAATTCTAAAATTAAAAATAATAAAATTTCACAATAATACTTCAAAATATCAGAAACAAAGTTTATATTTTTAATTTTAAACTTATATTTTATAAAATAAAAGTAGCAAAAAATGTAACCTTTAGTTCATAAATTATGGCAAGTGATAAATTACTATTACTTTTCAAGAATAAAAACACTGTTTTTACTTTTAAAGAAATAGCATTACTTTGGCAAGAAACAGATATAAATTCGGTCAAAAGAAAAATTAGCTATTATGTGAAAACAAAAAAAAATCTTTCGTCTAAGAAAAGGAATTTATGTTAAAGATAAAGATTATAACAAATTTGAGTTAGCTACAAAAATATATAAACCATCATACATCAGCTTTGAAACTGTTTTATCTCAATCGGGTGTAATTTTTCAATTTTATTCTCAAATCTTTGTAGCATCTTATCTTACAAGAGAAATAGAAGTGGATGGACAAAAATATTTTTATAGAAAAATCAAAGGCAGTATTTTAACAGATCCTTCCGGTTTAGAATATAAGGGAACATACTGGATTGCGACAAAAGAAAAAGCGTCTCCGGACACCTTATACCTGAATAAAAATTATTATTTTGACAACATATCAGTTTTAGATAAAGAAAAAATTCTTGAAATTTTGCCAATCTACAAAAACAAATCCTTGGAAAAAAGAGTAAAAGAAATTTATGGCTTTTGATATTTCAAATATATTAGAACCAAAAAACCCAAAATAAAAATCACTAAATTATTAATAAAGGAGGTGAAAAACTATGAGACTATGGAAACTTTAAGGAGGTGAAAAACTATGAGACTATGGAAACTTTTATCTGTGTTTTTTACTTTAACTTTTTTAACACTTTGCTCAGACGGAAAAATAGATAACAGCAGCTCTCAAAATAAAAATGATAAAATAAAACCTCCAGAATTACCAGCAGATATAAAAAACTTCCTCCAGGGTCCTCCCGCATTAGCAAGAGCTAAAAACTGCGAAAATGTAGTAGCCTATCTTTCAACTCTAATCGGCGCTCAAATAGAGAGAATGAAAAATGTAGATGTAAGCAAAATAAAAAGAGGAGGAGTCGGAGGTACGTATGCACAAACTGAGGAAGTTAGCTCTGGTATGAATTATTTACTTTGGACTCAACCATCAGAACCTGAATTTTCCGAAACTAATGTCCTTGAAAGAGGAATAGACGAAGCCGATATCGTAAAGACAGATGGAAAATACATCTACCTTGTTGATCAAGGATTAATAAGAGTTGTTTCGGCGTACCCACCAGAACAAATTACAACCGTAGCACAAATTTCTACGCAAGGAGCAGAAATTCTAACCTTGAACAGAAAAATATATTCATTTTCAGGGAGAGCAGATTGGTACTGGTGGTGGTGGGATCCATGGTTTATATGGTATGGAGATGGTGGATATAACTTGACATCTAAAATAGAACAAATCAATTTAGACGGGAATAAACTTTCTCCAGAACTCGTTTTAGATATTGAAGGTATCTATGATAGCGCAAGACTTTACAAAGGAGACATCTTTGTTGTTGGAACATCGTATCTTAAAGTAAGTAATTACACAAACTATGCAAATAGCTATGGCATCAAAAAGTTCGTTCTTGGAGAAGGCACTGATATATCGGTATTTTTACCAAAGGTAAGGTTTATTAAATTTATTGGTGATGGTACCGCTGTTTTAGAAGAAAAACCAATTGCAGATTGCGAAAATATATATATTTCATCTGTAACTCGTGGAATAGGCATAATATGGGTTTTTGTAAAAAACGGAGACGAGATAAAAAGATATGCAGTTTTAGGAGTATCAGGACTTATCACAAAACCCTATGTTTATATGTCGCAAGAAGCTTTATATATACTCTTTTCAGATGCTGAATGGAAAACAACAGAAGAAGGTATTTGGATACAAGAGCCAAAAACGGTAATTTACAAGCTCAAAATTGAAAACGGAGAACTCGTTTTTCAAGCTGGAACAGAAGTTGAAGGAATGATACCTGACAGATGGTGGTCAGGACAAAATGCTCTGTTTTCTATAAATGAATATAACGGATTTTTAAGAGTTGCTCTCACAACAAGAGTATGGAGAGCAAAAAATCCAGACAATATGATTTTTATTTTTGACCAAAACCTCAAAAAAGTGGGAGAATTGAGGGGACTTAAACCCGAAGAAGATATATATGCTGTAAGATTCGCAGGTGAAAGAGGATATGTTGTGACTTTCAGAATGATAGACCCTCTTTTTGTTTTAGACCTTTCTGACCCTCAAAATCCCAAAATCGCCGGAAAACTTGAAATCCCAGGATTTTCAACTTACATACACCCTATTGGAAATAATAAACTGTTTGCCGTAGGAAGAGAAAACTGGAAGCTTCAAGTTTCCTTATTTGATGTTTCAGACCCACAATCTCCAAAACCTATAACAAGAATATACCTTTCAGAAAATTGGTCATCTTACTCAGAAGGAGAATGGAATTATAAAGCTATAACTTTCTTCAAAGATTTTGTAGCTCTACCATTCACTGGATACAAATACTATTATTCACCGTGCTACTATTCTGACCAGGAGGCAGGATTTATAATTTTGGGCATATCAGATGATAGTATAAATTTGAAAGGAAAGGCAATACCAGAAGAACTTTGCAAAGAGGAAACAAGAAATCCCTATAGGGGATGTGAATATACAGCAACATATTGTTCAAATCCTTTACGAGCGGTCTTTATTGATAGATTCATCTATGGTGTGATGTCAGGAGGAATAAAAGTTTGGGACTACGATTTAGGTGGCATAAGTTTCATAAAGTTCTGAAATATATCTACAAAGTTTGAAGTCAGAAACTTTTGAAATCAGAATCTGAAATCAGAAAATTGGTGAAAACTTCAAAGATGAGTTAAATATTTAAAGGTTCTGGATTTTGTGCGGAATGAGGATGAAGTTCATCTGGGTAAATTTTGAGGCGTTTTAGCATTCTCCATCTTTGGAAATTTTTTGGCAGCATACCTTTTACTGCCAAATAAATCAATCTTTCAGGAAACTTTTTATGTAATTCCTCAGCCGTTATCTCTTTCAAACCACCGGGATAAGGAGAGTGAAACCTATAAATTTTATTTTTCCATTTTTTACCTGTAAGAACAACATGTCTTGCGTTTATAACAATAACAAAATCTCCCATGTTTTGATTTGGAGTATATGTTGGTTTGTGTTTTCCTTGTAAAATTGTAGCTATTTTTGACGCAAGACGCCCCAAAACTTTGCCCTTCGCATCAACAATATACCACTTTCTTTGAGATAGAGCTTCTTTTTTGCTCAAAAATTTTGTACTACCTACAAACATAACTTTCAATTTTTAAAAACAAAAGTTTTTATTAGTTTTTTTCAGAATTCTTTTTATATAATAATCCAAATTTTTCGCTTCTGAGTTCCCTTAACCTTTCTTTTTGAGTACAACTACAAACTCGTATTTCATAGTATCTGATTTTCTCCCAGGTAAATTTGAGGGAGAATTTTTATCTGGCATTCTTTTATTTGAAATTTCACGAACAAAGGTTTTTATATGATTGAAACCAAAGGAGATGAAAAAATCGGCACAAATTTTGTCAGTCGGTAGCTCAATTCCCTTCACTTTCCTATTTCCAACTACAAAAACAACAAAACCTTTTCCTTTGACTTTCCTTGAAATCTCTTTTATAACCAAAAAAAGGTCATAGTAGAAAGATATAACTTCTCTTGCTCTTTTTTCATCCTCCCTTTTTATCTGCAACACACAATCATAAAGAACATCAGAAGGAAGATTTTCTTCATCAGCGGATTTCCTTAACTTTGCTCCCAGCAAATTTTTCTCAAATTTATCATCTATTCTGAGCCACTTCAAAGAAAGTTTAGAAAATTGCTCATATGCCACGGTTGTCTTTGAATCTCCATAAGGCGGAGATGTTATAACGAAATCAACACTTTCATCTTCAAGAGGAATGCCATCAAGTATATTCCTTTGTTCAAGGATAATTTTTGAGCTTGATTTTAAATTTGAAATTTCAAGTATGCTTTGTATATTTCGTTTAGATATACTTCTGAAAACTTCTTTTACATTACGGCTATTTTCTCCTTTTTTCTTTTCAGAAGTTTGAACTCGTTCGGATCTGCATTTGAAACCTTTCTTACAGTTTCAGAAAACGCAACCTTGAAAAAGTCTTGAACTTTCTCTTTTTCAATCCTGAAAATCGCCTCCCTTAAACGAGCTAACTCTTCTATCACATCATCGTCAAACCAGTATCTTATATTATGAAAATCAGGAACATCAAAATTTTTCACTTTTGTTTTGAGAATTTTTTCCAAGTTCTTTTCAAGTTCTTCTATGTTTTGCGGAGTAGTTCTGACTTTTGCTATGAGGATAGCAAGGGGATTTATATCATATCCAACGAAATTTCTTGAAAGTTTTAAGCATTCCCCAGCTGAAACTCCCGAACCACAAAATGGATCAAAAACCAAATCACCCTCTTTTGAAAATTCTTTCAAAAATTTCCTTACAAGCATAAAATGAAACATAGCAGGATAGGGATGGATTGAATATATACCACGACTTGCAGGAATTCCCTTGAAGTCCAAAGATTCATCCCTTTGGCGATTAAAATTCAAATCTGTTTTCGTTTTCTCTCCATAAAATAAATTCAGCTGTTCCATACTTTTATAATTTCACCTCCTTTGGTAAATCAGAAAGCTTTCTCACCCACGGACTACTTTTAAATTTTAATTTAATCTCATCTCTTACAAAAACAATAAGTCCCATTTGGTTTATCTCTTTCGCTTTACTTTCTGAAAGTTCCTCATCTATTGTGATAAGATACATTCTCTGATTCGGACCAGCGGATGGGACTTCCTGCTTCCATCTTTCTCTTAGCGTCCTTTTGCAAGTTATAAAAATTGCTTTATCCGGTTTTTTCAGAGCTAATTCCTCTGACGGAATGACTATATCAATTCGCTTCAATTTTTCTTTGAGTTTTCCTCTCGGCATTTCACATTTTACATCTATAAAATTTAAAAGTTTCACGATGACTTTCTCAAATGTCTTTCCACCTCCTGCTTTCCTCATATTTCCCAAATCTTTTTCAAGCTGTTGAACCCAAAAAGAGAATTCATAAAAAATCTCCGCTAACTTACTAATAAATTCTTCCTCTTTCTTCTCAATCAAATCCTTTAATTTCTCTCTGATTTCCGATTGATTTGAGCCTATATAGAGTTCTGCAAGCTTTTTTATAGCTATTTGCTCATATTTCCTGAATTCTTTTGTTGCTTCTTCGTCAAATTTCAAAATTGCTTTTCCAAAATTTTTACGCACAAAATCTTTCGTGAATTTGAGTTTTCCCCAGGTCAAATCTATAATTTCATCAACAGAAGGTATTTCTCTTTTGATTTGATCAATAATGCTTTTCATCCGAGTAAATTTCTTTTTACCTCTTTAAGAAAATGATATAAATTAAAGTTAGTTGAGATAAATTCTTTGTTCTCTTTACTTATCTTCTCCAAATTACCGATACCATTCTGAATTTTAATTTTCTGAATCTCACCTTTTATGCTTCGGAACGGTGGTTTCCTACTTTTCTGCTCCTCAACTATGGGATTAATATTAACTATCTCTATACCTATACCATCAGGAGCATGAAATTGTTCCTCCCTTTCTTCAAACAACTTGATGTATTTTTCTATATCCTTATCCTCAATCTGTTCCCAGGTCTTTATTTTTCCATTTCTTTCAAAGTAAGGTATTTTATCCCTGAATACAACAAAATGAGCAAATTTTATTCCCTTTGACTTTAAATTAGCACACTCCCCCAAGAGGTTTTCAAAATAGTTATTGGCGTTTTGTCTAAAATTAGATGTTATAAATTTTACAGAAATTGCCATCAATATTTCTGGGATATAAAAGATTTTTTTAGGTCCAATTCTTACTTCTTCAACTTCCTTACCCTTTTCAACAATAGCAATATCTATAATTTTTGTGTAGTATTTTCCCTCTGTCTGAACTTCCTTTCCATTCAAAAAATAAGCTTCGTATTTATCACCAATAAGCGATTTGATAGCTTCACCTAAAAATTTATGCAAAGGTTTAATTTTTTCTTCGCTTCTATCTCCATAAAGCAGGTAATTTATATAGCTATTTTTTACAGCTTCATAAAAGTCTTGATAAAGTTTTTCCTTGTTCATAATAAACCTCCCACAGGAATTCATTTATAATTTTTTGACTATTTTCTTTTTTCAAGAACTCAATTTGCTCATTTGAAAATTTTGGAATGCCAAAATTTTGTATGAAAGTTTTTGAGTAAGACTTCCATCCTCCTTGATAGCTTTTTGATGTTAGTTCTATATAAATTTTCATTATGTCGGAATTCAAAATTTTTTTGAGCAGATATAAATCTGTGAAAGGTTTCAATTTCGGAAAGATACCATATCCACTGTAAAATGTAGAATCTTCTTTTTCGCAAATAACAAAAGTAGGCTGTAAAGCCATGGGTGGAGTTAATAATTTTTTCCCAAAAGTTGTATTTATACCTTGTGTTCTTCCAAAAGCATACCAACTTTCATATTCTTTCTTCCCTCTATCTCTTTTTAGCAAAATTTCTTTACAGAACAATAAGTACTCGTAGGTTTTTGGAAATTTTTCTTTCAGCTCTTTTTCATCAATTAAGCTATATTTCCAGCCTATTAGTTTATAAGGGAATATAATTCTTCTTTTGTTATTTAAAACATCTTCTTCTGATTTTACTACGCTCGCCTTTATTATTTCTTTGGTTATGTCTTTTTCAATTAAAAACTCTTTCCCATGAAAAATTTTGACGAAATAATTTCCTTTTTCCGTCGGTTTCTCTATTATATACACTTTATCAGCTAATGTGGCAAGCCCAACCCTTATATCTGCAATATCTTTTAGTCTAAAAGGACACTTCTCAATCAAGCTGATTATCTCTTTTTCTTTTGAGTTCAGAAGTACCCACCTTTCAGCGTTAAGTTCATTATAATAAATCCTCTCCCCTTCAATATTATTGAGATTTTCTATTTCACTTTCAGATTTAGCCTTCTTAAAAATAAAATAATTCTTTGGCTTCTTTGATATTATCGTTATAGCTGTATATGTAGTGATTTTATTCTTCCTGAAGACTTGAAAGTAGTCAAAATCTATAATCTCTTCTATATACTTTGAAGTTTGCAAAAACTTTCTTAATCCTTTTGCCGAATGACTTGTAAAATAGCTATTAGGTGTTATATATCCCATTCTTCCTCCTTCTTTTAATAATTCTATACCAAGCTCAAAAAACGGAATAAAAATATCTGTATCACCTTGAACAAATCTCCAGTGTCTTTTTATCAGATTCCTTGTATTTTCATCTAAGTTTTGAATTCTTACATAAGGTGGATTCCCAACAACAGCAGAAAACTTTTGTCCATTCAATATACCTTTTAAAAACTTCCTATCTAAACTATTTCCATTATAAATGTTGAACTTTTGAGGAATTTCTCCCTCTTCTTCAAAAACAACTAATGAAAGCACAATTTTTGTTCTTTTGACTGCTCTTGGATCAATATCTATACCAAACAGGTTTTTTTCAACTAATTCCTTATAACTTTTTCCTGTCTTTTGTTTCAATTTAAATAAAGCAGAAACCAAAAATATACCGCTACCACACGCCGGATCTATTACATTTATATCTTCGCCCTGATTTTCCAAAATAACACGGTTTGCAATATAATCAACAACAAAGTGAGGAGTATAAAAAGCTCCGTTCAACTTTTTGAATTTTTCATCAATTGTAGCTTCAAATGTATTTATCAAATCCCATAAACTCAAAGGAGACAGGGGAAAATTAAGCAAATCAAAAGGATTTTTAAATTCAGATTGCGAGTAAAATTTACTCAAGAAGTAATCAAAGTCTAAATTTTTTGAGACAAGATAACTTCTCAGAAGCTTTATTTCAAAACCATCCAAATCAATTCCATCACAAACTTTCATTTTTAGATATATATTAAGTCTTTATTTTAGTTCTTATCAAGACTAAATTTTCTTCCGACATTACAACTATGTCAATTCGTTTTAACCTTCCTTTGAGTTTTCTTTGCAGAGTTTTACAAAATTCTTATAGCTCTCTTTTTATAATTTCTGAACTCTGTTGTGGATTCATCAAATTTTAAAATTGCTTTTCCAAAATTTTTGAATATTTTTGAATTTGAGTTTTACTTCTGTGAATTTAAGTTTTATCTTATTCCGTATTTTTCAACGACTTCTTTTACTTTCAGACCGATTTCTGATGGACTTTCCGCAATATGAACTCCAGCTGATTTCAAAGCTTCAACTTTATCTTGCCACCTTCCGGATGTTCCCATTATTATTGCTCCCGCATGCCCCATCCTTTTTCCAGAAGGTGCAGTTCTACCAGCTATAAAAGCTACAACAGGTTTTGTCATCTTGTTTTTTATAAACTCAGCAGCTTGCTCCTCAGCAGAACCTCCAATTTCACCTATAAGAATAACAACTTTTGTTTCAGGGTCATTTTCAAACATCTCAAGAACCTCAACAAAAGTTGTCCCCGGAACAGGATCTCCTCCTATTCCAACACAAGTCGATTGCCCAAATCCAAGCTGTGTGGTTTGCCAAACTGCTTCATAAGTTAAAGTTCCACTTCTTGAAACTATACCTATAAATCCTTTTCTGAAAATGTAAGGTGGCACTATTCCTATTCTACACTCCTCGGGTGTCATAATTCCAGGACAATTCGGACCGATTATTCTCGCACCGTGCTTTTTTGCATATTCTTTTACCTTTATAAAATCAAGAGTTGGAATTCCTTCTGTTATAACAACTATGAGTTTTATTCCAGCATCAACAGCCTCAATAACGGAGTCAGGAGCAAATTGAGCTGGAACAAAAATGCAAGATGCATCAATTTTTCCTAATTCTTTTACGGCTTCCTCACAAGAATCAAAAACAGGAATACCATCAACATACTGACCAGATTTCCCAGGTGTTATACCACCTATAACCTTTGTTCCATATTCTTTTGATATCTTTGCGTGAAAAGAACCGTTTTTTCCGGTAATTCCTTGTATGATAACTCTTGTATCTTTATTTACTAATATGCTCACCTTATTTTCACCTCCTTTCTTACGACTTTATTTGAACGCTTTCAGATGTTTTTTCTTGCTCGGTTTCTTTTAATTTCCTTTTTCTTCTTTCCTTTTCTTTTGATTCAAATTCCCTTGCTTTCTGAACAGCTAACATAGCTCCCTCTCTCATAGTGCTTGCAGTTATTATGTTCAATCCTGATTCTTCAAGAATTTTTTT
>Ga0079998_119076_pt1 | contig 19697 bp, 13 predicted proteins | sample PerSpoBPS_BMetaG_FD_69201 | JGI IMG/M metagenome (GOLD analysis project Ga0079998, IMG submission 69201) | Thermal spring microbial communities from Yellowstone National Park, Wyoming, USA - Perpetual Spouter B (PS_B) MetaG (SPADES assembly)... | ecosystem: Environmental > Aquatic > Thermal... | reverse complement strand
CCTTCAAACTCGTAATACTCGACGAAGCAGACAACATGACCAGCGACGCCCAACAAGCGCTGAGGCGCATAATGGAAATATACGCCCAAAACACAAGATTCATACTACTAGCAAACTACGTAAGCGGAATCATCGAGCCTATTCAATCCCGCGTTGTCATGGTTAGGTTTAATCCGCTTCCAAAAGACGCCGTGATAGCGAGGTTGAGGTACATCGCCGAAAATGAGGGGGTCAAGGCGACAGACGACGCTTTGGAGGCGATTTACGAATTCACCCAGGGGGACATGAGGAGGGCTATCAACGCCCTCCAGATAGCCGCCGTTAATAAAGAAATCACCGAAGAGATAGTGGCGAAGGCCCTCGGGCTGGTGAGCCCCAGGTTACTACGCGAAGCTCTGCACGAAGCGGCGAAAGGCAACTTTTCGAAGGCCATTACGCAGATATACGGCTTCGTAGTCGATGGAGGCGTTGGGGAGCTGGAAATTGTGAAGCAGATCCACCGCGAGGCTCTAAGGCTAGACGTGCCTGAACACATAAAGCCGGAGATAGCGTATATAGTTGCCGAGGCGCACTATGCTGTGTTAAGGGGGGCTAGGGGGCTTGCGCAGATATACGGCGCGCTTGCCAAGATCAGAAGACTTCTAAAAGCCGGACTCTAGCCGTTAAGTAGTTTTTAAGATAAACGAAAAGTTTATATAACTAAGAAAAATTTAAATACTCGCCATGTCTTCGGGCAACCCCCCCTCTTCGGGAAAGCCGCTGAAGCTCCGTATCAATAGGGATAGTGAGGGATATTTAAGCCTTGTCACGGACACCGGCGAAGTTTATCGATGTCCCATCTGCGGCAACGATAGGTTCGTCTACAACTACGAAAGAGGAGAAGTCGTCTGTATAGTATGCGGCGCGGTGGTGCAGGAGCAGTTGCTCGACCTTGGACCTGAGTGGAGGGCTTTCACTTCTGAGGAGAAGGGCCAGAGGGCGCGTACCGGCGCACCTCTCACACGCCTCATCTCAGAGGCGCTTACCACGGTGATTGATTGGAGGGACAAGGACGTCTCGGGCAAGGAGCTGGACATAAAACGCAAGCTGGAGGTTATTAGGCTGAGGAAGTGGCAGACTAGAGCCCGCGTCCAGACGTCATACGAGAGAAACTTCATCCAGGCGGCACAGGAGCTGGAGAGGCTGAGAAGCGCCATGGGCATACCCAGGCCGTGTATAGAACAGGCCCTAGAGATCTACAGACAAGCGCTGGAGAAGGAGCTTGTAAGGGGCAGATCTGTAGAGGCCATGGCAGCCGCGGCGCTTTACATGGCTTGCCGCATGATGAAAATGCCGAGGCCATTAGACGAACTTGTGCGGTACACCAAGGCGTCTAGAAGAGAGGTGGCCCGTTGCTACCGTCTGCTCCTTCGAGAGCTAAACGTCAAGGTGCCAATAAGCGACCCCGTGTTGTACATCTCCAGAATAGCCGAGCAGCTGAAGCTAAGCGGCGAGGTTGTGAAGAGGGCAATTGAAATCTTGCAGAAGGCGAAGAGGGCCGGGATAACGGCAGGAAAAGACCCTGCCGGCCTCGCCGCCGCAGCTGTCTACATAGCCTCCCTAATGCACGGCGATAACAGGACTCAGAAAGACTTCGCAGTAGCCGCCGGCGTCACAGAGGTTACGGTCCGCAACAGATACAAAGAGCTTGCAAAAGCCCTGAACATAAAGGTCCCGGTAAAGTAATTAACCGAAGTTTTTCCTAAGATGTGGTCTCAATTGAAGTGCCGGACAAGCCGTTTAACGGGGGTCACCTAGTCATAAAGGCGGAGAGGCCTGTTTTTGACATGGAAGAAAAAGAAATAGTTGCGTTGAAAAGAATTCTAGACAAGTTGATAGCTGTTGAGAAACGGAAATTAAAGCCTGAGGGGTTTAACATCTACTTCTCTAATAGCGATGTGCACCTAGTGCCCCGTTGGTGCGGCGATATAAACGTGGCGTTTTTCGGCGGCGTTAAGGTGATCCCTGTATCCAAGGAGTACGTCGAGGAAATAATAAGAGATGTGGAAGAGTTTCTATGAACTTGACGCTTGAGATCTTAGGTGCTCTTATAGTCGCCACGTTAGGTGTGTACTTGATGCAGAGAATGCAACATGATTATAGACTAATTAAGATTTTTAAAAATTACCCGATTCCACCGACGTTAAAAGTGGGTGGCATAATAGATCTTGAAAAATTGTATATATTTATACAAAATTTTAAGTATAAAATAGAGACTAGGGGAAACGTCAACGTGGAGTCTGGGGATCACATAATTAGGGTTGCTTCGGGACCTGGAGAGGTTGTCATATCTCTAAGCGCTTGGGGATATCTTGACTTCTATAAAGTAGAGCGTGCTATAAAGATTATAGATTGATTAAGTCTGTATTTGTCTGAATATCATTAAAATTTGTGTATCCCATATAACAAAGAACATATATGAGACCACGGGGACAATAGAAAGCGTTGTAAAAGACAGCAGAAGCCCTATGGAGTCTATTAGGAGTATGAGTCCAACTAGCACGAACCCTACCTCCCCCTCTTGTATCATCCGTATAAGCAAGGCAGAGATAGCCATGAGGATGCAGCTAACCAACAGCACAGGGTCAAACCTTTGGGTTGTGAAGAATACGACGAGAGACACGAATAGCTTAAACATGGCCGCCGTGGCAAGTGCTCTGTGCATCTATTGGTGTTAAAGCTGTGGTAAATAAGCTTGCCGCAGGCTAAAATTTATAAACAGTTTAATCCCTAGAGTCGATGACTAATGCGCCTAAACCGCTTGTTAAGGCCCCCGTCCGCATAACTAGCGGCGGATTAGTTAGGTGGAAGACTGGAAGAGGCTTCTCCATTGCGGAGATAAAGGCGGTAGGTCTAAACGTTGAACAAGCAAGGCTTCTCGGCATACCAGTTGACGAGAGGAGGGACACCTCGTGGCCGCAGAACGTAGAAATGTTGAGGAAATGGCTACTCGATGTTCTTGAGGGGAGAATTACGCCGCCTGAGCCCTCGCTCCCCAAGGCTGTTAGGGTTAAGCCCAAGAGGGGCAGGGCGTTTAGAGGTCTCACCGCGGCCGGCAGAAAGTCGCGCGGCCTGGTCTCCACCAAATACAAAGAGACTCACAACTACAAGTTCAAGAAGAAGGCCAAGGAGAGGAGGCTTAAGAAGAGGCACGAGGCCACTAAGGGCCTTGGCAACGTGTTGAGGATATCAAGGATTATTAACGCCCGGAAGAAGTAGCTATAACTGTCTAAGGTTTTCTATTAGTTTCTCTATGGGTAGGCTTGTAACTGCAAGCGGTATGTAGCTTCTTTTTGCGATCTCGATGGCCAGAGGATCCACGGCCTCTGGTTTAATGCCGTGAAGCACAACCACCGCAGGTTTTATGCTCAAGACAGAAGACATAGACTTGATGGCTATCATTGGGGATCTCCCCGTGGACACCTTGGTAAATATGGCTGCACGTTGCGTCGTGCCTCCGTAGAGCCTCACGTATTCAACAGGCGGGACCTCTAACACGAGCTTAACGCTGTCAACGACGGTGTATCCGTGCACGTCAAGACCAGAGGGAGGACGTACAAGCACCTCCGCCTCTATGGCCTGGAGAAAAGCGGAGACGGGTACGGGCTCGCTGAACTCCCTCATGTCGAGCACGGCAAGCCAGAACTTCTCCTTCAGAAGTTGCCTCTCCAGCAGATTTATCACCAACCCCCCACGCTCTAGGTCTGTATCTATCAGGGCTTGTACGAATTTCTTGACGAAGCGGGAGCCGGGGAACTTCCGCCGCCCGGACTCGTAGTCGCTTATCACGCTGGGGGATGTATTCAGCTTGGTTGCTATGGCGGTTTGTGTCAGGCCGAATATGAGCCTCCACTTCTTTATGGCCTCGCCGGGGTTGTCCGACATTATAATATCGCCAGCTATATAAATTCCAACATGTTGGTGACTCATCATGTGACTTACACAACGCGCATTTAAATTTTTACGTTTTGGCTAACACGAATTGTCGATGGTGACCTGAGGTTGAGACGGGGAATATAAGATTTAAATTGGGGGTTTTCTAGAAGCGTGCTTAGTAGAGAGGAACTGCTTGAAAAGCTTCGCGAGGTGAATTCTCAAATCGACGAGATCCAGAGGCAGATTGACGCGGTTACTAATGAGATAAATGCCCGAAAGGCCCTGCTTGAGGAGATCCGTAAACAGCTGGCAGAGGTCAGGTCTCTTATTGACGGGAAGCGTCAACAGCTTCAGAGGACGAGGGAGTTGATAGGCTCATTGGTCGAGAGGAAAAGCCAGATAATAAACCAGATTAGATCTCTGCGGAACGAGCTTATTCAGATCAATATAGCGTTGCAAAAATACAGAGAGAAGCTGGTGGTGTACAGAAACCTGCTGTCGACTCTCAACGAATACGTGGGGGGGAAGGTGCTGGAGAAGGAAAAGCTCAAGCGTATTATTGAGCAACTTGAATACTTCTTTGAAACCTCGCCGACGAACCCTGAGTGGGAGCGCCAGTTTATCAAATACATCAGCCAGATAGAGAAGGAGCTTAATCTGGTCGACTCCATGGAGAAGATAAAGTCGCACATAGCGGAGCTCAAAAAACAGGCAGACGAGTATAAAAACAAGCGTGAGGCCATCCGTAGCGAAATTGCGCGGCTGGTACAAGACCTCAACACGGTGAAGCAGGAGCTCACGCAGCTGAAGATGGGGAGAGAGGAGATTTACAAGGAGCTTGCTGGGCTGAAGGAGAAAAGAGAGGAGTTGAAGAAACGCCGTGAGGAGGTTAAGGCCGAGGTTCTGCAACTGGCGCTGAAGCGCAAGGAGCTGAGGGAAAAGAGGAGGGCGGTGGAGGAGGAACTCGAGAAGTACAACGTATTGCTGAAGGCGTTGGAGCTTTCGGAGAAGAATAAGGCACGTGCCCAAGCCAAGGCGGCGACGGCGCAGAGTCTCAAGGAGAAGGCAGATGTCATTTACAACAAGTTGCTAAACGGCGAGCGGTTAACTCACGAGGAGATAAAGATTTTGATAGAAGCTGGCTATCTGCCTGAGGAGTAGTGCGTGTCCTTGTACTCTACGTCGATAGGGATGGAGACCTAAAGAGCCAAGGCTTAGAAACGCCTATCATAGGCAGAGACGAGGTTCTGAGGGCAGGCATTAAATACATCCTAGAGAACCCAGACGACTCCGACGCAAATGCGGTGTTTGCCGCCGTTAAGATCTACGATAAGCTGGTTGCTGAATACGGCGCGGAGAACGTAAACGTGGCTATTGTAAGCGGATCCGCCGACCCCGCCGTGGCGGATTTCGCGGTGTTGAAAGAATTGGGGCAGATTCTTGCAGTATTTGACGCAGACGCTATATACTTCGTCTCGGACGGCCCCAGCGACGAGGCCGCGATTCCTGCGATCCAGACGAAGAGACCCGTGGTTTCTGTGCACCGGGTGGTGGTGAAGCAGGCAAGGGGGGTGGAGGAGACTGTGACGTTGTTTAGACACTACCTCAACAAGGCGGTGAGGGAGCCGGAGTATAGGCGGTACACCGTCGGCGTCCCTGCCCTTCTTGCGTTTATACTGTTGCTGGGTGCGGTTTTTAACCAGGCGGTGGTGTGGCAAGTTCTAAATGTGGCGTTTCTATTCTTGGCTTTTTTCGTCATGCTGTATGGGTTTGGGATATACGATTTCTTGAGAGAAATATTAAAGAAGTTTGAGGTTACGTTTATAATTACTATTGTGTCTCTATTTGTACTTGTTATTTACATAGCCCAAATAATTCTTAAGGTCAGTTTGATGCCCGAGTATATTCCGCAACGTCTCGTGGTGGTGGCTGTATCTACTTTGCCGTTTATATCCTACGTCGCGGAGGGGTATCTAGCGACGAAGAAAGTTAAATACGGAGGCATCGTGGCAGGCGGCACTTCGTTTTCATTTTTCTACTTTCTACTGCCTGCACTCGTGGAAAATAGAGACTTTGCGGAGGTCCTTTTCGCAGTGGCTCTCTTTTTAGCCTCGACCTTCGCGGTGATACTAGCCACTTACTTTGTGAGGATTTTGACGCGGCGTTAAGGTGCTCTGCCGCGTAGAGCTCAACCTGCGTTTTCCATGTCTCTCCGCCGAGGAGGCTATTGCGGTGGGAGAAGTGGCTGGCTGTGTTGCGGTAAGCCGCGAGGAGGGGCGAATTACCTTTGACTGCCCGTCGTGCGACGCGTTTAAGAGGTGCGCCCTTGCCAAATCGGTTAACGGCGAGAGAATTAGGAAGGAAAGACCTACGATAGAGAGGAGCGTAAAGACCCTAGACGCAATAACTGCCCGCCTCATGGTGAACCTGGCCCGCGTGGTGCGGGGGAGCAAGGTGTGGGAGCCGTTTCTGGGCACAGGCGCCGTGGCTTACGAAGTTGAGAGAGCGGGCGGATACGTCGTAGGAGGAGATCTGGACGAGAGCGCGTTGAGATTAGCAAGGCGCAACACAAGCGGAGATATCGTCTTGTGGGACGCCCTGAACCCCCCACTACGGGGTCGTCTCGACGCGGCCGTCGGCGACCCGCCGTATGGCCGCCTCTCAACGTCCTCAATAGACGTGAGGCCCCTCCTCTTGTCCTTCGTAGAGGTTGCCTCTCTACACGTGAAGAAGGGGGGTTACGCGGTTTTCGCATCGCCAGTATATGTGGATCTCCCCTTCGTAAAGAGCTGTATGATGTTTCTGCACGGGGGTCTCTACAGGGTGGTCTACGTCATGAAGGTTTAGTCGGGGGGCGGCGCCTCGTAGTATACCCTGCCTTTGTAGGTGCGTGGGGCTAGCCAGTCGATGAACTGCCTCACGTTACTGGTTTTCACAGTGAACGTTATGGGTCCGAGCGGCGACTCGCCCAGCTCCGTGACGAAGCTCACCACGCCCACGTAGGCGGCTTGCTTATTTATCGAGAAGATTAATGTATCCTCAGACACTATGCCCCGCGAAATCACGTTTCTGGCGGCGTCTTGTATGCCCTGACGCCATATGGCTCCGCGCAACTTCTCCAGGCACCTAGCCCCCTCGCAGGTGGCCATTATGACAACGCCGGTTTCGCTGGGTTTCTCCTGCATCGACAAAGGAGTGAAGACGTTTTCCAGCGCCTTTAGCACCTTCTCCCTATCTTCTGTGTACCTAACCTCAACAACCGCCTCAACCTTCATGTGATCTTGTCAACCTCCTTCTCTAGCTCCTCCAGGGGTTTTTCCTCGTTTACCAGGATGTAGTCAGCGCGCGCCAGGAGGTCGGCTAATCCAAACCGCAGCTCCCTGATGTCTCGCATCAAGAACTGGGAATAGGTGGCGGGGTCGTCGCCCCTGCCTCGGCCCGCCAGCCTTCGGTACCTAGTCCTCCGCGAGGCCACGACGTATATCAACGTCACGTTGCCGAAAACCTCCTCCAGAGCCTCCACCTCCTCAAGGCTTCTTACTCCGTCGATTACTATTTTCGTGCTTGTTTGCACGTTTTTTAAGAGTGCGTGGGCCACCGCCCTCTTCCCCTTTTCTAGTCTTAGAGCTACGGCGGCTCTGTCTGGCGACGTTCCGGCTCTCTGCGCTTCAGCCCTAACCACGTCCCCCAAGCTGTAGTAGTCGTATCCTCGCCTTTCGATGATCTTCGCTATGGTTGTTTTGCCGGAGCCCGGCAACCCGGCCACTGCGATAACTCTCGACATGGCGACCACAACCTCACCGGGTAATTTAAATTATGTCGCTCCGGCTAGTACCCTCCTCACTTCGCCGTAGCCCTCCTCCGTCTTTATGCCGTCGCTCGCCATGTGTGTGGCCGTTGCGTAGATGCCCGCCCCCTTCAGCATGGCAAGTGCCTCTCTAAGAGTTGGACTTTTCCCGTCAACTGCGAACTCGGGGAGTCTGTAGAACCACGGGGCGTGGACTGAGTACTCCAGTTCCAACAGCTGAAGAAACTCGCTGTATCTGTCAAAGGTGGACATTCTGTGTATAAATAGGGGATCCCCCAGTGGGCCTATCCAGAGGGGTCCCGACGTGTGTTGGCTTGGGAACTGCGCAACTCTTCTCTCTTTTCTGTGGTACATGACGTGGCCTATGTGGCGGAACACGTCGTCGGCGTCTCTGGCGCCTTTCACGGAGTAGACACATATTCTGAAGTAGTGCCTCTCCCAGTAGGAAAGAAGCGGTTGGATGTAGAAATCTTCAGAGGCCGCCACCCTGGCTATGTAGCCCAACAAGTTCCTCAGGCCGAGCTCGATGTAAAACGGGGTTTTCCTCACGACGGAGCCGTAGCGGCGGAGGCATTTCCTGGGGTACCGCCCCACAAGCACGGCGGTGTCAGTGGCTGTGGCGCAGAGCAACCCCTCCTCCCTGAGCGCTCTGAAGGCGGCGTGGAGAAAGGGCGCGGGGGAGCCGAAGGGGTCTACGTCTACGACGTCGCAGGCGCCCTTGAGCCTGTGGAGAAGGACGTTGGCGTCTTCGTTATAAACATCGGCGTCTACGCCGTTGAGCTCCAGGTTTTTCTTTATCACAGCAACCGCCTCTTTAGATACGTCGTTTAGTATAAGCCTCCCCACGGACCCGCTCTCTACGGCGTATCTGAGGCCCCGCACGCCGGACCCGCTCAGCGGCTCGCATACGGTCAACCCAGTCCCGAAGCTCCTCAAAACCAGGACAGACAGCGACCTATTTCGCTCCATTATGGGGTTATAAAACACCGGCGCTGAGTATATGCTTCCGTACTTTTCTGGGTCCGGCGCGTAAAACCTCACCGCGCCTTCCTGCCTAAGAACTAGGTGGCTCACGTCTTGTCCACCTCGGCGTCGAGGACTTTGGCGTGTTCCGAAGTTTTGTCATGCCTTATTTCTGTTTGTCGATGCGAAGGTGGTGGGTTTCTGGTTAACTCTGCGTGAGGCGTGTCGGCGGGCCGTTGTTCTTTAGGCTGTCTGACTTCCATAGATTTACCGGCTCGTCTTCTTTAGCCACTTCTTTATGGCGTCTGCGAGCTCTTCGTAGCGCATGAAGCCCTCTAGATGTCCCTTGCTACATTTGACCTCTATCTGGCCGTTCTTCTTGCGGTATATCCTTGGCTCCTTGCCCGTTAAGGCCTTAATCAGCGCCGAGAGCCTTTCGGCGTCTTCCTCTCTGCCGTCGGGGGTGTCGCCCCTAGCTGTGGCGTAGCCTATGGCCGCGTTGATTTTCCCATACCTGCCGTAGGTAATTGTGTATTCGCGCTGTACGCCGCTGACCTCTGCCGTTATCCTAATCCTCAGGAGGAGTTTGCCGCTCTCACCCTCCTCAACCTCGGCGCCTCCGCCTATTACCTTCACCACGTGTGTCTTGCCCCCCACCTCGACCTCCTTCTCGAAGCCCTCCAGCTTCAAGATGCCTCTAGCCTTCCCCTCCTTTACGACCTCCTCGGCTTTCTTGCGCACGTCTTCGCCCGCCTCCTTCGCCCTCTGGAGTATGTGGTTCACGAACTTCGCCGCCAGTTTCCGCTGTTTTTTGGAGCCGTATTCGGAGAGCCAGGCGGCATGGGCCAAACCCTCCCTACGGATATACACGTAGCCGTCGCGGTCCTCCTCCGGCATCTTGACTGTGAAGTGGTCGCCCCTCGTAAGGCCCATCTTCTCAAGTTGCTGTGCCCTCAGCTCTATGCCGTTGGGGTTGGGGGAGGCGAATCTGATCATCAGCCCGCCGCTACCGGACAGCCCTATTTCGTACTTCGGCCAACCCTCCCTCAACACGCGGCCCTTCTCCAGCTTCTTCAGCCACCGCTCCGCCTTCTTCTTATCCACCCCGCCGTCCTTGACGGCCGCCCCGACGATCTCGGCGAGGACTTTTCTGAGCTCCTCACGCCCAGCCGCCAGCTTGTCGGTGGTGGCTATGACGTGCCACACGTCTCTGCCGCCCTCCTTCTTCACTTCCGCGTCGATGCTCACAAGCTTCAATAGCCGGGCCGCAAGCTCGACGCGGCTCCGATCTGTCGAACGGAATTGAAGCAAGATATCAGTCTCGCGTAGATATACGTTGTACTTGACAGTGGCGTCTCTCTCCGATATTATCAAATCGGCGGCGACGTGGCCGCCCTCGGTCTGACTCAGCCCCTCCCAGCGGATGTTAAGCCCCTCGGCCCCCAGCTCCACGGCTTCAGCCAGCTTGTGGCTGATAAATCTTTCGTCCCCCTCAAGCAGAGGAGACCCGTAGAGGAAGTATAGGCGCGCCAGCCTGGCGGCATCGCCGCCGGACGCGACCACGTCAAACCCCCTACCGGGTCTCCTTACCTCCGTCTTAATGTCATAGGCCGCGAAGGCGGCAATCCAGAGCGAGGCGATTTCGCGCTCGCCGCTGGCCAAGCCGACTTTTTTCCGCGCCGCGGACACGTACCCATCTCCGCCTATTGCGCCGGAGATAACAGCGCCGAAGTACCTCAGCGTTTCCTCGTTTACGCCCAGCCTCTCCGCTTGTATAAGCAGGAGGGCGGGCCCGACGACCTCCCTCGCGATTTTGTCGTCGTTGAGCCTGCTCTTCAGGCTCTTTAACTCCTCCAACGCCACAGCCAAGTCGAAGCCGGAGCCAGCCTCGACGTCTTTAAGCCGCCTCTCCACTGCATTTATCACTTCGCTCCAGTGGCCAGCAACCCACTGCTTAAGGCCTTCCCAGCTTTCTGCCTTAATGCCCAGCATCTTAAGCCACCCACCCTCCGCGCTCTTCTTGATCGCTTCGTCGAGCTTGTCAAGAGAGGTATATACTTCGAAATGCAGCTTCGGCCCCTCAAGAGTTAAGTTCACGCGAAGCACTGTGATGTTAGACCAGTCGAAGAGGGCGTGAGTCTCCGCCAACTGCCACCGGTGGGATGTGCCCATCCTCAACAGTCTTCCAATTATTGCCACGTCTGAGTCAACCCAGCCCAGCATGTAGGGGAAGCGGTCCTCGACGGGCAGACGCCCCCCGACCTCCTTCGCCGCCTTCACCGCCTCCTCAAGCTCCGGCCTAAAGAACTCCCGCCATCTCGCGTCGAGCTCCAGAGTGTAGATTATGCCCATCTCCTCTTTTACCTTCTCGATCCTCAGCTTAACGCCCAGCTCCTCGAGCCCGCTACCCTCCTTCATGTTGTAGAGTTTAAACACGTAAGACGACTCGGCCTCCTCAAGCATCAGCGCCAGCTTGCCGACCTTTGTGAGCTCCTCAACGAAGCTGTGGTGGTCGGCGCCTGGCTTTAGAAACAAGCGGCGGAGTGCCTCCGCCACCAACTCCTCCACAGCCACAAGCCTCTCCGCCTTAGCCTTCTTAGCCTTGAGGTACGCCGTATTTGGCGCGTAGTAGAGGAGCCGGGCAGACTCGCTCTCTTCAAGCCAATGCCAAGCCGCCGCACCGAAGCCGCTTCTCCTGCCCAGCACGTATTCCCTATAGGCGATAAGAGCGGCGTAGGCCTTCACCCCGAAATTCACGCCGCTGAACCTGGAGAGCTCCGGCGCCGTCGCCTCAGCCAGCCTCCTCGCCGCCTCCTCCTCGACGTCGAGGAGGTCCCTCAGTTCGTACTTTACAGCGTATTCATTCAGCCTCTCCCTCAGGATCTCCAGCGCTTCCTCGAAGGCTTTGCTCTCCTCCTCGGCCAGCTGTGCTAGACGGCCGACGTCGGCTACGTATACATCCTGCTTAAACGACTCCTCCCCCACCCCCATCTTCTCCACCGCCTTCTTCAGCCTCTCCACGTACTCCATCAACGCAGACCTATAGACGCCGAAGGCCTCCTCCAGCGCGAGTGTCGCGTAGAATAGGGCCTTCTTTTTCTTTTCATCAAGTTCTCTATACGCCTTGCCCTTCATAAGCCTCCTCTCCTCAGACGGCTTCGGCATAATCAACACCCTCAACGACTCCCAAGGCTTCGCAAGCTTCACTTCCCCTGCGTTGGCCTCCCTGGCGATTTTCTTGAACTCCTTGTAGGGGTTGGAGGCGCTCCTCAAAATGTTAAACGCCTCCTCCCGCGGATACTCCCTAACGCCGGCGGTCACAAACGGCGCCAGAGACGCCGCATACGCCAGCTTATCAAACTCCACAAGACCCCACATATCCAACGCTGTGGCCAGCGCAGCCACCCCAGCCGCCGCGGCGGCCATCAAGAAGATGTAAGCCTTGTGCTCATCCACCCAAGCCAACACCCTCGCCACCGCCTCCACAAACAGCTCCACGAGGCGCTGAACCGTCACCTTCACCTGCTCGAATACTTCTCTAGCCGCCTCATACAGCGCCTTAGCCGCCTTCTGCACATACTGCACCGCCTCCTTGAACTGACCCACCTCCGCCAGCGCCACGGCGGAGGCGACAGAGGAGACAACGGCCTCCGAGTAGAGGCCGTGATACACCGAATACAGCGCCGCGGCGGAAAGCCCGGCGAAGGCGGTGGCCCTAAGCGCCTTCTCCACCGTAGAGATCCCCTTCAGCGCATCCCTCCTGTAGCGCTCCCCAGCCCTAGCCAGTACGTCGATAATTTCAAGCACAAACTGCTTGACGTGGTACTCGGCGTCTGGGACGCCGGCCTCCTCCGCCTTCCTCACCGCCTCCCTAACGGTACGCTCGATACGCGCGAAGAGCAACTCTCCGTCTCTCGTCTGGTATCCCTCGAAGAGGTAGAACAACGCCTCGTGTACATGCCTAGCGGCGTCTGGCGACGCCATCAGCCTGCCGAAGGAGCTCAGCACGTGTTCAGCCACTTCGGCCAATATGTGGGCGAACTCGGGCTCTTTTACAGCCACCTTCTCCAGCCTCGCCTTCACCTTCGCCGTCACTAGGCTCTTCGCCTTGAAAGCCGCCTCCCTATCCAAGGCAAAACCGAAGCGCTCTATCAGGTAGTCCACAGCCTCCAACACCCTCTCCGGGATGACGTCGGCGATAGGCGCCTTCGGCCTTTCGCCAAGCTGTCTTAAACCACGTACAACCTCGGCCTCCGGCTTGACGGCCTCCGCCCTCTTCACCTCAGCCGGCTTAACAGCCTCCGGCTTGGCTGTGGGCTTCTCAACATCCCGTCTTAAACCACGTTCCTCAGACCTCTGAACCTCCACAGCCGGCCTCTCAGCCGGCTTGATCTCGGGCTTAACCACCTCAGGTCTCTGGGCCGGCTTCTGGGCCTCCGGCTTCGGAGGCGGCGGGAAGAGTTCTTCGTACTTAAAGCCGGCGCCTACGAAGGCATTGAATAGTTCTACTGCCTTCCTCGCCACGGCCGGCTTCTTGGGGCTGTAGGGTTCTGCCATGCGCTCAAACCACATGTTGACTGCTGTGACCCACGCGGCTCTGAACTCAGCCCCGCCTTCTGGGTCGCCCACCAGCCTAAGCCAGAAGAGGGGAGCCGCCTCCGTCGGAAGCCACCTCCCCGTGCCTAGAAGCTCGCCGAAGGCCTCCTTCTCCAGACCCCTACCAGCGCCGCTCCTCAGATACGCCTCAAACTCATCCGCCACCCTAAACATAAGCCACACAGCGAAGAGCTCGTCGTGGCGCTCCCACAGACGGCCCTCCGGCTCGCCGTACTTCTTACGCAGATACTCCAACGCGGCGGCGGCACGCTCCCGGTCGAACTCATACACGATCTGCCACAGCGTCCTGTTAAACCTCGCCTCGTAGAGCTCATGCACCACCTTCCTCATCTCGTCGAAATTCCTCCCGCGCAGAGCCTCTCTAAACCGCGAAAGAGGCTCCTCTACGCTAAGCCAAGCAATTGAGTAGGCCGTAATCCACTCGCCGTCTTTAACCGGCTGTCTGTCTTTCAACACAAACCAGAGGAAGGCCTCAGGCACAAGCCACTCCACCGCACGCACCCGCGCAACCCCCTCGCGCGCCCCATCCACATGCCCAGCCACAGCCCTCTCCACCGCCGACAAGTCAAAGCCGAAGGGAGCAACCACATACGCCGTCCTCCACTCCTTAGGCACCCCCTCCTCGAAGGAGACAGGCCTCTTCACCTGCCGCACCTCCCAACCCGCCTCGCCAGCCCTCCTCGCCAGCTTCTCGTCCTCAGTCCAGTAGGCTACATACGGCTCCAGCCGGCCGCGCCAGCCGTCTCTGGCGTACCACCCCACCAACTCCTCGGGCATCGTCGAGAGGCCGAGGAGGAGAGCCCTCTCAGCCGCCTCCCTCCCAATCCTCAGACCTGTGTCTCTGGCGTAATGACGCATCCCCTCGTGCATCTCTGCAACAGCGTCCTCCAGCCTGTCTGAACGCACAAACCGCTCAGCCGCCACAGCGCCGTATGCCCTAAACAGCTCATCCACAGCCTTCTCAAGCTCCTCCGTAGAGACCTCTCCCCTCTGCACCCTCCTCGCCGCCTCTACAACCTGCTTGACGTAATCCCTCAACTCCGGCCACTCGCCGTTAGCCGTGAACACGCGCTCCAGCGCCTTCTCATAACCCTGGAGATCCATCTCCACGCCCCTCCTCACCCCGATGCCGGCGTTCCTCAGCGTGTTGCGGACAACCTCGTATACGGCCTCCTCCTCTCTCCTCGCCACAGCCTCCCTAACCGCCTGAGGCAGAGAGTTCCAGCGCTCCTCCACCGGCCTAGCCCAAAACCGCGCATGCTCCTCCAAAGCCCTCTTCGCAGTCTCATAAGCAACATGAGACATCCATCTAGATATCGAGTCTAGCCCGCCCTCCCTAGCGGCTTTGCCCAGCGCCAGCGCCGCCTCAGGCGAAAACTTCGCAACTGCCTCCACGGCCGATATGTATTCCCTCCTGGCGTTTACATACTCCTCATACGCCGGCCTCAGCTTCTCCTCTACCGCCTTCAGCACCGTCTTCACGTCTCCGCCCTCCGTCTCTACGCCGAGGTCCCTCAACGCCTTCTTCAGCTCCTCAAGCGCCTTAAGGGCTTGCTCCTTGTCTTTAGCCTTCAGCGCCTTCTTCAGTGTGTGATAGGCCTTCTTCACTTCCTGAGAGGCGTGCCGCGTGTCGTTTTTGACCAGCGCCAGGTAGACAGCCGCCTTATCGGCGGCGTTCTTCAGCCTGCCGTAGTAAGCCGTCAAGCCGTCCTTAACCACCTTCGGCACCGCCTCCTCCAGCCGGCTCCTCTGAGGCGGCTGATGCGGCCTTACGTCTGCGAAGAAGCGGCCCGCCTTCTCCAGGTCGTACACCGGCGGGATGGGCTCGGCCTTGGCCCTTAGTATCTTCTCAAACTTGTTGTAGATCCTCTCAGCGTCTGCGATCCTAACCGCGATTTCGCCCAGCTCCCTTGGGAGCCTGAGCTCATCGGCCCAGCTTATGACGCGTCTCACGTCTACGGCGCGTATCATCCTCTCAGCCACAGCCTCCGGGTCTCCGGCGAAGGCCCTCGCCGTGAGGCCGAAGTACTTCATACCAACTCCGCGGACGTCGTGCCCCCCGACGAAGTCTCTAACCTCTGCAAAATACGCCTTGTACCGGGCGCGGGCGTCGGCTAGATGCTTCTCCGCCTTCCTCTGGGCCGACTCCAACATTTCCCTAGCCTTCGCCTCCAGCGCCTGCCTCCTATCCACGTCACTCTCCCGCTCAGCCTCCCGCATAAGCGCCTCAGCCCTCCTCTGCACACCCCTGAGGTAGGCCTTCACCAGGCGCACCTCTTCATACGCCTCCTTAGCCCTCAACACAGAAGCCAACAGCTTCAGCTCATACGCCTCAGCCTCAAGACGCTTGGCGGCTTCGCTGGATGAGGCCTTGGCCTCAGAAAGCATCTGCGCGGCCTTGGTCATCATGACCGAGGCCGCCTTGTCGAAAAGCTGAATCTTGGCGCCCCTAACAGTCATCTCCGAAAGCTCTCTAAAGCCCCGGCCCTCGCCCTTGTAGTACGCCTTGAGGCCCCGCATAACGGCCTCCTGGCTGAAGTCGCCTAGCCACTTCATCATTTTGCCGGCGTAGCTGAAGCCGCCGGCCAAGCCCAGAGGCGCCCCGGCCTTCACCGCGCTTGTCCTAGCGTGCTCGTAGGCCGTGTTTAGATACGAGCCGTACTCCACAAAGAGGTCATACCACCTGGCATACGTCGGCTGGAGGATGTCGGGGCCCAGCCTATCCACGACGTAGCTATACATCGGCGCCTTAACTAAAGACCTAACCCACTCCTGGTCGATTAGGTGCTTAACCTCGTCGTAGAGCGGATTTCTAAACACCTCCCGGCCCTCCCTAAGCAGATACAGCGACACCTCGGAAAGCGCCTTAAACAGCTTATCCGCCTCCTCAAGACCCAGCACGCGCGCCACAGCCCAGGCGTGGCCGAAGTCGGCGTCGGCGCGGGGACGCCTCACGTATTCCAGAAGCTCAAGAGCGCCGTAGATCCTGGCCAGTTCACGCTCCAGCTCGCCGAGGGCCTTGACAACATTTTTCGAGGAAGGCCTCTCCAAAGCCTTGGCAACCTCCGCGAGACCCAGCCGCTCCGCCGCCTCTTTAGCCCTCTGGGCCTCCCCCTCCAGCGGCTGAAGCCTCGCCATCTTCTCTTCGACAATTTTTAGGATTTTGTCGAGCTCCTTAGCCGCCTTCTCGAAGTCCCTTCTCTCCAGAGCCTTAAACGCCTCGTCGAAGACGGCCTTGACGTCCTCCGGCGCCTTCTTAAGCGCCTTCTCAAGCTCCTTCACCTTTTTGTCGATGTGCGCCACCGTCTCTAGCGACTCCTTCGCCGCCCCCAGCGCCTTGACCAACTCGTCAAGCTGTCTATGCCTCTCCGCCAGCTTCGGAAGCTCCGCCTCAAGCGCCGGGAGGACCGAGTAGTCGCCTGTCCTAACCTTCTCCAGAAGAGGCGACAAATACGGCGCTATGAGCTCCACCGCCGGCTTGACGTCCTCTATCAGCTTAACAAGCCTCTCCTCCACGTCGCGCTTAGCCGCCACAGCCTCTCTAGCCTCCCTAGCCAGGGAGGCCAGCGTGGAGTAGTAGCCGTATTCGTAGATCTGTCTCGCGACTGCCTCATCCCTCAGCCTCGCCATCAGCCTCTCCGCCTCCTCAACCGCTGAGGTGAGCCTCTGCGCCGCCTCCTCAGGCGCCCTCCAGCCTATTGACTCAGCCGCCTTAAGCGCAGTTTCAGCCGCCCCCCGCAGGTTCTCCGCATCGGCCTTAAGCCCACGCCCCTCAAAGGCCTTGACCAGCTTTTCAGTCTCAGCCGTAAAGACGCGTCTAAACACCTCAGCCCTCTCCCCCTCCGGAGCCTTAAGCGCCTCCGTAAGCGCTTTTATAAACACGGAATAGACGTCTCCCGCCTCCTTCCTCACATTCTCCATGACTTTGAATAAGGCGGCGGTCTCGGCCAGGCCGAAGGCCTCAGCCGCCTTGGCGGCCTTCTCCGCATCGCGTTGCACGGCAGTGGGCAGGTCGGCTAGAGTCCTCAGGCTTTCGGCCGCCTTTTCTAATTCCCTAACGGCTTGCTCTCTGTACTCCGGCGAGCCGAGGCGTCTGGGTTCAAGGCCGAGGCGCTCCAGTGCCCTGGCCACATGCTCTACGTCTCTCACGGCGGACAGCCTCTCGTTGACGTCCCTCTCTGCGGCCTCCACTAGGGCTAGGGCGCGGCCGTAGTCCCTATTAACCGCCGCCTCCAGCGCAGTCTTAACTACGTCGGCGTTTAAGGCCTCAGCCCGCGTGGAGAGCTCAGATATCCTTCTGCCCACTGCCTCAGCCTCGCGGCCGACAGCAACCACCTCCTCCACGCCGCCAGCCGCCTTTGCTACCCGCGGCTTCCACTCCTCCGCGGCATTCACCACGCGGAGCAAACCCTCGGCGGCATCGGCCAGCCTCCCCGCCTTAAGCGCCGCCTTTGTCTTCTCGGCTTCGTCTTTGACGGCGGGCACAGCCTCAGCCGCCCTCCGCAAAGCTTCCTCGGCAACTCCAGGCGCAGAGGCCAGGCCCTTGACCTCCTTCGCCAGCTCCTCAACCTGCCTTAGATACACAAGCCCTCTATACGCATTAAGCGCCTCGGTGGCGAAGAGGCTGTGCAGAAGCTCCAGCCTGCCCGCCACCTCGCCCGCGCGCTCCGGCGATAGGAGAGGCTTCAGCCTCTCCACTGCGTCCCAGCCGCCGAAGTAGACCTTCTCCGCGATGTTATCAACCGCCTTCCTCACCCGCGCCGCGGCGTCGCTCATCCCCTGTTGCTCCAGCTGTTTAGCCCCCTCCTCAGCCCTCGCCTTAAACACGTCACCAAAACGAGTCGCATCTCTCGACTCGCCCACCGCCCTCAACGCCTCCTCGAAGGCCTTTGCGACAGTTGGCAACACGATGGCGACGTCCTCAACGGCCCTCCAGCCCACTGCCTCGGAGATCTTGGCCAGCTCAGCCGCGGCGCGCCTTATCTTCTCCACAGCCTCCACGTCTCCACGCTTTGCATGCTCCTCCACCAGTCTCTCCACACGCTCCACGAATACTTCGCGGAACACCCTCTCCCTGCGCTGAGGCGCCTTCAACGCCTCCGCCACGGCGTCTTCGAAGGCCTTAACCACTTCGCGCACCTCAGGCACCTCCCGCCTAACGACCCTGTGCCCTTCCAGGAGGTCTTTGACGAAGAAGAACTCCTCTCTAAACTTCCTATAGATTTCTGCCGTTTCTTGTAGAACCTCCTGCTTCAGCCTCTCGGCGTCGGCCGTAAGCCTCTCGACGGCCAGAGGCGTCAGCCTCAGCTCCTCCGCCCTCTCCAACATGCGCATGATGCGGCTGTACTCCACCGCCTTCCTCAGCACCTCCAGCGCCTTCTCCTCTGCCCTAAACCCGGCCAGGTATTTAGCGTACTCCGAAGTGAGGACCACGTCCGGTCTTATCTTGACGGCCTTGTGCGCGTCTAGCGCCTGCTCGCGGAGGTAGGAGAAGCGGTACGCAACCGCCTCCCAAGGCCTCCCCTCGTAGACGTCTACTATCGTAGTGCGGCCGGCCACTAAAGCCAACCTCAATCCGTGGGCGTCTCTAGGCTTCCAGGCCTTAAGCAAGGCCTCCCCCTCCTCTGCGCCTCTGACCCCCCGCACAATTCCACGGGCGGCGCCCGCCAGCTTAAGCGTCGGTAGCTGCTCCTCGATCTTCCACTTCACCACCTCAGCCGCGATCTCTCGCGTGTCGTACCTCGTCGGCGCAACGGCGTAGTGCGCCTCCAAATACCGCTCGGCGCTCCTCAACGCCTTTACGGCGGTGTCGAAGTCCATCAGCGCTAGGTGCTTAACCACGTCTTGCACCGAGGCGTCTCTGGGGATTAGAGGCGCCTTGCCCTCTGCGGCGCGCTGAAGCGCCTCGTTAAGCGCCGCGACTATGCGGGCCCTAGGCGCTTTGTCGATAACGGCGAAGTGCCTAATCGCCTCGTTGAGGCGCTCTGTAACACTCTTCACCGTCTCTTCTAACCGCCCACGCTCCTTCTCATCCAGCTTCGAAAGATCCTCCGAGAAGTACAGCCTAAGCGCCTCGTACCGCCTCTGGAACTCTGTTATGAAGCGGCGGAAGTCGGCTAGCCCCTTCTCCGCCTCGTGCGCCATCTTCTGCCTAGCCTTTTCAAACTCTTCTCTTGCCTGCTCCACATATAGCGAAAGTGGGTGGAGCCAGCTCCAGCTCCGCCTCATCTCCCGCATGTAGCCTTGTACCGCGGCGCGGAGGTTTAGGTACAGCGCGGCGTCTTCCGGCTTAATCTTGCCCTCAGCCACCAGCCTAGCCACCACGTGTGGGTCGAGGTTGAGCAGTACACGCCACATATACGGGAGGCGGTCGAGACGCCACCAGAAGAGGTGG
>Ga0079998_111971_pt1 | contig 19722 bp, 20 predicted proteins | sample PerSpoBPS_BMetaG_FD_69201 | JGI IMG/M metagenome (GOLD analysis project Ga0079998, IMG submission 69201) | Thermal spring microbial communities from Yellowstone National Park, Wyoming, USA - Perpetual Spouter B (PS_B) MetaG (SPADES assembly)... | ecosystem: Environmental > Aquatic > Thermal... | reverse complement strand
TATGCTCAGAATTTATGAAGAAAAGGCATTTGGATGAGCATGTTAAATTTTTATTATGATTAACTAATTTTTATTTTAGAGCGGGCGTCGTCTAGCCTGGTTAGGACATCAGCCTGCCACGCTGGGAGCCCGGGTTCAAATCCCGGCGCCCGCATAAGCTTTAATTTAATAAAAAATAATAATTAAAAATATGCTATACTTTGAACTTATTATTTTCTTAATCTTCTTAACTTTCATTACATTTCTGTTCCAACAAAAATGGATAAAATTAATGTATAAAAAAGGTAAGGTGGGCAAAGATATTCATAAAGAAGGAAAACCTGAGGTTGCAGAGATGGGTGGTATTCCTTTAATGATAATGATAAGTGCTTTTTCATTTTTTGCATTTTATCTTGAACCCAATTACTATAGCAAATATTTAATTATAATATTAACAGCACTAATATCAGGTATAATAGGTATAATAGATGATATTAAAGATTTAGGAGGTAAAATAAAGCCTACTTTAACTTTATTAGCTTCCATACCTATACTAATTACAGGAAGTTATGATCCGCATCCTTCCTTACCATTTATTCCTAAAACATCACTTACAATAATTTATCCTTTTTTAATACCAATCGGAATAGCAATAACTTCAAACGCTGTTAATATGTTAAACGTAGTAAACGGTTCTACTCCTTTGCTTGTAATACCTATTCTTTTTACTTTAATATTTGTTTCTTTAATTTCTAACAAAATAAGCCTAATTCCTTTATTAATAGCATGTATCATTGCTCTTTTAATTTTCTTTTATTATAATAAGTATCCAGCCAAAACATTCATGGGAAACTGCGGTGACTTTTTCATTGGAGGATTATTAGGAGCGATAGCAATTGTTTATAGTTTAGAATTTATAGTAGTTGTAGCAATGTTACCATTTATAATGCATGGATTCTTCGTCATTTCATCAGTTAAAAATTTCTTAGAGAAAAAGCAAATTAAAGAAAAACCTGTAATAATAAAAAATGGCTTACTTTATCCTTCGCTAAAAAAAGAAGCACCTCTAACTTTAATGAGAATATGTTTAGCAGAAGGTCCTTTAAAAGAAAAAGATGTCGCTTTGATATTTTTTATATTATCCCTAGCATCTTCAATACTTGCATTTTTAACTTATTTTTTAACTCAAATTAAATTAGCATGAAAAGAAATCTTGCATATGTTTTAAGTTTATTAATTTTATCTTGGGTTCTATTAACTTTTTTTTCATTCATTATAGCTATTATAATAAGCCAAGTTTCTGAAATAAAAGGTCTAGTATCTAGAATTTTAGATCTAACAATAGGTATAACTATATTTGGTTTTTGGTTATTAATTTGGTATTTAATTATTAAAAGAAGCTTTTATAAAAAAATAACTAAATACATGAAATAGATCTTTTAATTCATTTTACTTTCAATTCCCTTTATGGGATTTTTAATATTTTAATCTGACGCTGGCTTATAGCTTTTTTGTATCAGATTACCAAATTTTGCAAAAACCCATGCTTGGTTATCCGAAAATTTATAAATTAATTTTCTTCATAGTTTATACTTTCAATTCCCTTTATGGGATACTCGTCCGCATGGATTTCCGCTTTGTTTTCAGATTTGCGCTCGGGATTTTTTATTTATTTTTAATCCGATTCTAGGTTTATAAATTTTTATTCTGCAGATAATAAATTTAAGTCCTATAGCTTTATAAGTGTATAAAACGTTATTTTGTAAAATGGAAAGAGCTTTTAATAGCTTTACAATAATAAGCGAAAGTAAATTTATTAATTCATTTCATGCATTAATTATGCATTCGATAGAAACAAGATTTTCACGTAACAAGCAGTTTTATGCTGAAACTATAATAGAAAAAGAAGTTAAAGAACCCTACTATAATTTTACCTTAGATGCATATAATTCAACAATGATGCAACAAATAAAGGAAAAAAATGCCCATTTTTTAGGATTATTTACAACCTCCGTAGCTACGGGAATCTTTCTTAATGAGTTTAGCATGTTTACAACAGTGTCTGATTACATTATTTTTTTATTAAAAATTAACTGGATAACATTTTTACCTACATTTATTTTTTACAATTTAGGTATTTATTACTTATTTAAAGGAAATGATAGTTTAATAGATATAAATAAAATTATTAATAATAAACATAAATTGATTAATAAAAAAATAATCTTTCAAATAACTTCTGTAGGATTTAATATAGAAAGTATAAAAAATTCTTTAAATTCAGTTATTTATTGGAAAAATGTAATTAAGAAAAAATTTAATATTAATATAAATTCTAGTATATGGATTGTTATTGAAGAATTTTATTATAATAAATTTAAAAAAGAGTACGAAACGATTAAAAAAATAAATAAAGAAATAAATCTTATTATAGTACCTTCAAACTACCAAACTAAAAATAACACAAAATTTAAAGCAAGAGCTCTTAATTATTCATGTGAACTAAGAAAACAATTAGGATTGGCTAATAAAGATGTATGGATTTATTTTCAGGATGAAGAAACATGTGTAGGAGAGGATACTATTTTAGGAATTCTTGAATTTATAATAGATTCAGAAGATAAATATTTTGTGGGAAACGGAATAATCTTATATCCTTTGGATTTTGAAAATACAAGCATTCATGCACAAGAAATAATTAGAACTGGGAGCGAGGATATAAGAAACTTGTTCTGGCAAAAGGTTAAAAAAATTCCTTTATTTGGCTATCACGGTTCTCACTTTTTAGTAAGAAGCGATATCGAAGCAGAAATAGGATGGGATTTTGGTATTTGCAGAGCTGAAGATTGGCTATTTCATATTAAAGTCGCAGAAAAATATGGAAATGTGGTTTCTTATATGAAAGGGTTTGCTTATGAGAAAAGTCCATATACTTTAATTGATAGATTAAAACAAAGAAGGAGATGGATCTTGGGAAATTTTGATATAGTAAAAAGAAAGGATGTAAGTTTAAAATTTAAGCTATCGATCTACTATAGTATATTTCTTTTATATTTTCCCATTCCTTCATTAGTTTTGGCTACATTAGCTACTTTATATACTAACATTGGAATGTTTCCTTTCAGTTTTTTTGTTGGATTTTTATGGTTCTCTGTTATTAGAAATTATATTATAAGCTATAATTTGCATTCAAGGTATTTGGATAAAACAAAGATTAAGTTTTATACCCTATTAATAAATTGGATAAAGGGCGCAATAATAGAGATAATTAATCCATGGTATGCTTTAATAAAACGAGTAAATTCATATGAAGTAATAAATAAAGATAGAAAAACAAAAACTTAAGCAATTAAAAATTTAAGTATTCCAATATACGCGTGTTCTTAAGAAATTAATTTCATAATCCATTATTGTTTTTAATAAAAGTATTTTATCTCCGTTCCAATTTGTAAGAATTCGCCTAGCAAATTCAGGACCTATACCTTTAGCTGCCATAACAAAAGCTGCCCATTTTCCGTAATGAGAAACTAATTCGGAGCTTAAAATTATTCTACTAAAAGCATTGGATAATTTCTTTAACATTTTTTTATCTGAAGTTTTGAAAGCTTTTACAGCTTCCATTATTTCTTCATCATACGGATTTAAAGCAGCAACTTTTATAGATCCACATTTATAACAAACTATTTTTTCTGAAAGATTTGCTACTTTTCTTATAAAAGAGTTCTTACATGCTATACATAAAAAGAATAGCTCTTCTTCTAAAAGTCTTTTTTCTATCGCTTCATACATATCTCTCATTGAAGTTTCTTTAATAACTTCGCTTACATAAGGCAATGATTTAACAAACAATCTAGATATAGGAGAAAAGTTTCTTAATTCAAAGGTTAACAATTTTATTTTTTTAGTTTTTATTTTTTCTATTAATTCTAAAACTTTGTTTATCTTTAAATAATTAAATAAATACCATCTAATAGAAAATTCTTCTGCAAAAGAATTTTTAAAGCTTTGTAATATTTTTTTATTAACTTCATTTAATGATTCTTTTTTTATTAATCCAAAAAATAAAAAATTTTGTTTTAAATTCATTAAAAATTTATAATCATTATAAAATATAATTCTTAAGAAATCTTGATCATTTATTATTTTAGGAATTAAAAATAATTTATCAAGAATTTCTTCAACTGTAACGTTTTTTCTTAAATAAAGAGCTATTCCGTAAGCATTGTAATAACTGCTCAAGACCTTTTCGCCAATCAAGCCTCTTAGAAATATTGCCAAAGCTTTATTAACTTTGGTACCTTTAGGATTTATTATAAACACAAAATCGTTTACTTTTTCAATTACAAAAAGATCTTTACCTACTTTATAAGGTAAAGAAGTTATTACTTCATGTATAAATTCTTCTAAAACATTAATTGCATCTTTGCTAAATCTTACAGTGGAATCAATAAAAGGATAAGATGATTGGTCTTTCATAACAGACTTACACGATTCTTCATGTTTAATTTCTTTTTTTATTAATCGAGCTATTGTAGAGAAAACTTCACTTGCAACATGCTCAGCTACAGGTAACATTTCCCCATTCCATATTGGAAACTCATATGCTTCTGTAATTGGAAGCAATTCAGCTAATTTTTTATCTTCGTTTATCGAAATAACTTTCCAAGCCTTTCCACTTAATACGATTCCAACATTATTCTCATAGGCTTCATAAATAAAAAATCCATCAACTTTTCCAACTAGTTTTCTCGTAACAGAATTAACACAACTATATAATTGTTCTTCAATTATTGTAGAAGTTGTATCAAAATAATACTTTAAGCATTTACTTTTTATAGGATAAATTATATCATCTTTTATAAATATAAGTTTAATATTTGAGCAATGTTCTAAAATTTTATTAAAATCTTCAATTGTAAGATCTTTAAATAAATATAATTGTTTAATGTTTTTAAATAATTCATTTTTATTTATATTATTTTTAATTAATAATATTCCTATTATATGATGTATTAATATATCAAATGGAAGATATTCGAGTTCTAAATCCTCTAAAATATTGTTATTGGAATTTAAAGAAAGAACATAAGATTCTAAAGCATCTAAGATATTAAATGTATATATTATTCCTTTCGCATTTTCATTTATCCGATGTCTAGATCTTCCCAATCTTTGTTTTAATATTGTAGCCTGAACAGGAGAATCAAACTGAAATACAATATCTACATAAGGTATGTCTAATCCATGTTCAAGAGAACTGGTAGCAACAACACATTTTAACTTTCCCTCCCTTAATTCTGATTCGATCTTTTCTCTTTCTTCTCTGCTTAAACTTCCGTGATGAACACCAATTTTTTCATTTTCTCCTAATTTATAACCTAATAATTCTGCGGTAGATCTAGTATTGGTAAACAATATTGCTGATCTATAATTAGATAGAGCATTTTTTAATTTTTGCGGAAATATTTCAAAACTTTGCAAACATTCTATTTCAACTTCATAATTTCTATCTTTTTCTGCAAAAAGAATTGTATAATCTTCATTATTAAAAAGAAACTTAGCTACTTCGTATGGATTTCCTAAAGTAGCTGAAAGAGCTATAATTCTAAATTTATTATTGAATAATTTTATTCTAGAAATAAGAGTTACCAAATTTGCACCTCTTTTTCCTTCAATGAGTTCATGAATTTCGTCTATTATTAAAAAGTTTAAATTTTTAAGATGGGAATTAAAAGAAGATATAACTAATAATGCATCAAGGGTTTCAGGTGTAATAATTAATATTAAAGGCGGATTTTTTAAAATTTCTCTTCTTTCTGATTCAGGAGTATCTCCATGTCTTATTTTTATCGTAATATTTAACTCTTTACATATTTTTTCTATTCTTCTAAAAATATCTCGATTTAATGCTTTTAGAGGAGTTACATATATTGCAAAAATACCTTTATTAACTTTATTTTGCAAAATAAAAGAAAGAATAGGAAATATACAAGCTTCAGTTTTCCCAGAACCAGTAGGAGAAACCAATATTAAGTGATTTTTCTTAAAAATAATTTCAGGAATAGCAAGCCTTTGAATTTCTGTAGGTTTATCATAACCAAATTTAGCTATAATATCTACTAGTCTTTTGTCTAATAAATTAAAATCATTATTCATTAAATTACCAAAATAAAATAATTTATTCGATATAAAAAACTCTATAATTACTTTTTCTCAGGAGGCGGAGGGGGTGGTTGCTTTTCGGCTTCTTTTGCTGCTTCTTCTAATTCTTTTTCAATTTCCTCTATAGGTTTAGGTGGAGGAGTTGTTAATATTGTCCAGCCAATCCACATAGCTATTGCTCCTAAAACAAATATTGCAGCAATTATAGGAATGCGTATTAACCACAATTGCCAAAATTCTTCATTAATCCATTTTAAAGCTGGGATAGCTTCTGGGAAAAGAGGTATTATTACTAATCCCAGTAAATATATTATTACTATTACTAATGCTACTACGAATATTGCCGCTCCAATTACTCTATCTGATACCATATGAAATTTAAAACTTTTTAAAAACTTATAAATTTAACTATTAGGTAATGATAAACTGGCTACTTCATAAGCTTGGAGTTTATAGAATTTATAGATGGTATTTATTAAGACAAATAAAAAATAAGCCTATGCCTTCTCATATAGGAGTTATCTTGGATGGAAATAGAAGATGGGCTAGGGAAAATGGGTTACCTGTTTGGCTTGGTCATAGCGCAGGTGCAGAAAAGGTTAAATTATTGCTAAAAAAATGTTTAGAGTTAAAAATTAAAACTTTGACCTTATATGCTTTTTCTACTGAAAATTTTCAAAGAGATAAAGAAGAGGTAGATCATTTAATGAAATTATTTGAAGAAAAAATGAAAGAAATTTTAGATTCAAAGGAAATACATCAAAATAAAGTAAAAGTAAAATTTTTGGGTAGAAAAGAAATGCTACCTTTAACACTACAACAATTAATGGATAAAATTGAGGAAATGACAAAAAATTACGATGCATACTATTTGAACATAGCTATTGCTTATGGAGGAAGAGCTGAAATAATAGATGCTATAAAAAAGCTAGTAGAAGACGTACTTAATAAGAAATTAAAACTTGAGGAAATAAATGAAGAAGAAATAAATAAGAGATTATATACTTCTCATTTACCTAATCCTTATCCTGATTTAATAATAAGAACTAGCGGTGAAGAAAGATTGTCTGGTTTTCTGTTATGGCAATCTGCCTATAGCGAATTTTGTTTTTTAGATACTTATTGGCCAGAATTTAGAGACATAGATTTATATAGAGCTATAAGAACATATCAAAAAAGAAATAGGAGGTTTGGAAAATGAGAAGTTTATCTAGTTTGGTAGAAAAATTAAAACCTTCACCGATAAGAGAAATGTTAAAAATTGTAGCAGAATTAAAAAGGAATAAAATAGATGTAATTCAGCTTTCGACAGGTCAACCTAGTTTGCCTGTAGATAAAGAGGTTTTAGATGAATTAATAAATTTTTTAATAAATGATCCAATAAAAGTAAGCTCTTATACTCCAACAGGGGGAATAAGGGAATTACATGAAGCCATAATAGCTGATTTAAAAAATTTTGGAAATATAGACGTTAATTTAAATGAAGTAGTGGTAACAGAAGGAGCTACAGAGGGGTTATTGCTTACAGCTTTAGCATTGTTTGATAGGGATGATGAAGTTATAATAATGGATCCAAGCTACGTCAGCTATCCCCATGTAACTTTAATAGCAGGAGCCAAACCTATTTATGTTTCAGAAAAAGTAGAAGAAAATTATCAACCTAACTTAGAAAGAATAAAAGACAAAATAACAGATAAAACTAAAGCAATAATGCTCGCAACACCAGATAATCCCACTGGCAGAGTAATACATAAGGAAGTAGCTAAAGGATTAATTGATCTGTGTCATGATCATGATCTTTGGTTAATAATAGATGAAGCTTATAAGCATTTAATATACGAAGGAGAACATTATTGGTTTTATAAAGAAGCAAAAGAAAGAACAATCTGTATTAATACATTTTCTAAAGATCCAGCTATGACAGGATTTAGACTAGGATATATCTATGGCCCAGCACATGTAATTAGCGCAATAGAAAAGATTAAACAGTATACTACTTTATGTTCAAATACACCAGCACAAATAGCAGCCATAAAATACTTGCAACCAGAAGTTAAAAAAAGAATTTTAGAATATACATTAAAAATCTATAAATCAAGAAGAGACGCTTTATATAATGCAGTAAAAGAATATTTGCCTGAAGTAAAAACAGTTAAACCTGAAGGAGCAATGTATATGTTTGTTAATATGAGCAATTTATTACAAGAATTAAACATGACCGATTATGATTTCATGATAGAATTGGTAAAGAAAAAACATGTAGCAGTAATTTACGGAGGAGCATTTGGTCCTGAAAGTAAAAATCATATAAGATTAACATTTGTAGGAGAAAATGAAGAGAGGTTAACCGAGGGTGTTAAGTTAATAAGAGAATTTATAGATGAAAGAGAAAGAAAATGAAAATCGATATTAATTTAAACGTATATGATGAAAATAATTACTTTGAACTTTTTTTTGAAAATACAAAATATGAACCAAGTATAAAAAGATTAGAAGATTTAATAGATGTAATTTATGATTTTGAAAATTTAGATAAAAATACAATATTATATTATGTATATAGAAATTTAAATAATGAAGAATCTAAAGCATATACGGAACTTTATCAAGTTAGATTTGACGTTACTGTCCTTCCTCCAATTGAAATAGGAAAGGAAAGAAATAAAACACATGGACATTATCATCCTGAGGCTGCCCCAGGGCGAACTTTTCCTGAGATTTATCAAATTTTAAAAGGCGAAGCACTTTTTATCTTGCAAAATGTTGAAGGTGATGAAGTTAAAAGCGTATTGCTTATAAAAGGAAAAGAAAAAGAACTTATAATGATACCTCCTAATTATGGACATAATATGATTAATTTAGTTAGCAATGTTCTTATAACTATGAATCTTGTAAGTGATAGATTCTTACCTTTATATGAAGAATATAAAATAAAAAGAGGAAGTTGTTTATATCTTTTAAAAAATAATAAATTAATAAAAAATAAAAATTATACTAAAATAAACGAAATAAAAATGTTAAAACCTAAAATTAATTATATTAATATATTTACAGATTTTATTGAAGATCCCGAAAAATATTTATTCTTAAACAGACCTTATTTAAAACATAATAATTATTATTTTAAGGAATTTTATGAAGAAATTCCTATAGAAGACTTTGTGATAGAAGATTTTTAATTTTCTTTACAGCTTCTTCTATATTTTCTGATTTTGTTATAGTTCTTCCTACAACTAACACTGAAGCTCCTGCATTAGCAAATAAAGGAATTGTATCATAATCAAGCCCACCTGCTACAGATACCATAGTTCCACTTATTCTAACTAATTCTTTCACAATTCTTATGCTGTTAGTTATGTTAACTTGCGATTTCTTGCTAAGATCATAAGGTATGTGATAACATATATAATCTGGTCTAACATAAAAAATCTCCATTAATCGATTAATGACATCTTTAACTCCTATGAAATCTATACAAATTTCTATTCCATTCCTTTTGCCAAACATTATCGAATCAATTATTGTATTATCATCTGCAGAAGCTAAAACTGAAACAATATCTGCACCAGCTTCCATAGCTAATCTTAATTCTATTTCGGAAGCATCCACAACTTTCATATCAGCAAATATCTTTGTTCTAGGCAATTCCTCTCTAATTCTTTTAATAGCTAAAACACCGTACTTTTTTATTAAAGGAGTTCCTGCCTCAATTATGTCAGCACCTGCTAAGTATGCTATTTTTGCTATTTCTACTGCTCTATCCAGATCTAATGTATCTATTGCTACTTGCAAAAGTGGTTTGGATACTTTATTCATAAAATAAATTTATTTAATATTAAATATTTATTGGTATTTATTTATGAAAAAAAAGTTTTCACGTATAACATTTCAAGATAATTTTATCATAGAAAAGATCTCACTCCTTAATGAGTATCTAAAAGAATTAAGTAAAATAAGTGCAATGATCGATAAACAATTAGATCCGTTTAATAAAAACTTAACAGAAATAGAATACCTAATAAAAGGGGATCCCACAGCTTTAAATATTCATAAGGTTTTTGCATGGCCTTTAAACTTTGAAGAATGGAAAAAAGTTTCAATAAGTACTGAATCATCTATAAAAAAGGCTAACATCATAGGAATCTCATATAATGTTTTCTCGTTAAATAAACAAATAATACCTCCCCTGATAATCTTTGAAATAAGCTTCTTTGGAAAGAACTCACTTTACAGATTTAATACCTTAGAAATCAAAATAGGAAAAGAAATTTATGATTATGTAATGAATGATTTTGCCTCGTTAAATAATGTAAAGCTAATACAAACAATCTATGAATTAGTTCTTAACAATTTTCAAAATAAAATTGCTGAGAACTTAAGTATGGAAGAAAAAACGTTTGTAATAACAGATCTACCATTAACATGTGAAGAATTTTTAAACTGGAATAAAGAGGAAATTATTCCTTTGTATAATACAATTGATAAGTTCTTAAAATATTTTAAAAGTATTAATGTGATACCTGTATCAATAGTTAATTATGAAAGCTCTCCATTAATAAATTCCTTTAAAAAATATTTCTTCGGTGCTGATTCAAGATGCTCTGAATGTATTTATGGTAAACCTATGTGTTCTCCATTAAATATAATCACAGATAAATTTTTCTTAAAGGGTAAAGTTAACAAAAAAGAAAGAAGTCCGCTGCTTAAGTATATAAATTCAAATATGATGCCAGATATAACTAAGGAAGAAATTTTAATATTTTATATTAACACAAGTACAAATTATCTTCAAAGAATCGAGATTCCGTATTTTGCAATAGAACATATACAAGACATTCATTATGTATTGTTAAAAGAGTACGAAAAATGTTATAGAGTATTTAAAAAAGATGGATTTTATTCTCTAATGAAAGCTAAGAGGTTATTTGTTTCTACAGATAAAAATATAGTTCAAGTTTTAGATGCTAAGTTCAGAAAGGAAACAGCTAAACAATTTGAGAAGGAAATAGGATTATTACGTTATTAATAATTGGTTTCTTCATTATTCTAAAGATCTAGGTTTAATTTTAAAATTAAAAATTTAACATTTATGAAATAACAATTTTTATGTCGTGGAGAAAAATCAAGCAAATATTTAAAATAATAGAAGAAAAGAATTTGGATGGTATTTTTTCACAGAATCCTTCAACAGTTCAATATTTAACTGGTATTATTTCAAATAAATATCCTCCACGAAGTATTTATGTATTGCTAACCAGAGAGAAAGTTTATGCATTAACTTACCCATTAGAATATGAGCAAAGCGTAGATGAAAGCAAATATGCTGAAGTAATTAAAATTGAAGTTAACGAAAAATTGGCTGAAAAAATAATAGAAATTATAGACTCTCCTAAAAATTTAGGAATAGAAAGCAATTCAATAAATTTTGATGTTATTAATTCGTTATCAAAGAAAAATTTAAACATAATTGACGTTACAACTGATTTATGGGAAGTTTTATCTGTTAAGGAAAGTGAAGAAATAGAAAAAATTAAAAAAGCTATTGAAATTACCGAAAAGGCTCTGAAGGTAGCTGAAGAAATGATACATGAAGGAAAATATACTGAAAAATATATTGCAAAAGAATGCCTTATTACAATTTTAAATAATGGTGGAGAATGGTTTGCTTTTGAACCAATAATAGCAAGCGGTAAAAATGGAGCTTATCCGCATGCTTCTACAAGCGATAAATATATAGCTAAAAATTCTTTAACAATTGTAGATATTGGAGCAAAATTTGATGGTTATTGTGCTGATTTAACAAGAACCTTTGCTAATGGCGAAATAGATGATGAAACCAAAAGAAATTTTGAAATAATTAAGGAAGCTATTAACTTAGCCGTTGAAAATATTAAGGAAGGTGTCGTTGCAAAAGATGTGGATAATATAGTTAGAACATATTTAAGGGAGAAAAGCTTAGATAAATATTTTATTCATGGTTTAGGTCATGGTTTAGGTCTTGATGTCCATGAATATCCTAGATTAAATCAATACAGTAAAACGATATTAAAAGAAGGAATGGTATTAACGGTAGAGCCTGGAGTTTACTTTAAAGATAAATATGGAATTAGATTAGAACAAGATATTTTAGTTAAAAAAGATAAATGTGAAGTATTATCTAGCTACCCTTTAATTTTTTGACGTATAAATTTATCATAAAAGGTAACAAACGTAGCTACTATTATATTTAATATAAATAAAACTAAGATACTATTAAAGAAGCGTTGTTTAGCTTCTTCATCGGTAGCTGGGGTTATTAAGATATTTCCAATTAAAGTTAATATTAAACCTAAAGATAAGAAAAAGAAAATTGCCATAATTTCATGATGAAATGTTTTTTCTTTTAAATACTTTTCTATACCTCTACCTATAAAAAAAATTACAATTGAGCCAGCAATAATATGAGAGGTATTTAAACCATAAATAAATTGGGAAGTAAGAAAGAGGCCAAGTAAATTTAAAAAAGGCAATTCCTTATTGTTTAAGTCTGGTTGTGTTAATCCATTATATATACCTGCAAATGCAAGCGAAAAAGCTACCACAGCAGAAATAAACTGTATTCTAGAATTATTCCAAATTTTTATAACGAAATCATCGATAGAAAAGCCTTTAATGAAAATTATCATACCAACAAAAATTAATAAAAGAGATGAAAAAAGATGAGCTAAATTTAAGGAAGCCAAAAATCCATATAAAATTAATAATAAACCAGGTATTCCAAGAATAAACTTACTTAAACTAGGATCATTAATAACTTGTTTTATATATTTCATTATAACTAAGTAAGTTTCTTCAACATTTTTTGAATATGTTACTACAACTCTTTTAACAGAAATTATCGGTAAAACAGAAGATATTATAGGAATAATTAATTCATCTCTGCCACCATCGCTTACAAAAATTACAGCTTCTGCATTATATTGATTTAAAACCTTTGATAATTCATTTTTTATTTTTAAATCAGATTTAATCCCTCCATAAGGATCACCACTTATGGTAGCTATTTCACATGAAGGAAATAATTTCTTTTCTCTTATTTCATCATAAACTTTTATAGCATAAAATAAAGCGTTCAAATCAGAATCTTCAGGCTTTAATAATGCGAATTGTTCAGCTAATTTTAAATTATTTTCTCTTCCTATTACTGGAGTAGAAACTTTTGTAACTAGAGGTAAATCTCCATCTGCATCTACATAAAGTACCAAAATTTTTTCGTATTCCTTATTCAACCCTCTAAATTTATATTAAAATATTAAGATATATTTCAAAAAAATTTAAATAAACTATAAAATTAATTCAAGATTTACCGAAACTTTCCTGTTGCTTTAATAATGCTTGAAATTCTAGAAAGTCTATTTTTTCTCCTTTTTCTATTTTTTCCATAGCCTTCTTTGCTAATTCTCTTTCAACTTCTATCTTACTTTCAGTTATTTTACTTTTTATTGCTAATTTCCTATTAACGATTTCTTCTCTTATTTTATTATAAATATCCTTTAATTCAGCAAATTCCTTTATAGTATTTAATAAATTATTTTTAACTTCATCTATTTCTTTACTTTTGTTTATTAAGGTTATGTATAGCTCTTTAATTTTTTTCTTGTACTCTTTAATTTGATTGTTAATCTTTACCAATTCGTTTATAAGGGTTTCCCTTTTAACAATTAAATCGGATATTTTTAAAGAGGTTTCCGCTACTTTACTTTTTAATTGATGTGTCTTTTCGTATAGTAATATTTTTCTTTCTATCTCAGCTATTTTTTCAGTAATTTCCAATTCTTCATCTAGTGGTAAAGGAACTGTTTGTTGAAACCATTCCAATTTCATTAGTTTCTTTAAAATTTCATCTTTAGGCTCTCTTATTTTACCAGACAAAGAATTTAATTCGTTATATAATCTTCTTCTTTCTTCAGCTAAAGAAGAAACTGAAATTTTGAATTTTTCTAATTCTTTTCTTATCTCTGCAGATCTTTTACTTAAAGAATTAATGAGTTCTTTAATTTTTAAAATTTCCCTTTTTGTAATACCAGCTTCTCTTACAAGCTCGCTTCTTTTTTCAATTAAAGAAAAAATCTGTTTCTTTTTATAAATCATTAAAGATTTTATTTCAGAAAGCTTCTCCTCAAGCTCTTTGTCTGATAGTTTTTCAAAGTTCGTATAAATGTCTTCTTGCTTTGCCATAATTTTCACCTAACAATGAACAAATTATCTATAAATCTTAATATATATAAAAATTATTCTAATGATATTTCATCTTCTTTTGTTAAAACTCTTTGAATTTCAGAATATAATTCAAGAATACCAAAATTTGTTAATGCCGAAACAGGAATTAAAGAAGGGATATTTAAAGAACTTATAATAGGTAAAATATTTAAAGCAATTTCTCTTTGAGAAACATCTTTAATATTATTTAGTTCTTCTTCTAATAAGCTTAAATCTTCGCTCCATTCCAATATTCTTTCAAGAGTTTCTTGACTTATCAAATCAACTTTAGAAAGTAAAAGCAAATAAGGTAAAAAGAATCGGGCTTGTATAGAAGAAGCTAAAAGTAAAAGAGAGACAAAAGTATTAACTCGCTTTGCTAAAAATGGATCTACCAAGAATAATATTAAACTTTTATTTGGAGTAGAAGAAAAGGAGTTTAAAACATGAATTCCTACTTCTCTATAGGCAAATAATTCAAGTTGACCTGGAGTATCTATTAAAACATAATCCGCATTTTCATTTTCGATAATTTTTTTAATTTCAGGAAGATAATTTACAGTCAAATCTACAGCAACAACAAGTGCTCCATTAGGGCCTAGTTTATATTTTTCCATTACGTCTTTTAATGTAATATAATCTCTTATATCTACTACAGGATCATAGGGTATTACTTCAGCACCAGGATCTAAATTAACCGTTATACAAAGCTTTTTATAATCTTCAATTAGCTCGCTTAAAGCTTTTACTAAAGTAGACTTACCAGCTCCTGCCGTACCTAAAACATAAATGTAATTGGTCATTCTACTTCAATTTTTTGTGCAACTTTACTTAAATCATTTATTAATTTTTCTTTAATTTCATCCATAATTTTCAGATCTTCAATTTTTTTAGATAAATACCAAACATGAAGAAGAATATGTTTTGATTCTTCTCCAGCACCTTTTGGATGCGATTTAAAATATACTGGAAAATATTTCTCTCTGTAATTTTTTAAAATTGGAGCTAGATCTGATTCAGCTATGCCAAAGATCTTTAAATAAAATTCTGAATAAAATTCCCTTCCTTCAATATTTAAAAGATATTTTTTAACTTCATTCTCAAAAATACTCTTCATTTCTATAGGCACGCCAGGTAATAAGAAAATATGTATATTCTCATAATTTATATATACACCAGGTGCAGTACCAATTGGATTATTCAAAGCTATAGAACCTTTGGGAATCAATGCCATCTTTCTTCTTTCCTTAGTTAATTCTAAATTACCCCTTTTACATGCCTCTACAACAATTTCTAAAGCTTTTGGATCCTCTATTAATTCTGCATTGATAGCCTCACTTACTGATTCAACTGTAATATCATCATATGTAGGACCTAAACCTCCTGTAGTAATAACAATGTTTGGTTTTCTTTTAAAAATTATACTAAAAATTTCTTTAATTTCTTCTTTAGAATCATCAACTACATAAATTCTATTTACCCTTATACCTAATTTTAGCAATTCTTTACATAACCAATACGAGTTTGTATCATGAACTATTCCTTGAAGTATTTCCCTACCAATTATTACTAATTCACAATTTACCATATTTTTAATGAAAGATAAAGTAAAATTTTAAATTAATCTATTGCTACTCTTATAGGCTTCGATATTAATTCATAAAATTCCCTCATCCAAGGTAATATATCTCTTCCTAATACACTTAAGAATTTTTTCTCATCAGGGCTTGAGCTATGAATAAAGATTATATCAAAATTAAGTTTTAAAAATTGTTCAAGAGTTTTAATTATTTCATCGGTATCAGAAGTAATAAGCCATGTTCTTTTAATTTTTTCTATTTCTTCTTTCGTTACCATACTTTCTAATTCTCTTGGATCAGAAATTTTTTCTCTTTTATCTCTAGGTATAGCTGTAGAAGCCCAAAATAAAGTGGAATTTAAGGCTTTTTCATAATCAACATCATAAGAAACTTTAAATTCCATTAATTTTTTCAATTTCTTAGGATCTCTTCCTGCTTTAATTGCTGCTCTTTCCATATTTTGTATAATTTCATTATAATTTTCCAAACCTCTTGGATTTACTAATATTCCATCTGCATATTTTCCAGCAATACGAGCTACATATTTATTAGAAGTAGCTATATAAAGTGGTATTTTACTCTTAGGTTTTGTATATAATTTTGCTTTATATAATTTATAATAATTTCCTATGTAAGTTACAAATTCCTTTTCCCATAGGAGTTTTATAATTTCTATAGCTTCTTCCAATCTTTCTACTTTTTCTTTAAATTCAGGCCATTTGAAGCCCAAAGGAGTTTCATTCATTGAATGACCTGTTCCTAAGGTTAAAAATATCCTTCCAGGATACAAATAAGCTAAAGTAGCAAAAGCTTGAGCTACAATTGCAGGATGATATCTAAATAAAGGAGTTGTAACAGCAGTACCAACTTCTACTCTTTTAGTCTTTTCAGCAATTAAAGTAACTATAATCCAAGGAAATCCTGATTGTCCTCCTTTATCACTCCATGGATGAAAATGATCACTTACTGCAATAATATCAAAGCCTACGACTTCAGCAATTGTAGCAAATTCCAATAATTTATATGGATCGTATTGCTCTTGTCCACACCAATATGCTAATCTAAGCACAATAAAAGAATAAAAATTAAAAAATAAAAAAATTATAATTAGAAAAACTGTCTATATAATTCAGCTACTTTTTTAGCAAATTGATAACGTTTTTCTACAAAATCCCAGTTTATGTTTTGGAAAAATGCATCTATGTATGCTCTTCTATTTGTTCCATAGTCTATAAAATATGCATGTTCAAAAACATCCAAAGCTAATATAGGAATTGTATCTATTACATGACCGATATTTTGCAAATCTACTAGAAAGTTGAAAAGTTTGTTTGAAGAAAGTTCTAGCGCTAATACAGCCCAGCCTCTTGCTGCCATAGCTGTAGCAATAAAATCTTCCTTCCATTTTTCGAAAGATCCAAAATCTTCTTCGATTTTCTTAACTATCTCACCTTTAGGATTGCCATCTCCTCCTAATATGGTAGGAAAGAAAAGCTCATGTAATAATTTCCCATTTGCATTAAAAGTTTCTTGTCTTTTTAATTCACCAAATTCGCTATATGTAGCTGCAGCTTTGGATCTATCTGCAGTTTTTAATTTTTCTATTATTTCATTCCATTTATTTACATATCCTTGGTATAATTTATAATGCTCTTGATTTGTTTTAACTGAAATTCCTTTGATTTCTTTTTCTATAGGGAATTTCTTTGCCTCAAACTTGTGTTCAAATGGCATATTTTAAAAAGAAATTATAAAGAATAAAAACTTTTAAAACAATTTATTCAATATGTTTATCTTACTTTCGCATATTATAACTGAAGATACTCCTTCATATATGAATTCAGGAAAGATTACTATAACGCCTGTTAAGCAAATTAAAAAAGGAGATTCGAGCAACTCTTATGTTTTTACAATGTATAATCATCTTGGAACACATGTAGATTGTCCTAAACATTTCATAGAGGAAGGAAAGAGTGTATGTGATATTCCATTAAATGATTTTATCTTTGAAAAAGTAAATATTATAGAAATAAAGAAGGATAAAGGCGAATTATTTTATAAAAAGGATTTGGAAAACTTTCATGATATTTTTAAAAGATCAGACTTCGTAATATTTAAAACAGGTTTTCAAATTTATAGAGAAAAAGAACCAATGGTTTATATGTTTGAAGGACCTGGATTTTCTGCAGAAGCCGCAGAGTATCTAACCAATTATAACTTAAAAGGTATAGGATTCGATTTTATTTCATTATCTTCACCGCTTCACAGAGAGGAAGGACGAAAGGCTCATAAAATCTTGCTATCTAAAGGAATTCTTATTGTTGAAGACATGAATTTAGCTAATTTACCCAAAGAGATTAAAAGACTATTTGTAATTCCGATTTATATAAAAGGTTTAGATAGCGTTACTTGTACAGTATTTGCCGAACTGACTTCTTCTACATCCTAAAGAGAAAGATTTTTATTTTAATCAATAAATAATAAATATGGTTTTTCTAAGTATTTTGCTACTTCATTCAAAAAAGCGGCTGCTTCAGCACCGTCTATTACTCTATGATCGAAAGATACAGCCAAAGTTATTATATCCCTTATTTCAATCTTTCCATCAACTACCCAAGGTTTCTTCTTAATTTTAAACACTCCTAATATTGCCACTTCAGGATAGTTTAATATGGGAGTAGCGAAAGTTCCCCCTAAAATACCAATGTTAGTTATAGAAAAAGTCCCTCCTGTAACTTCTTCTACTTTAAGCTTCCCTTGTCTTGCTCTTTCGCTTAAATCTTCTATCTCTTTAGCTAATTCAAGAATTCCTTTCTTATCAGCATCTTTAATTACAGGAACTATAAGTCCTTGTTCAGTAGCAGTTGCTATACCTATGTTATAATACTTTTTAATTACAAGTTCATTTCTTTCATCATCGATATTTGCATTGAATTTTGGATACTTCTTTAATGCTTTTACTGTAGCCTTTATTATAAAAGGTAAATATGTTAACTTGACTCCTAATTTTTCAGCCTCTACTTTTAATTCTTCTCTAATTTTTACTAATTCTGTTATATCAAATTCATCCGCATGAGTAACAATTGCTGCATTTCTTTGAGCTTTAACCATCTTTTCAGCTATCATTCTTCTGATACCTGTTATAGGAATTCTTTCTTCTAATTTTCTAACTTCCACAACTTCTTTTACTTCTACTTTTTTGCTTTCCTCATAATATCTTCTTACATCTTCTTCTGTTATTCTTCCACCAGGACCTGTTCCTTTTACTTTAGCCAAATCCACACCTAATTCTCTTGCTAATTTTCTAACAGCTGGCGTTGCAAGAATTTCTTTTTGTACTGTTTCGGTTACAGCTTGTTGAGCTATTATTGGTTTTTCTTCTTTTTTAATTTCTTTCTTAATCTCTTCAACTTCAATTATCGCGATAGGTGAACCAACTCTTACTACTTCTTTTTCTTTAGCAAGTATTTTAACAATTTTTCCATTATAAGGAGAAGGTATTTCAACATTAACTTTCACAGTTAACACTTCTACTATAGGTTGGAATTGCTTTACGTAATCTCCTTCTTTAACTAACCATCTTATAATTTCTCCTTCACTTATACCTTCTCCTATATCAGGAAGTTTAATTTCTACTTCCATTTTTAATAACTCATTAGCTTTATAATTGCTCTTTTTATTCTGCTAACTGTTGGTATATAATACTGATCATGTACCAATGGGAAAGGTGTATCAGCTCCACAAACTCTTAAAATAGGACCAT
>Ga0079998_133372_pt1 | contig 19741 bp, 19 predicted proteins | sample PerSpoBPS_BMetaG_FD_69201 | JGI IMG/M metagenome (GOLD analysis project Ga0079998, IMG submission 69201) | Thermal spring microbial communities from Yellowstone National Park, Wyoming, USA - Perpetual Spouter B (PS_B) MetaG (SPADES assembly)... | ecosystem: Environmental > Aquatic > Thermal... | reverse complement strand
CATTTGCCATGACGCCAAAAAATTTGCTGTCCACTCGGCAGCAGAGGTTGAGGCGAAGGAAATGGAAGCAGGTTCTTTTGATCGCTGCTGCCATTCTCACTCCAATCTTGTCGGCTTTGGCGGGAATTTCAGTCCACTTGACTTTGCACGGTCAAAAGTCCTTGCCAGTGAGGTTGGCAGAACGGGTAGCCAACTGGTTTGTCCCACCCGATTACGCTTTCAACGGTCGTGACAGGCTGAACATCCTGATTATCGGCGCCGATTACGACTACGACAACAAGGCTCGCCCGCTGCCGAAGCCTGCCCGCTCCGACACAATTCTCATCGTCAGCCTGAGCCGGGATGGCGAAGCATCAATTTTGTCAATCCCTCGCGACACGGTTGTCAGGTTCAACGGCAAACTCCACAAAATCAATGCAGCCCACGCTATCGGCGGACCAGAACTGCTGCGGCAGGTCATTGAGGAGCAGTTTGGAATTCAAATTCACCACTTCGTCCAAGTGACTTACGAGGCTTTCGTCAAGTTGGTCGATTTGGTGGGTGGCGTTGACTTGTTCGTTGAATACGACATGCACTACGACGACAACTGGGGCAAACTCCACATTCACCTCCAAAGAGGCTTCCAGCACCTTGACGGAACTCAGGCTCTCGGTTTTGTTCGGTATCGTGGAAAAGGTTACAGAAGGTTTTGCCCAAAGTGCAAAGTCAAAATTGAACACTGGGACCCAAGGGGCGATTTGGGGCGTGTTGAGCGACAGCAGCAGTTCCTTAAAGAGTTAGCGAAGAAGTTGCTGCAACCGAAGATGGTCACGAAACTACCGCAACTTGTCTCCATCGCCCACCGGTATGTTGCCACCGACATGGACTTGAAGACTTTGCTCAGTTTAGCTAACTTCGCCCGCCAGTTGGACCTTGACAACATGAAAACAGCGACTTTGCCGGGGACAGGTGCACGGAGTTCCTTCCTCGGCAGCATTGTCATCCCTGACCGAGAAAAAGCGCCTCAGGTTTTGGCTGAACTTTTGGGTTCAACATTTGTCCCCTCCCTTTGGGAGCAAGGTGCAGGTTCAGTCGGTGGGGCTGTTAGAGTGGCTGCAAGGGTAGAAAGGAGTAAGAAACCAAAGGTAACAGAGCAGCGAGCGGAAGAGGAGGAACCGCCTGATGTGCAAACCATTGAGGGCGTGCCTATCAACCACGAGCCAATAGAAGTCACGCCAATTGAGCCGATAATTACTCAGCCGCCGTCACCGCCTACTGCACCTGAATCTCCCGCACCAAAGTCTGAGGAACAAAGTCCATCGCCTTCCAATACTCCGCCAGAACAAACCCCGCAGCCTAAACCCGCCGAGCCAACACCTCGTTGAGTTAAAGTGCCTTGAAATGCGGTCTTAGGAGTTTTCTGTCAGGCAGTTGACTATCATGCTACGGACTTTAACCCTTAGTTGATGACGCAACCGAAAACAAACCATGCTACGGATTTTAGTCCGTATGGGATGACTACCGAGGTTTGGCTTCTCCCGCACGCAAAAGTGCTTCGGCAAGGAGCAGGTCTGTTGGGTGGGTGATTTTTATGTTGGTTGGGTCGCCAGACACCAGTCTGATTGGGACTCCCATTCGTTCAACGAGCATCGCATCGTCAGTGGCTGTGCAGCCATCTTTTAAGGCTTGTTCGTGGGCTTCCCTGAGCAACTCGGCAGCGAAAACTTGAGGGGTTTGAGCAAGCCAAAGTTGCTCTCTGTCCAATGTCTCCGCAATTAAAACTCCGTCAAGGGTTCGTTTCACCGTGTCGGTGCAAGGCAGCGCCGCAATTGCAGCCGTCCCAATTTCCTGTGCTGCTTCCCAGACGGCAACAATCAAGGAAGGCTTGACCAAAGGTCTCGCAGCGTCATGGACAATGACCCACTCTGTCCTTTCAGGCATTGCTTGCAATCCGTTCCAAACCGACTGTTGTCGGTCTAACCCACCCGCAACGATTGCCACGACTTTTCGCCAACCTTCACCAATCCGCAGTTTTTCAAAATCGTCAAGGGCTTCTGAGGGAGCAACGACAACGATGGCATCAACGATAGGGGTTTGTTCCAGAGCAGCGATAGTCCAAGAAAGCATGGGTTTGCCGAGGATGGGAATTAGCGCTTTCGGCATTTGAGAGCCCAATCTCATCCCTTTACCTGCGGCGGGAACTACCGAAGTCGTCATCAAACAGGTCACCGCCTTCCACCTTGATGACATTGCGCCTCACGATGCCTTTGAAGTCCCCGAAAATCATTTTGCCCACAGGTGACTGGAGAACGCTTGTGACCTTTATCTTCACCTCGTGACCTATGTGGTGACGCCCCTGCTCAACTACAACCATCGTCCCATCGTCCAAGTAACCAACACCTTGCCCAGGCTCTTTGCCCGCTCGCTGAATCACAACCGTCAACTCTTCGCCCGGCAGCACAACTGGCTTGAGTGCCGTTGCCAATTCATTGACGCTTAAAACAGGGATGCCCTGCACCTCCGCTATCTTTTGAAGGTTGTTGTCGTTAGTGATGATAGCGGCGTTCCGCTCCTTTGCGAAGCGAATCAATTTCATGTCGGTGTCTGGTGCAGCCTCAACATCTGGGCTGAAAGTGTCAACTATCTCCACGATTGCGTTGTTCATGTTTTGCAAGGTCTCAAGGATAGCAAGTCCCCTTCTGCCCCTTGCTCTCTTCAATTCGTCTTCCGAGTCGGCGATCATCCGAAGTTCGTGGAGGACAAAGGATGGGATAACCAATTTGCCTTCAATGAAGCCGGTGCGAACGATGTCAGCCAAACGACCGTCAATGAGGATGTTGGTGTCCAAGACCTTATCGCGGGCGTAAATTGTCTTTCGCTCCTTTGACGCTTCTTCAACTTTTGCTGGCTGAAGGATTTGGGCTAATTGCTGGATGAAGGAAACTGACATGGCGTCTCTGACCTTCATCAGCGTGTGGACCGAGAAGTAAACAATCATGGAAGTGATTGCGATAGCCAGAGCGAACATGGGAGTTGCAGGCAACCGTCCCCTGAGAAGCATCAACGGCATCAGCAAGACCATGTAGGCTAAAGCCAAACCGAGCAAGATACCGAGCAGGACAGCGATCTTGTCTGCAGTGGGAAGGTTCTCAATCGTTTCCCACATCACCCACAACCGTTGAGTGAGCCAACTGCTCAAAAGCAAAGCGGACAAAACACCTATCGTGACGAAGCCGATGTCAACGAGATACTGCTGACGAGTGCTCAAAGAGACCTGATACGCCTTTTGAAGCCAGTCAATGTAACGGTCAGCGATAACTGTTCCAACCCAGCCGAGAGAAAAAGCGAGCGCTGTCGTTATGACGATTAAGAACAGCCGATAACCCCATTGCTGCAAGTTGCCCATTTTCTCACCTCCTTATTTTGGTGACGAAGGGAAGGGCACTTCGGTTCTCTTGGCTATCGGTGAGGCAGCAATCCCAGAGAGCGCCCCGCTTCAGCGATAGTCGTTACTGTTAACCATTCCCTCTTGCCTCTGCCGTCAGATGGTCCGAGGCATTTTGAGAACCCAAGTCTTTTTGCTTCCCTCACCCTTGCGTCACTTTGCGGGACAGGTCGGATTTCACCCGTTAACCCTAATTCACCGAATGCTGCAACATCCCTTGAGACAGGGACATCAAACCTGCTGGACAAAATTGCCAAAGCGATAGGCAAGTCAATTGCTGGCTCAGTTACCCTCAATCCGCCTGCGATGTTGACGAAAACATCGCGGTCGCTGAAACGGCAGTGCAGATGCCGCTCCAAGATGGCTAAAAGCATTAGCACCCTGCCGATGTCCACTCCAGTCACGACGCGCCTCGGCATCCCGAAAGGATTTGGAGCAACTAACGCTTGGACTTCAACCAACAAAGGTCTGTGCCCTTCCATTATGGCAGCAACAATCGTTCCCGCTACAGGCTCTTTTCTTTGCGACAACAACCATTCCGACGGATTAGGAACTTCCGTCAAGCCGTTCTCGTCCAACTGAAAGACGCCGACTTCCCCGGTTGGACCGAACCTGTTTTTCGTCGCCCTAACTAACCTCAGCGTGTAATTTGCCTCCCCTTCAAGATACAGCACAGCGTCAACCATGTGTTCAAGGACTTTCGGTCCAGCCAAAAAACCTTCCTTCGTGACATGCCCGACCAGAAAAAGGGCAGTGCCGATCCTTTTGGCAATTCTCAGCAAGTAAGCAGCGCTTTCTCGGACTTGGCTAACGCTTCCGGGCGACGATGCCAAAAGTGGAAGATAGGCTGCTTGGATTGAGTCAACAACTGCCAAGCAGGGTTTGAGTTCTTCAATCGCAGAGCCGATGGCAGTGACATCCGTTTCAGCCAAAACGAAAAGTTTATCGTGCTCAACGCCGAGCCTGTCTATTCTCAGCCCAATTTGTTCCAAAGATTCCTCGCCAGTGACATAAAGGGTTGGACTGTTCTGCCGCGCCATAACGCCAGCGACTTGCAAAAGCAAAGTTGACTTACCGATGCCGGGTTCACCGCTCAGGATAGCGACACTTCCCGGAACCATTCCGCCTCCCAAAACTCTGTCAAGTTCCTGAAAACCCGTTGAAAATCGTTGAAGTGGGTGTCGGCGAATTTGAGTTGCTGGTAGAGGTTTCCCACCTTCGGAGCGAGGAGTCACCTTTTCGGAAATTTCTGGCTCCTCAAACTCCTCAACCAAGGTGTTGAACTCTCCACATTGCGGGCATCGCCCCAACCACTGTGCGCTTTCGTAACCGCAATTTTGACAGACGAACTTTGTCCGACGCCGAGCCATTTCGTTACCCCGCCTTTTAGTCGTTTTCAAACCGTCAGCGGTTGTCGGTATAATTATGCCTGAAAAGTCACTGTTTGAGAAATCGAAGCGAGGAGGATGGACAATGGATTGGCTTGCTAACTTTTTGGTCGCGTCAGTTTCGTTGATAGCCATTATCACTGACGCTCGGTGGCACAAAATTCCCAATTGGCTAACCTTCCCTGCAATTGTCGCTGGATTTTTGGTTAACGCTGTCAGCGGTTGGGAAGGGCTTGCTCGCTCCATTGGTGGGTTCGCTTTCGCTTTAGCCTTCATGTTGCCCTTCTTTGCCCTTGACCTTTTGAAAGCAGGCGATGTTAAACTTGTTGTGGCTTGGGGGACGATAAAAGGATTAGGGCAGCCCGCTTGGCAATCCTTTGCGCTTTGGGCTTTTCTCTACGGGGCGCTGCTCGGGGGATTGATGTCAATTCTTCTGCTTGCGTGCAAAAAAGCGTTGCCGGAAACTTGGCGACGGGTTCAAGGACTTTTGCTCAGTTCGTTCCGTTTGGAACTTGACTCAAACTCATCGCCGATGAAGATGCCTATGCCTTACGGAATCGCTTTAGGCTTAGGTTCGTTTTTGGCGCTTGGTCTGGAAATTTGGTTCGGTCAGCCGTGCCCGTTCGCCATTGGTTGAGGTGACACCAAAAATGCGCCGAAGGCTGCGCTACTTTCGGCTATTTGGGCTCATGACGGTCATCTTTGTGATTGTCGTGGCAATTTACTTGGGAACGAGAAAGAGGGCGGAAAGCCCTCCAGTCCCAACCAATGAACCTGCCCTGAGAACACATAAGGGAGTCATTGTAGTTGTGGCTGCAACGGATTTAATGCCCAGAACATTGCTGACCCCTGAGTTGTTGGAAGAGAGAGAAGCCCGTTCTGCACCTGAAGGAATTTTCTCAAGTAAAGACGAAGTAGTCTACCGACTGACCTTGACATTTATCAGAAAAGGAGAACCCATTTTTCGGCAGCATGTCACTCCACCATTGAAAGAGACGAGCATCGCTTATCTAATCCCACCAGGGCAAGTGGGTATTGCGCTAACGGTGTCTCGTCCTGAAACAGTGCCACCGTTGCGTGCCGGGGATTACATCAGCATTCATGCCGTTTTCGCTGGGATGAAAGTGCGAACGATTGTCCCGAGGGCAATGGTTTTGGCTGTCAACAACCAAATCGGAGAAGTTTCCCTTGCCGTTTCAACTCCGACCGTTCCCTCACAGCAAACCTCCCAACAATCGCAACCTTCGCCGCCTGAAAAGGAGCAGGTAAATCTTTTCGTTGCCTTGTCACCGCAAGAAGCAAAAGCAGTTGCTCTCGCTATGGACAGTGGAGCAACCTTTTATTACACCCTTCACTCCGCACCGTTGCCACCGTTACTGCCTCCCGGCTTAGAAAGGGACTTAACGCTCCAAGAACTTATCGGTTCGCCACAAGTTGCTGCGCTTATCGTCAAAAAGCAACACGGCGAACTGCCGCAAACATCTCAAGTGTCTCGCACCGAGGTTAATCCCCAAACTCGTCAACCGCCGCTTGCGCCCGTCACCTTGTCACCAGCCATTGTATCGCAGTTAGACCGCCTTGACCGTTCTGTGCAAAGTTTACAGCAACAAGTTCAAAGGTTGGAGCAACGATCAATGCAAACTGTCCGTCGTCAAGAGGATTCATCTGCCGGGAGACAGGTCATTGGGGTCGTAGGTGACCAGACCATCACCTTCGTTATTCCGCCTCAAAAGACAAAGGAAGGGGGTTGGCGATGATGAGCCGGTGGTGGGTTCTAAACCTCGCTTTTGCCCTTTTCTTGTGCAATCTTGCGGCAGCGGACGGAAAGATGGAAGAAAAGGAAAAGCCAATAGACACTCGCTTAAACCCTGTCGTCACTGTCACTCCCGGCGAGTCCTTAAGGCTGAAGATGATTAAGGGCACGAGTGCTGTTTTGGTTACGAAGCGCACAATTGACCGATTCGCTCTTGGTGACCCTCAAGTCGTCGCTGTGACTGTTTTGTCTGAACGGGAATTGGTCATCAATGCTAAATCTGAGGGCATAACAAACATCGTTTTGTGGGAGGAAGCAGCACATCCGACAAATTTGTGGGTTGAAGTTTCAACAGTCCCTAAAGAAGAGCCGAAACCTCTCCCACCGCAGCCCAAGAAAGCGACGCCCGAAGAGATTGAGGCTTTGCTGAAACGGGCACTCGCAAGTCTGGCGATAGAAACCGTTGTCCTTCAATTGCCCGATGAAACGGTCGCGGTCATTCTCAGAGGGGAAGTGGAATCACCTGAGGAAATTAAAGCGGTAGAATCATTCGCTCAAATGCTCACGCCGAAGGTCATCAACATGTTGAAGGTTCGCTCCGCTCCGTCCCCACCGCAACTTACGCCTGAGGAGAAGAAGGCGCTTCTGATTGAGCAAGCAATTGGCATTCCTAAAGTGAAAGTCTTACTTGCTGAAGACAAAATCATCCTTCAAGGACAGGTTCGCTCTTTAGCGGAAAAGTTGTTGGCTGAAGAAAGGGCAAAGCCTTTTGGAGCAGTAATTAACCGCATTGAGGTCACAAACCCAACTGTCCGCCAATTTATCGCCGAAGTCCAAGTTCTGGAAGTTTCAAGGAATGCTCTGCAGAAGTTGGGCATCTCTTGGGGAACAACTCAAGTCACCGGGACGGGAGGAACGACCGGTGGGGTTCAAACCAAAATCTTTACCGTCACGCCAGGACAAGCCGTTTTCGGCGAGGAGACAGTGGAGCAACCCATCAGGCGCATTTCACCTATAGGAGCGCAAATAAACGCACTGATCCAGAGCGGACAAGCACGAGTGCTCGCCAACCCGCAGCAAAAAACAATTGAAGGTGCAGACGCTACTTTCCTTGTCGGAGGTCTGATCCCAATTCCCGTGTTCGGTTTCTTCGGGATAGGCGCAGGTGCTGCTGCGCCCGGAGCAGCGACCGTTTTCTTCTTCCCATTCGGCGTAACTTTGACTCTGCACCCAGAAGCGACTTTGGGAGGCGAAATCTTCCTTCAAATGAGAGTTGAAGTGACTTCACCCGATTTTGGTATGGCAACTCAAGTTTTGGGCACTACCGTCCCCGGTTTTCGGTTTCGCGGACTTGATGATGTTAAGTTGCTGCTGAAAAGTGGCGACACTGTTGTCATCTCGGGTTTGATACAAGATGAGTTGAGAGAACAAATTAGTCGCTTCCCCTTGCTGTCGAAAATTCCCATTCTGGGCGAATTGTTTAAGAGCCGGGAGTTTGTCCGCCAACAAACTGAACTGGTCATAACGGTCACCATCCACATGGAAGAAACTCCTGTCACAGAGGAGGCATTGAAGTTGATGCAAACTTACCAAAAGCGCCCTGTTCTTCCGCGCCCGTCTTTTGGGTTGCCGGCAGGGACTTTCCCAAGTGTCGGAGGCTTTGGGGCAAGCCCAGTTGGGACATCAATTGGCAGCACAACTCAGCCGACATCAACACAGCAGTGATTTGCTCAAGGTGGGGGAGAGAAAATGCCTGTCCCTGTCTTTTTAGCACTCACTAACGAACAAGAACGCTTATCGGTTCAAAGAGTGCTTGCTGATTTGAGGGAAGGAACCGTTGAACTGGCGGGACATGTGGAGACTCCAGACGAATTGCTGCGCCTTGTGGCTAAACCGACGCCGATGATAATTGTCCTTTCCGCTCAGTTTGCTGGCAACGCGACAGTCCCTTTGGTTGAACGGTTGACAACTAATCCTTCAGTTCAAGTCATCGTTTTGTTGCAGCAAGAAGAGTTTTCTCTCGCCCGACAGTTTATCCGAGCAGGCGCGATGGACGCGCTCCCTTTGAGTCAACTCGCCAACGAACTCCCAGCCAGTTTGAGCAACGCAATTCGCCGTATCCAGAAATTGAGCAGGGAGCAAATTTCACGCCCCTTTCAAGTTGGTCGCATCATTGTGTTCTATGGACCAAAAGGAGGGGTCGGGACATCTTTGTTGGTGACCAACTCGGCGGTCGCACTTGCAGCATATCAGCCTGAACCTGTGGTTTTGATTGATTTGAACTTGCAATTTGGTGCAGCGGCAACCTTGCTTGGTTTGCGTCCTGAAGCCACTATCGCTTCTTTAGCACAAAGGTTTCAGGGTGAGATTGACTTTGAATTTTTGCAGCCCTTTTTGCTCAGACACGAGGAAAGTAACCTGCGAGTGTTAGCGGCACCGTCCCGCCCAGAGTTAGCGGAACTTGTAACTACTTTCCTTGTAGAACGGGTTCTTCAAGTCCTACGAAACCATTTCGCTTTCATCCTCGTTGACACTTCAACTATCCTTCAAGACACCACCCTCGCAGCCCTTGACCTTGCTGACCAAATTCTGATTGTCACCGCTTTGGATTTGCTTGCCATCAGGAACGCGCAACTGGTCTTAGAGATGTTCCGCAAACTTTATCCATCGGATCGCCTAAAACTCGTTTTGAACCGTTCCAATGTCCGATTCAGCGGCTTGACGCCTGAGCAAGTGGAAGAGTTTTTGAATATCCCCATCCTCGCTCAAATTCCGTCAGATGGTCAGGTGGCGGTTACTTCAGTGAATGAAGGGGTTCCCTTTGTCCTGAGAGCGCCTAACTCTTTGTTGGCTCAAAGCATTTTCAAACTTGCGGCGAGCATCGCTGGCGAACAATTTTCCCCACCAGTCCCTGTCGCTGAGGAGGTTCACGAAGGTCTATTCCGACGCGCCTTGCGGTTTCTGTTAGGCGAGGGGTGAACCCAGAAAGAATTGGAGGCGCCGCCGGGAATTGAACCCGGGTAAAGGGATTTGCAATCCCTCGCCTGTGCCACTCGGCTACGGCGCCTTTTCCCGCCATTTTTGCCGATTTTACCGCCATTTTGAACGGTCGGTTTTCCGAACCTACAAGTGGCAAGGGATTTTGCTTTACTTTTCGCCACAAATGTAAAGTAACACAGTCAACCGTCCGTGTAAAGAGTTTGGCTTACTACAAAGAAAAAGGCAGCGCCAAAAAGACGCTGCCTTTTTGTCAGCGTTGGCGAACTGTCAGACTTCAGCGCTGTAGTTGTGCAAAATGTCGTCGGCTTTTTCGGCTAACAGCGAAAGCAGTTTGCCGATACCTGCAAGAGTTTCGCGCTGGTCAGCGAACAAAAACGCAGGCTCGGCGTTGGTCAGCAAGTCAGCCAACACTCTGAGCGGTTGGAGCACACACTCGTTGAGCGAGGTCACAGCATCGTCAGCGCTGATTTTTTGCCGTCCCTCGGTCATGGCTTTCACCTCCTTTTTAGGGTTGTTTTGCCCAAACGCTTTTGGGTCATTTTGCTCATCGCAAACGCACAATCCCATTCTTTCTTTCACCAGCCTTTTGTTGCCACCACTTTGCGCCCAAACAGAAACGGGAACGAACCCACCTTTTGGCTTACCGCACTTTTCGCAAGTGCCTGCAACCCTTTTCAGCGTCGCGTCAAATTCCCGAAGGAGTTTCGCCAAATCCTGCGGTCGCATCATTGCCATCGCCGTTGCCTCCTTTCCCCTAAAGCGATTGGGCGCGAGCCCGTTTGAGCCCGCGCCCTTTTACTTGCTTCAATCCCGCAACACTTCGGCTTTCACGGGAAAGACGCCACAGTCGCAACGAAGCAATGTCACGACAATGATTTCGCCGAAGCCAATTCTTTCGGCTTTAAGTTCCCGATAGCGTTGACTGCAAAATGGGCAAACGGGTTGGTCGCCACGATAATAGGCTTGAAGCGCTGCCTCAAAGGGAGCGGGAACGCCATCAATCACGCGGTCGCTTTCACGGTTGACTTGATGATTGTGTTGGTGACCGTTGCCATCATTGTCAGCATAAATGTTCGTGCCCAACAAAACGCCAACTGCTTGCATGTAAGTTTCCGAAGCGACCCAACCGCAATTGCTGCAACACAATGCCACGAACGGTTGCTTTCCCGAGCGCCAACCGAGAGCGGGAAACGCGAACAAGCCGCAGCAAGGGCACTTTGCTACGATGCCATCGGAAAGTTGCGCGACCCGAACCGACCAACCGCAAGCAGAACACTTTGCCGAACCCGCAACGATAGAGCCACGAACAACTTTGACCGAAACGGCTCTTTCACGGCAATCAGGGCACTTGAGACCCGAAGCGACTTTCGTTGCGACTTGACTTCGTTGCGTTGTTGCGCTAATTTGCTTTTGGGTGAACATTGTCGTTCACTCCTTCTGTTTGGTTTTCCCGACGCGGGTGCCGCATCACCCGCGTCGTCACTAATAGATATAACACAGGATAAAACAAAATGCAACCCTTTCAGGACGAAAATCGCAAAACTGGCGTCAAATAGGCTCAAATTGGTGGGGTTTTCAGCGTTGACATGGCTACAAACTGCTTTAAAATTCAGCGTCGGTGACAGCAATGCTAAAACTCAACGACAAGGTTTTTCTAAGCCTACGCGAAGCAGCACGGCAGTTTGGTGTTTCAGTTTTGACATTAGCCCGCCATGTTCGGCTGGGCACTTTGCAAGGTCACCGCATTGGCAAATATCGGATGATTTTGGTGGAACTGAACGAAGTGGAACGATGGAAGCGGGAAGTTTACAATATCAAGCAAGCAACAAAAGTTAAGCGCTATTGGGAGCAAAGAAAACGCAGGAAACGCAAAACTAAATCTTGACGCGCACTGATAGGCGTGCTAATCTGTTTTTCAGGGCAGGTGAAAAACGATGGCTGAGCGCAAGATGACACAACCAACAAACAGGTCACGCGACGCGCGCCGCGTCGCTCAGCCACACTTTCACCTGCCCGCCGCGCCCGCCCAGCCTGCTGAGGCGGGTTTTGATTTTGGTCGCCCCGTGAGCGTGGGTGAATTTCTAGAGCAACTAAAACGCGACGACCATAAGCGCTCCATTCGCACATGGCAGTTGGCGTGCAAATTTGGGATTGGGATGACCGATGCGTTTGCGATTTTGGAAAAGCAGGATGGCGCATTAGTCAGCGATAAATCAACCGCTGACGCATCTTTACCCTTGAAAGCAAAAAACTTTGATGAGCCGTTCTGGCATCAATTTGTTCGCCAAACTTTCCCCCGTGCCTCTCCATTGCCGTCCCAATTTTGGGTTTTGCTCTGCGTCCCCGCACTGAGAGCCCCAACTTTCAAGCTGCCACCTGCCGAGCGGTAGCGGTGTAATCACGCTGCCACCGCAAGCAGGAAAACCTGCGCCGCTGCAACACCGCTGCTTGCTCGGTCTGGAAGCCGTTGCGCAACTTGCAGCGGTTTCCAAACAAAGGTGGCAGTGATGTTTATGCAGTTTCATGAATTCGTCAACTTGCTTGAAGCCAGAGGTTGCAAGCCACAGCCATTGAACGACGAGCAATGGCGCGCGCTTTGCCCTGCTCACGACGACCAACGCCCTTCGCTGACTTTCACAGAACGCGACGGTCGCATCTTGGTTCACTGTTTCGCGGGTTGCACAATTGATGCTGTTTGTGCCGCACTTGGCATCACAACCAAAGATTTGCGAACCCAACAAGACTTTGAGCGCCGTATCACCTTTGAAGTTCGCGACCCCAACGGCACTTTGGTCGCGTTGCACGAACGAATTGAGCGTGATGGCAAAAAGACTTTCATTTGGAAGCATCCTGATGGGCGCAAGGCGCAAGGCGACCTGAAAGTCGCTGACTTGCCGCTCTATGGCGTCCATCGGTTGCAAAGCGCTGAGTTTGTGGTCATCGTTGAAGGCGAAAAGTGCGCCGACGCCCTTTGGTCGGTTGGCATCCCCGCTGTCGCTACCTACGGCGCTACTTGCGACCCCGCTGATGAACCCCTCAGGCAAGTCATGGAGCGAGCCTCAACCATTTACCTTTGGGGCGACAACGATGACGCAGGACGCAAGCATATGGAGCGGCTTGGCAAACGGCTTTTGGCGCTGGGTGCAACCGATGTTCGTTGGGTTGAATGGCACGACGCGCCCGAAAAAGGCGACGCTGCCGACGCAGTTGCCCAACGAGTTGACATTCGCGCCCTACTGGAAGCCGCCAAACCTTTTGAGCCGCCAGAGGAAGTTCCGCAAAATGGCGCAACGCCACCAACTTCCAGCCAGCCAACTCAATGCCCGTTTTGCCAACTCAGCGACGCTGAACTCTTTGAACGCGCCAAACCCGTGCTGGACGCTGACAATCCTTTGCAAGCAGCCGTTGAACGCGTGAGCCAAACATTTGGCGTTGTTGGTGAAAACGATAACCTACAACTTTTGCTGCTTGCCCTGACAACCCGCATTTTCCCGCAACCCGTGAATGTGCTCGTTGTTGGTGGAACTGGACAAGGCAAGTCGTTTTTGACCGACGCTGCTTGCGCGACCCTGCCACCTTGCTGTCATCGGCGCATCGTCGGCGCGTCCGCCAGAGCCTTGCTCTTTCACCCGCTTGCCAAAGGAACTGTGCTCCAGTGGCTTGAACTGCCTGAACTTGGCGGCGATACCATCGCTGCAACAATCCTTCGGTCTATCCTTTGGCAAGCCCCGCAGGAAACGGCGACCGATTACTTGTTCGTTGAATGGACGCCCAAAGGCGCAAGACGCCGAAGTGTTCAAATGCCCCACCAAGTCGCATTGATTACAACCAAAGTTGACCTGCCGAAAGACGACCAACTTTTGAGCCGCTTTCTGGTCATGGAAGTCCGCGAAAGCCCCGATAAACGCAAAGCCGTGTTGAGCGCTCTGGCTGCTTCCTTCAACGGCGTCCAACCCAACCCGACCGACGACGCCCTTGAACCTGTTCGTGCCTTTGCTGAATGGCTTGGACGCTTCAAAGTTCGCGTGACAATCCCATATGCCTATGCCCTTGCCGATTTGTTCGCTGAACTACCTGCAAGCGAACGCGACTTCCGTGACTTTGCGACTTTGCTCAAGTTGATCGCTGCTTGCGCCCTGTGGAACTTGGCAAAGCGCCACCACTCTTTTGATGGCGACAACTTGCAAGTGACCGCCAACCTTGATGACTACGCGACCGTTTACCGCTTGCTTCTGCCTGTTTGGGGCAAACCCCGCTCGGCAGCCCTGTCGGAAACAGAGCGACGCGTCGCCGAAGCCCTGAAAGAAAGCGACCACCCTGCTACCGCAGAGGAACTTGCGAAGATTGTCGGCATAACCGACAGAAGCGTCCGCCGTGCCCTAAAAGACCTTGCCGAGAAAAGTCTTGTGGAACGCGGTGAAAAACGAGGTCGCTCATATGAGTGGCGTCTTATCGGCGACTTGGACGCTTTGACCGTGACCTTGCCAACCCCTGAGGAAGTGGCAGCCGCGTGGCAGCCCGACCCCGACCCGACCAGAAGTGACAATTTGTCACCTGAAGCCGACCACGACGAGCCGACCGAACCGCCTTCCGACCTGCCAGAAGTGACAATTTGTCACTTGAGCCCTGCCGTCACGGACATTGCGGACATTCACGGACATGACGCTATGTCCGCCAAAAATCCAATAAATACAAGCACTTTTGGCTTCACGGACAAACGGACACAGGATACATTGCAAATGGACGACACGGACGCTGAAGTGACAGTCGGCAAAATTATCGGACATTTTGAGGCTGCCCCAATGGACGCAGAAAGGCAAGAAAACTGTGTCCGTGATGTCCGTGACGCGAAAAACCTAAGCAGCACAAGCACTTTTTGCGGACATAGCCCAATGTCCGCCAATGTCCGTGATGTCCGTGACGACCGCCATGTCCGTGACTTTCCCGACCCTGAGGGCGGCTTGGAAGTCAAGGTCACCTGTCCCCGCTGCGGTTCGTGGCGTTATGTCTCCCCTGACGCCTTTATGCTCGCAGACCCTCGTTGTCCAACCTGCGGTGAAGTTATGCGCTACACCGACAAAGACAATCCTGCACCTACACTAAACTGCGAACCTCAACCTGACGAAGACGGTTACATTGACACTGAAGCATGGATTGATGCATGGTGGGCTGAAGTTTTGTCGCAAAACGACCAACCTGCCGTCGTGGACTTAGAAACCGATGAAGTCATCCCTGTCACTTTTCCTAACCTACAACCCCAAAAAGTTCACTGTCCTCGTTGCGGTCACAGCGAAACTACTAACGCTGCGGCTTTGTTGCCGCCTTTGTGTCCTGCATGTAAGACGCCTATGGATTGGGAGGCTGATGGTTAATGAAAGCCAAAACGCTGTATTGGCGCAACGGTTGGGTCGTGAAGTTGTTAGAGCGGGTAGCGGAACGGGACGATTTTCTGGTCAAACCTGTCCGCTATCGCGCGACCACACGGGTTCAGCGCCCGCTCATTAAGGCAAATCACTACCGAATTTGCGTTTGGCTGCCTATTGAGATGGGCACTTTCGTCCCAACCCTTGCGCGCTTAACGCGTGCCTTGAAGCGAATGAAGTTGAACGCAATAAAGAGAGACCCTGCTGGTGGCAATGGAACTGAAGGAGCGCCCGCTGCTTCGGTTGAAGTTTGCAAGGGTTAGCAGACCTTACTTGCTGCTAAAGCGCGACCAAAACGAGTTGGTGGCAGTTTTCCCGTTGCGCGAAAAAGAAAATCGTTGGGCAATTCTGGAACGATTAGTTCGTTGGCGTGACTTGCTTTGGGCGCAAAAACCAGAGCGAAACTGACACTATCGCAACAAAGCGACGCCTTTTGGGCATTGAGTTGCGAAAACGCTTGTAAACGCAGGTAGTTCGCAAAGCGACAAAAAGTGTCGTGGCTGCAATCGCTGGATAACGCTGTTCAAATTATTATGAATGCGCCCGAGGTGACCGATATGGCAGTGACGGCAAATCAACTGGCGCGACGGCTCAATTGCGCTTGGGTGACCGTTCGGCGTGCCATCCAACGCGGCGAACTCAAAGCGGTTTGGGACGGAGAGCGTCGGGAGTGGCTGATAGAGGAAGGACGCGAATTAGCGTTCTTCCGTGCAAAGTTGGAACATTGGAAAGAAGTTCGTCGTTTTCGGTCAATGTTAATGAAAACGCTTTGGAAAACTGGACGATTGAAGCCGCGAAAGCGCAAACAAGTTCCGACCGTCGTCGTGGAGCGTCTAAAGCGCCCGTCGCTCCTTGCTATGGGGCAAGGTCTTGGGACGCGAACATCGCCAATTGTTTGGCGCGACGACCGAGAAGGGGAAAGTCATTGTCCTGCTTGCGGGATTGCTTTGAAAGTTCGTTGACGCCACGAACGACAGTTGGGCACTTTCGGCAATTCCGTCAGCGCATCCCGAACCTCACCACGCAAGACACGCTCAGCCGCTTGGGGAGAGATTTCCTGAAGCGCTTTCACAGCGTCCGCGAATTTCTCGGCGTTGCGAACAGTTCTTTCGTTAACACCAACTTGTTTGGCTATGGCTTTGGCAGTGGCTGCCGAACCCGACCGAGTGGAAAATTTTTCCACTCGGTCACCATTGTCTTTTTGGAACTGCTTCAGGTTCAAAATTGGGTTTTGCTTGACTGTCTTATAGAGCCTTCCGATGACGACCGTTCGTTGCTCGTCGGTGAGATTTCGCCGTCCCAACTGGTTTCGGTCAACCCAAATCAAAACTTCGTCAAGGTCACGAAATTCGCGCTCAACGATTTGGAACTTCAAGCCAGTTAAGGCGCGATGCCCAACGCTTCTGCGGTTTGGCGCAACTTTTTGGTAGCGCGTTTGAGAGTATATCCGACGAAAGAGCGGGAAACTTTTAACTTTCTCGCGATCTCATTGAAGTTATCACCTTTAAGGAACAAATTGACTACCTGTTTTTCGCGAAATGAAAGTTTTGTTCGCTCAAGCAAAACCCGAATGATGTCGCGAACTTCTAATCGCTCAAATTCGTCAGCGCTTCGTTGGTCTTCAACTTGTTGGACAAGTTCCCAATCGGCGTTGCCGTCTTCGTCAACGATTTGTGTTGTCTTGACCTTGACGAGGTTTTCGGCAACTTCAACGATTTCCACAATAAGCGCCATCGCAATCGCAGGGTCTCACTCAAATTTTTGCAGCGCCTTTCGCGAGACAGCAACGCAAAAGTGACACTTTGGAATTTAAACTTCTGGCTTCACGCAGTAGGGGAAACGGGAAGCGGCAAGCGCCGAGGCAAAGCGTGGCAAGTGTCTTAGCGCGAAAGTTTTGCCGTGAAAGCCCGAACGAGGCTTCAAAGTTTGAACCGAACCTTCGTTTTCCTGCCACTGATACCCAACAATCGTTTTTGAGCCGAAGGCAAACCTTCAAGTGGGTTGACTTTCGCGTGAACACTCTTTAGGTCTTGCGCGAAAAGTTTGGCGTAGTAAGACACCATAGCAGGTGAACTGTGACCGACAATGCGTTGAAGGATAATGCTGTCTCCACCTTTCGCAAGCCAGCGCCGAATGAAAGTGAACCGTAAACTGTGTGGCGAAACTTTGACGCCCGTGATGCCTGCCTTTTTGGCGTAGTGTTCCAATCGGTGGCGAAAACTTTGGTCGCGTAACGGCATCCCAAATTCAGTGATGAACAGCGCTCGTGTTGAAATGTTCGGGAAATGCGTGAACCGTGCCGACAAGTAGCGACGCAACGCGAGCGTTGTGTTATGGGAGAGTGGAACTTGGCGTTGTTTGCCACCTTTGGCGTGGCGAACAAAAACGAAGCCGTTTTGCAAGTCAAGGTCGTCCAGAGTTAACGAGAGCGCTTCGTTGATACGAAGCCCATTATCGGCGAGCAGCAAAATCAATGTGTAGTCGCGAAGCCCAACGAAGGTTGTCGGGTCGGGTGCGGCAAGCAAAGCGTCCAGTTGGGCATCGGACAAAGTTCGCGGGAAAGGGACGGGTTCTTTGAGTTTCTCAACGCCCCAAAGTGGGTCATCGTCGCGAAAGCCTTCCGACCGAAGGAAGGACGAAAAAGCGGAAAGCGCTCTGCGGAAGCCGTTGATAGTTTGAGCGGTGACGCCGCGTTGTTGGAGTTGTGCAAAGAAAGCAAAAACCGTTGCCCGCGAAAAAGTTGCAGGAGTTTCGTTGAGTGTTTTGCAATAGTTCGCAAACCTATTAAGGCGGTCATGATACCACTTCAAAGTGCTTTCGGTGCAGCCTTTGAGTTTGCGGGAAAAGCAGAAGGCAGCGATAGCAGTTTCCCAATCTGTTTCAGGTCTGACAGCCACCAGCGCCATTCGTTCCTTCATGCCCAGCACCTCCCGCTTGACAGCAATAAAGTCGTCAAGAGGCGAGGGATTTTTATTCAGTTTTTGTCAAGGTTACAAAAGCGAAAAAGCCAACAAACATTGGCGAAAACAGAAATGGTGTCGGCGAAAATGGCGGGTGCGGATTTGCAATCCCTCGCCTGTGCCACTCGGCTACGGCGCCTCTTATATCGCACATTTCATCCAAAAGCAACCCAATGACCCTTTGCCTTCAGCCGTGGAAGTAAAGTAACACAGCACTGAGGGAATGTAAAGTGGCGCAAATGGAGTTCTAACTCGCCATGTCACCGCTCACGCCAGTAATTGGGAGTAGAGGTTACTTGCTGAGCCGTGTTTTTTGACAAATCACGAGAAGGGCGACACTAATGAACTCCGCATCAATAATGCGTTAAAATTGTGCCTGCCTCGTTGATGAGTTTGAAAATCAAACCCCAATGGGAGGTTGAACGCTCGTGCGAATTGTCGTCCAACTGGAATGCACCGAGTGCAAAGCACGAAACTACACGACAACTAAAAAGCGAGAATCGGGCGGAACCCAGAAGCGACTTGAGTTGCGCAAGTATTGCAAGCACTGTCGCAAACACACTGTCCACCGAGAGACCAGATAATGATTTTGCGCGTTGCGAGTTCAGGGTTGTGAGTTGAGCAGTTAAGCGTTTGAACTCGCAACCCTTAACGCATAACTTGCAACCCGATACTCAAGCGTCGTAAGGGATGCCGAGCCTTGTCAGCAACTCCAAGAGGTAATCTCGTGAGCGGCGCATTTCATCGTCAAGGTCAGGTATCCGTCCGATGTCAAGCCCGACCATTCCGCTGAATCCGTGCTTTTTCAGCGCCAAAAAGACACCTTCAAAGTCAACAGTCCCGCGTCCTAAGCCCAAATGCTCGTTGGTTTTGCTGTCGTTGTCCGAAAGGTGGACATAGAAGATGCGCTTGCCCAATTTCTCAACGGACAAGGGCAGGATTTCCTTTTGTGCGTGCAAGTGACCTGTATCGAGGACGAAGCCTAAGTTTTCGTGCCCAACATGGTCAAACAGCCTCAACGCCGCATCGGTATTGCTTATCATTTCCCCGACCCTCGGCTCAAGGCAGAACTTCAACCCAGCGTCGGCAGCCTTTTGAGCCAGAGTGCGAAAACTGTCAACCATGACCTGCCATTGTTTCTCCCACGAAAACTGCGGGTCAACTTTGACCTTGAACTGGATGCCGAAGTCCACCATCTGCTTGTAAGGAGCCGGTCCTTCAAATTCAAGTGGCGGCGTGAAGGAGTCGGTCTGAATGGTCGTGCAGCCGAAGAAGTTGGCGATTTCGCATGCGAGGTCAAATAACGAGAGGGCATGCTGGCGTTTCTGCTCGTCAAGGCTGACCACATCGGGGAGCACGGGGCAGAAGTTGTCAACGATTAAACCCAAATCGTCGCACAACGCTTTAAGTTCATGCCGATGTTCGTAAACTTCCCTCAGGTTCTCTTCGCGCACGCCCTCAAGTTCCACATACTTGAAGCCCAAAGCCTTCATGTCTTTCAACGCTTGCATCGTGTCGGCAATGGAGGGCGGGTAGCCATATTTGCTGATTGCGTAAAGCCAACAACACCCGACTTTGACCATCCTCGTCACCTCGCTTTCGGTTCAGAGCGATAAGCCTTGTCTGTTGCGGAGACAGAACCGAAGTTCGCCGCAATCTTTATTCCGTTCCCTCTTCCCAACTGCTGAGGTAGCGTTGCTGTTCGGGCGTCAAGGTATCGATTTTGATGCCCATGCTCTCCAACTTCAGCCGAGCAACTTCCTCGTCAAGTTCCCTCGGGACTGGATGGACAT
>Ga0079998_115246_pt1 | contig 19810 bp, 23 predicted proteins | sample PerSpoBPS_BMetaG_FD_69201 | JGI IMG/M metagenome (GOLD analysis project Ga0079998, IMG submission 69201) | Thermal spring microbial communities from Yellowstone National Park, Wyoming, USA - Perpetual Spouter B (PS_B) MetaG (SPADES assembly)... | ecosystem: Environmental > Aquatic > Thermal... | reverse complement strand
TGAAGGCGCCTGGTCGCTTTCCCCTAGCTCAATGGCGGGAAGCCTTGGGCGAGGCCTTGCAGACCTGGCGGCGCCGGGTGCTTCCGCCTCAGCTTGTCGGAACATGAGGGGGAAGCTCAGGGGGAAAAAGCCAAACCCCGCCCGCGAAAGGCCCGGGCGGGGTTTATTGGAGCCGGTGGCCGGATTTGAACCGGCGGCCTACCGCTTACGAGGCGGTTGCTCTACCGCTGAGCTACACCGGCCCGCCCTAGAAGAGTCTAGGGCAGAAACCCCGGGGGCGCAACTACCTGAGGACCACCCCCGGACGCACCCTAAAGGCGCGGGCCAGGGGCAGGAGGGAGGCCAGGAAGGTGGCGAGGAGGCTGGCCCCGCTCACCTGCAGGAAGTCCGTAAGGCGCATCTCCACGGGGAGGTGGGTGAGGAAGTAGAGCTCCCCGGGAAGGCCCACGGGCCGCAGGGAAAGGTAAAGGCAGAGGAGGTAGCCCATAAGGTTGCCCAGGGCTACCCCCAAAAGGCCCAGGACCGCCCCTTCCAGGGCGAAGACCAGGCCCACGGTGAGCCTCGAGGCCCCCATGGCCCTAAGGAGGGCGATCTCTGGCGTCTTCTCCACCACCTTCAGCACCAGGAGGTTGGCCACCCCCAAAGCGGCCACGGCCACGATCAGGAAGATCAGGATGCCCAGAACCCGCTTCTGGAGGGAAAGCTGTTCCAGAAGCGTCCGCTGGGTGTCCTGCCAGGCCTGGGGGAAAAAGCGCGTTCCCGCCAGGGCCTCCCCCACCTCTTTGGCCCGCCAGGGGTCCTTGAGGCGCACCTGGTACCCCTGGGCCTTAAGCCCGGCCAGGGCCTCCACCGTCTTCAGGTCCACGAAGGCGTAGCCCGAGTCCAGGAGGAAGTTGCCCGTGCGGAAGGAACCCAGGACCCTAAGCCTGACCCTCTCCTGGGTGGCGGACATGGCCAAGAGGGTGTCCCCGGGGTAGACCCCCAGGGTCTGGACCAGCGCCGCGCCCAGGTAGATGCCCCCAGGCTCCAGCTTGAGGCCGAGCTCGGGGTAGAGGGCCTCCCCGCCCTCCCCCAGGCCCACCAGGGTGGCGAAGTCCACCCCCGCCCCCCGCCCGCCCTCCGCCGGGCGCACCAACAGGGCCTTGGTGGCGGCGAAGGGGGCGCTTTGCTCCACCTCGGGGTGGGGGGGAAGAGGGGGAAGCTCCTCGCCGAAGCTGAAGAGAACCAGATGGGGATAGGCCTTGAGGGTGGCCCGCACCAGGCCGTCCGTGAAGCCGTTGGTGAGGGAGAGGGCGGCCAAAAGCACCGCCACCCCAACCCCAATGCCCAAAAGGGCCAGGCCCGTCTGCAGGGGGCGCCGCTTCAGGTGGGCCAGGGCCAGGAAAAGGGCGAAGCGCACGCCCTCAGGATAAGGGCTTCAGCGCCTGGGGTACTCCACCACCTCCAGCTGGACTAAGCGGCGGCCAAAGCGCAGGGCGGTGGCCCGGTCGGGAAGCCAGACGTCCAGCTTCTCCCGCATCCTAGGGTGCATGACGTCGGCCACCACGAAGACCCGCCCCTCAAAGAGGTAGCTGAACTGCCCCCGACCCCGGCCCTGGACTGTGCCCAGGTCCTTAAGGCGCACCTTGGTGCCGTAGGGAAGGACCCTGAGGAGGTCCGGGCTCACCGCCAGGACCCCGAGCCGCGTGCGCATTCCTGTGGCGGTGACAAAGGGGGTGCTGTCGGTCTCCCGGACGCTGGAGGTGTAGGCCGTGGCCTGAAGGACCATGACCTTCTTGGGCCCGGTCTGGGCCAAGGCTCCCGCAATGGCGAGAACCAGATAAAGCGAAAGGAGAAAACCCCGCATAGCGTCCATGAGTATGCCGGGGCCTTCCGGAGGAAGCTGAGAAGGATGAGGCTTCCTCCTCATCCGGAAGCCCCCCGTTTATTTGGAATCGCTTTACGGGTCTAATAACCCCGCCGGGTAGGGGACTCCTAAGGCGGGCTTGTATGAGAAAAGTCTTAAGCACCTTTAGCCTGGTCTCACCTGACTCAAAGAAGGCCTACGGGCAAGGGGTGTCGGAGATCTCCAGCGTGTAGCGGCCGCTTAAGGGCTCGTCAAACCCCGCCCGGGCCAGGCCCCGGTCCCGCACCGCCAGAAGGGTGGCGGGGGCGATGGGGGCACAATTCGCCACCGGGTCCAGCGTGCGGGGATAGGCGTCGTTGGGCCCGTTATAGAGGAGGGCCACCAAGTCCAGGGGCCCCGAGTAGGTGAGGCGCAGGTAGCCCGTGGCAGAGGCCACGTTATACCGGTCAAACTCCCCCACGAACTCTATGGCCCCCACTTTGATCCCAGAGAAAAAATCTTCGGGAAGGAGCCCCTGGCCTCTGGGGTTAGGGGTGAAGGCATCGGCGTAGAGGGTGACCCGGGTCCGCGCTCAAGGCGTAGTTTTCCACCCGCAGGTAGAAGACCTGCCCCGCCTGGCCCCGGAAGTTGAGGCGGAAGCCGGGGTCGGTGGTGATCTGGGGCCTAAGGGCCAGGGGGGTGAGCTCCCGGCGGGCGGCGAACCAGTTCCGGGCCACGCTCACGGCCTGCACCACGCCCTTCTCGTCCAACAGGACCAGGCGAAGCCGGGCGGCAAGCTCTAGCTCGCTGGAGACCGCCGAAATCCGCACGGCCCCATCCGAGGTAAGGGGAATCCGGTAGACGGCCACCCCGGGCCTAAGCTCCCCTCCCCCCACCTCCTGGGCGGCAGGCAGGTCGGCGATCTGGTAGCTACCCACGGGCAGATCCCCGCTCACGGGCGGGCTTCCACCCAGGTTGCAGGCTGCCAGCGTCAGGACCAGCAGAAAGGCGGACCAGGCATTCCGCATAAATCCCCTCCTTTCCCTAAAGGATAGCCCGGGAAAGGGGGTAAGGGCTTGGGCTTTTCTTTAGCTACTCCAGCACGCCCAGGTAGGCGTACTGGTCGGGGCCGCCGGGCAGGATCTCCACCGCCAGCTCGGGGAACTTCTGGGCCACGGCCTCGGCGGCCTCCTTGGGGGTGTTGGGCCCTAGGAAGAGGGTGAGGACCTCCTTCCCCTCCTGGGCCAGGCGGACGAAGCCCTCGAGGACCTCCTCCGGGGTCTTTCCCACCAGGACCAGCCGGCCGTCCAGAAGGCCGATGGGCTTGTCCTTGAGGACTTTAAGGCCGTCCACCTCGGCGTCGCGGCTGGCCCAGGTGACCTCGAGGGTCACCGCCCCCTCCATGGCCTCCGCCATCTCGGGGAGGAGCTCCTCGGGCTCCCGCTCGGGCTCATAGCGGACCGCCGCCGCCAGGCCCTGGCCTATGATGCGGGTCTTGAGGACGTGGACCTCTTTCCCCACCTCCCTGGCCAGCTTGGCCGCCTCCTCCGCCGCCATGAAGACGTTGGGGTTATTGGGCAGGAGGATCACCTTGGGGTTGGGGAGGCTTTTGATGGCGGAGAGGATGTCCTCCACGCTGGGGTTCTGGGTCTGCCCCCCGGCCACCACCCGGGCCCCCAGGGAGCGGAAGGCCCGGGCCACCCCATGCCCCAGGGCCACGGCCACCAGGCCCGTGGGGAGCGGGGCCTCCTCCAAAAGGCCCGCCATGGCCAGGATCTCCGTGTGCTGCTCGGACATGTCCTCCACCTTGGTGCGCACCATGCGGCCAAAGCGGGCCACGGTGGCGAGGAGGCCGTCGGGGTCGTCCGTGTGGATGTGGCCCTTCACGTACCCTTCCGCCCCCCACCACCAGAAGGGAGTCCCCGAAGGGGGCCACGGCCTCCCGGATCTTCTCTATGGGAACCTCCACCCCCTCCATGAGGAACTCGGTGCAGTAGCCGAACTCCTCGGTGGCGAAGGCGGTCTGGGCGTAGCGCTCCACCTTGGGGGGCTCGGGCAGGGGAAGCCCCAAGGCGTAGCCGTGGATCCCCTCCAGAAAGCGCACGTACCCCGCTCCCCCGGCGTCCACCACCCCGGCCTGCTTGAGGACGGGAAGGAGTTCGGGGGTCTTGGCCAGGGCCTCCCGGGCCGCCGCCAAGGCGCTTTCCAGGACGTCCTTCAAGCTATCCCCCTGGCCCCCTCCCCCGCCGCCCTGGCCACGGTCAGGATGGTGCCCTCCACGGGGCGCATCACCGCCCGGTAGCCCGTCTCCGCCCCCAGGCGCAGGGCCTCCTTCAGGGTCTCGGCGTCCAGGGCTTCCTTTTTGCGGATGGCCTCGGAGAAGCCCTTGAGGATCTGGGAAAGGATGACCCCGCTGTTCCCCCGGGCCCCCAGCAGGCTCCCGTAGGCGATGGCCCGGGCCACCTCGGGCATCCTGGAGGTGTCCGCCAGGTCCAGCTCCCGCCGGGCGGACTGGAGGGTGAGGTGCATGTTGGTGCCCGTGTCCCCGTCGGGCACGGGGTAGACGTTGAGGGCGTTCAGCTCCTCCACGTAGACGCCGAACCAGTCCGCGGCGAAGCGGAAGGCCTCGGCCACCTCCTCCGGGGCCCAACTAGCCACGCCCCACCCCCACCACGTGGACCCGCACCTGGGAGAGCTCCACCCCGGCCAGCCTCTTGGCGGCGAAGCCCACCCGCTCGGCCAGGGACTCCACCACCGTGGGGATGCGGGCCTCCACGGCCACCACCACGTAGAAGTCCGCCTGGTACTTGCCGGAGGCGGCGGGGTCCGGGCGGACCACCACCCCCTCGCTGGCCTCCTGCCGCCCCAGGATGCGCACCACCTGCTCCTTGAGCCCCGCCGGAGCCATGCCCACCACCCCGGGCACCTCGTGGGCCGCCAAGGCCAGAAGGGCCGCCAGGGCGTTTTCCGTTATGGTCAAGCGTCCCGCCATCCTACCTCCTCAGGGCTTCCTCAGGGGGAGTATAGGGGAGGCCGAAGGCCTCGGCCACCCCCGGGTGGGTGAGGAGGCCCCTGTGGGTGTTGAGGCCCTTGAGCAGAGCCTCGTCCTCAAGAAGGGCCTGGAGGCCCTTTTCCGCCAGCTTGAGCACGTAGGGCAGGGTCTGGTTGGTGAGGGCGAAGGTGGAGGTCCGGGGGACGGCCCCCGGCATGTTGGCCACCCCGTAGTGGACCACCCCGTCCACCACGTAGGTGGGCTCGGCGTGGGTGGTGGGGCGGATGGTCTCCACGCACCCCCCCTGGTCCACGGCCACGTCCACGATCACCGAGCCCTCCTTCATGAGGGCGAGCATGTCCCGGGTCACCAGCTTGGGGGCCTTGGCCCCCGGCACCAGCACCGCCCCGATGAGGAGATCGGCGTGGCCGATGCTCTTCTTGATGTTGGCCTCGGTGGCGGCGAGGGTCACCACCCGCCCGCCGAAGATGTCGTCCAGGTACTGCAGGCGCTTGTGGTTCACGTCCAGGATGGTGACCTGGGCCCCCATGCCCAAGGCGATCTTGGCGGCGTTGGTGCCCACGGTGCCGCCCCCCAGGATCACCACGCTGGCCGGGGCCACCCCCGGTACCCCCCCGAGGAGGACCCCTCGGCCCCCCTTGGGCTTCTCCAAGAACTGGGCCCCCACCTGGGGAGCCATGCGCCCCGCCACCTCGCTCATGGGGATGAGGAGGGGCAGGGAGCCGTCCTTGAGCTGGACGGTCTCGTAGGCGATGCCGGTGACCCCGCTTTTCAGCATGGCCTCGGTGAGGGTCCGGTCGGCGGCCAGGTGGAGGTAGGTGAAGAGGATCAGGCCTTCCCGCAGGAAGGGGTACTCCTCAGGTAGGGGCTCCTTCACCTTCACCACCATCTCCGCCCCCCAGGCCTCCTCCCGGCTCACCAGGGCCGCTCCTGCCCGCTCGTACTCGGCGTCGGTCAGGCCCGAGCCCAGACCTGCCCCCCGCTCCACCAAGACGGTGTGGCCCCTGCGGACCAGGCTTTCCGCGCCCCCCGGGGTGAGGGCCACGCGGTTCTCCAGGGTCTTGATCTCCTTGGGCACGCCGATGACCATCCCTACACCTCCTTCACAAAAACCCGCTTGATCTTCAGCTTGAAGCCGTCGCCCTCGGCGATGGCCAGAAGCCGCCTGCGGGAGTCCACCAGGGTCACGTAGCCCAGGGCGGGGATGGGGAGGGGCACCCCTTCCAGCACCCGCCTGGCCTCGGTGTGGGAGAGCTCCACCACGGGGAAGGGCAGGGCGTCTACCTCGGGGATGGCCTTGTCCGGGGAAAGCTCGGCCAGGGGCACCGCCCGCTCCAGCCCCACCTTGCCGATGCGGGTGCGCACCAGGCCGGAGAGGAAGGCCTTGGTCTTGAGCCGCTCCCCCAGGTCCCGGGCGAAGGCCCGCACGTAGGTGCCGGGGCCCACCACCAGCCGGATCACCGCGGTGGGGTAGGCCCCGAGAGGCCGGGGAAGCGCCACCTTCCGCCCCCCCTTCTCTGCCAGGCGCCAGCCCTTGGCCGAGGGGGCAATGGGGTGAGGGGTGGGTTCGGGGTCCAGGGCCAGAAGCTCCACCTCCAGGTACCTGGCGGGCCTGGGGCCAAGCTCCAGGGGCTTCCCCTCCCGGGCGGCCTCGTAGGCCCGCTTGCCCTTCACCTTGATAGCGGAGTAGAGAGGGGGGATTTGCTCCTTCACCTCCAGGAAGCTCTGGAGGGCGGCCTCGAGGTCCTTGCGGTCAAAGCGCACCGGGGCCTCTTCGCTGACGGGACCCTCGGCGTCTAAGGTGGGCGTGGTGGCCCCGAAGGACACCCAGGCGATGTACTCCTTGTCCTCCCCCGAGAGGAAGGGGACCAGCTTGGTGCTCTCCTCCGAGACCAGGAGGAGAAGCCCCGTGGCCAGGGGGTCCAGGGTGCCCGTGTGCCCCACCCGGCGGGTGCCTAGGCGCTTCCTGGCCTCCTCCACCGCGTCGTGGGAGGTGAGGTGGAGGGGCTTGTCCACCGCGTAGAGGGCCATGCCTAGGGGATTCTATCACCCCCCTAGAATGAGGGGGTGGAGCTCCAAGAGCGCTACCCCAGCCTGGGCTTCGCCTGGCCTAGGCCCGGGGTGCTGGAGATCACCTTCAAGGGCGAGAGGCTGAACGCCATGGACCCCAAGACCCACCGGGCCCTCTCCCGGGTGTGGCGGGACCTCGAGGAGGTGGAGGAAGCCCGGGCCGTCCTCATCAGGGGCGAGGGCGGGGTCTTCTCGGCCGGGGGCTCCTTTGCCCTCATAGAGGAGATGCGCGCCTCCCACCAGGCCCTGATGCGGGTCTACCGGGAGGCCCGGGACCTGGTCCTGGGGCCCTTGGACTTCCCCAGGCCCGTGGTGGCGGCGGTGGAGGGGGTGGCGGTGGGGGCGGGGCTGGCCTTGGCCCTGGCGGCGGATGTGGCCGTGGTGGGCAAAAGGGCCAGGCTCCTGGACGGGCACCTGCGCCTGGGGGTGGCGGCGGGGGACCACGCCGTCCTCCTCTGGCCCCTTCTCTTGGGCATGGCCAAGGCCAAGTACCACCTCTTCCTCAACGAGCCCTTAAGCGGGGAGGAGGCCGAGCGGCTGGGCCTGGTGGCCCTGGCGGTGGAGGAGGGGGAGGTCTACGCCAGGGCCCTGGAGGTGGCCGAAAGGCTGGCCAGGGGCCCCAAGGAGGCCTTGGAGCACACCAAGCGGGCCCTCAACCACTGGTACCGCGCCTTCCTGCCCCAGTTTGAGCTCTCCCTGGCCCTGGAGTTCCTGGGCTTCGCCGGCGAGGAGCTGGAAGAGGGGCTCAAGGCGCTTAAGGAAAAGCGCCCCCCCAGCTTCCCATGAAGGCCATGCGCCTCCAGGCCCTCCTGGCCCGGGCCGGGGTGGCGAGCCGGCGCCAGGCGGAGGCCCTGATCCGCCAGGGCCTGGTGCGGGTGAACGGGGAGGTGGCCCGCCTGGGCCAGAAGGTGGGGCCAGACGACCTGGTGGAGGTGGCGGGAAGGCGGGTGGAATGGCCCAGGGAGCGCCTGGTCCTGGCCCTCCACAAGCCCCGGGGCTACACCACCACCCGCTCTGACCCCCACGCCCGAAGGACGGTCTTTGAGCTTCTCCCCCAGGTCCCTGGCCTCCAGGCGGTGGGGCGGCTGGACCGGGAGTCCGAGGGCCTCCTCCTCTTTACCAACGACGGCGAGCTCCTCTTCCGCCTCACCCACCCCCGCTACGGGGTCAAGAAGGTCTACCGGGTCTGGACCGAGAGGGGAACCCTGCCCGAGGCCGTTTGCCGGAAGCTGGTGGAGGGGGTGGCCCTCGAGGACGGCCCGGCCCGGGCCCTCTCCTGCAGGCCCGCCCAAGGCGGGGCCATCCTCACCCTGGGGGAGGGGCGGAAGCGTGAGGTGCGGAGGATGCTCCAGGCCGTGGGCTACCCGGTGAAACGCCTCCTCCGCCTCCAGGTGGGGCCCGTCCGGCTGGGCAATCTGCCCCCCGGGAGGTGGCGCAGGCTTTCCCCGGAGGAGGTTCAGGCCCTGCTGAAGGAAGTGGGGCTAGAATGAGGGACATGTTCACCGCCGGGAACGGACCCGTGCAGATCAGCGCCGAGGCCATCCAAAAGCGGGTGGCCCAGCTGGGGGAGGCCATCGCCCAGGACTACCAGGGGAAGACCCCCCACCTCATCTGCGTCCTGAACGGGGCCTTCATCTTCATGGCCGACCTGGTGCGGGCCATCCCCCTCCCCCTCACCATGGACTTTATCGCCATAAGCTCCTACGGGAACGCCCTGAAGTCCAGCGGGGAGGTGGAGCTCATCAAGGACCTGAGGCTTCCCATCCACGGGCGGGACGTGATCGTGGTGGAGGACATCGTGGACACCGGCCTCACCCTGGCCTACCTCCTGGACTACCTGGAGGCCAGGAAGCCCGCCTCCATCCGGGTGGCGGCCCTCCTCTCCAAGCCGGCCCGGCGCCAGGTGGAGGTCCCCATCCACTACCTGGGCTTTGAGATTGAGGACGCCTACGTCTTTGGCTACGGCCTGGACCGGGCCCAGTTTGACCGCAACCTGCCCTTTATCACCTCTATCCGACCGGAGGAAGAATGAGGTACCTGGACCTCATCACCGCCCTCTTCGCCACGGTGCTTCTGGTCTCCAACGTGGCCTCCACCAAGCTGGTGGTCCTGGGGCCCTTCACCTTTGACGGGGGGACCCTCCTCTTCCCCCTGGCCTACATCTTCGGGGACGTCCTCACCGAGGTCTACGGCTACCGGAAAAGCCGAAGGGTCATCTGGATAGGCTTTCTCGCCCTCCTCCTGGCCACCCTCACCTTCCAGGCGGTGGCCGCCCTTCCCGCTCCCGAGGACGGGGAAAGCCAGCGCTTCGCCCAGGCCTTCGGCCTCCTCCTGGGCCTCACCCCCAGGATCGTCCTGGGAAGCCTCCTGGCCTACTTCGTGGGCGAGTTCGCCAACGCCTACGTGCTGGCCCGGCTCAAGGTGCGCACCGAGGGGCGCTTCTTCTGGCTCAGGGCCCTGGCCTCCACCCTGGTAGGCCAGGGGCTGGACACCGGGGTCTTTCTGCTGGTGGCCTTTTACGGCATCTGGCCCAACGAGGTCCTCCTCGCCGTCTTCCTCTCCAACTACGTCTTCAAGGTGGGGGTGGAGGCCCTCATGCTCCCGGTCACCTACGGGGTGGTGGGCTTCCTGAAGCGGGCCGAGGGCCTGGACGCCTACGACCGGGACACGGACTTCAACCCCTTTAGGCTGGCATGAACCCGCTTTTCGCGCACCCGATGGGCATCGGCACCTGGGCCTGGGGGGACCGCCTCTTTTGGGGCTACGGCCGGGACTACGGGGAGGAGGACCTCCGGAGGGCCTTTTTGGCGGCCCTCGAGGCCGGCATCCTTCTCTTTGACACCGCAGAGTTTTACGGCTTTGGCCTCTCCGAGAGGCTTCTCGGCCGCTTCGCGGCGGAGGCGGGCAAAAGGCCCTACCTGGTCAGCAAGTTCTTCCCCTACCCCTGGCGGCTTTCCCGCAAAAGCCTCCTCCGGGCCCTGGAGGGAAGCCTGAAGCGGCTTGGGGTGGAGGCCCTGGACCTCTACCTCCTCCACTGGCCCTGGCCCCCCGTGCCCCTCAGGGTCTGGGCCGAGGCCCTGGCGGAGACCTACGAGCGGGGCCTCACCCGGGGCGTGGGGTTTTCCAACCTGAGCCTGGCCCAGCTGGAAGAGGCCAAGGCGGCGCTGGACCGGCACGGGGTTCCCCTTCTGGCCCTGCAGGTGGAGTACAGCCTCCTGGTGCGGGACTGGGAGGCCCACCTGGCCGCCTTGCGCCGGGAGGGGATCGCCCTCATGGCCTACAGCCCCCTGGCCATGGGCTGGCTCACCGGGAAGCTGGACCCCGACACCCCCCCTAAGGGCTACCGGGGACGACGGTACCGCTCTCTTCTTCCCCGGCTGAAGGCGATCCTGCCCGTCCTGAAGGAGCTGGCCGAGGCCAAGGCCACCACGCCCGCCGCCATCGCCCTCCGCTACCTCATGGAAAAGGGGGCCCTCCCCATTCCCGGGGCCAAGAACGAGGCCCAGGCGCGCGAGAACGCCCTAGCCCTCGCCCTTCGCCTGGCCCCGGAGGAAGTGGCCCGCCTCGAGGCGTCGTAAGCTTAGGGGGATGCCGGGAGTCGCCATCATCGGAGCGCAGTGGGGGGACGAGGGCAAGGGCAAGGTGGTGGACGCCCTGGCCCGGGAGGCCGACTACGTGATCCGCTACCAGGGCGGGGCCAACGCCGGCCACACCGTGGTGGCCGAGGGGAGGGTCTTCAAGCTGAACCTCCTCCCTTCAGGGGTCATCCACCCCCACGCGGTCAACGTCCTGGCCGACGGGATGGTCATTGACCCCTTCCGCTTCCAGGAGGAGCTTCAGGCCCTGGAAAAGGAGGGCTTCCGCCCCCGGGTCCTGGTCTCGGAAAGGGCCCACCTGGTCCTTCCCCACCACAAGCACGTGGAAAGCCGCCACAACTTCGTGGGCACCACGGGGAGGGGGATCGGCCCCGCCTACTCCGACCGGGCGCGAAGGGTGGGGATCCGGGCCGGGGACCTTCTGGACGAGGCGGTCCTGAGGGAAAGGGTGCGCCGCCTCCTCCTGGAAAAGCCCAACTCCACCCGGGAGGCGGGCTGGGACACGGAGGAAAAGGCTTTGGAGGACCTCCGCCGCATGGGGGAGATCCTGAGGCCCTACATCGCCGACACCGGAAGCCTCCTCCGCGAGGCCTTGAGGAAGGGCAAGCGCCTCCTCTTTGAGGGGGCCCAGGCCACCCTTTTGGACCTCAACTACGGCACCTATCCCTACGTGACCAGCTCCCACCCCACCGTGGGGGGGATCCTGGTGGGCACAGGGCTCTCCCACAAGGCCATCACCAAGGTCTACGGCGTGGCCAAGGCCTACGCCACCCGGGTGGGGGAAGGCCCCTTCCCCACCGAGATCCAGGGAGAGCTGGCCCACCACCTGCGGGAAAAGGGCGGGGAGTACGGCACCACCACGGGGAGGCCCAGGCGGGTGGGCTGGCTGGACCTGGTGGCCCTCAAGTACGCCTGCGAGGTCAACGGGTTTGACGGCCTGGCCCTCACCAAGCTGGACGTCCTCTCGGGGCTGGAGAAGGTGAAGGTGGCCGTGGCGTACCTGGACGGAAGCCGCCCCGGGGAGGCCAGGCCGGAGGCGGTGCGCTACCTGGAGCTAGAGGGCTGGGGGGACCTCGCTGGGGTGCGAAGGCGCGAGGACCTGCCGGGAAGCCTCCTCCGCTACCTGGAGCTCATTGAGGAGCACACCGGCGTCCCCGTGGTCCTCTTCTCCACCAGCCCCAGGCGGGAGGACACCTTTGGAGGGGTGAGCTGGGTTTAGACTGGGGCCATGCCCCGGAAGGCCCCCCTGCACCGGGCCAGCTTTGAGGAGTTTCTGGCCCTCGAGGCCGCCTCCTCCGAGCGCCACGAGTTCGTGGAAGGCCTGGTCTTCGCTTTGGCCGGGGGAACGGACTACCACAACCGCTTGGTGGCCCGCATCCTCCTTGCCCTCCTACCGGCGGCGGAAACCGCAAGCTCCCCGGCCTTCAGGCCTACGTCCTGGTCTCCCAGGAGGCCAAGCGGGTGGAGGTCTACCGCCCTCTCCCGGACGGGGGCTGGCGCTACGAGGTGGTGGAGGAAGGCCAGGTACCCCTTCCCTGCGTGGAGGTCTCCTTGGACCTGGAGGCCCTCTACCGGGGGCTTCCCGTCTAACCCTTGAGGAAGGCCACGTACCGCTCCAGGAGGAGGTAGGCTTCCCCCGAGGCCAAGACCTCTTCCGCCAGGCGCACCCCCGCCTCCAGGGTGGGGACCTTCTCCGCCGCGTAGAACCCGGCCCCCGCCGCCAGGGCCACGGCCTCCCCTATGGGCCCCTTCTCCTCCCCCTTTAAGACCCTGCAGGCGAGGTCGGCGTTCTCCTGGGGGGAGCCGCCCCTTAGGGCCTCGAGGGGAGCCCGCCTGAGGCCCACGGCCTCGGGCGTGAGGGCGTAGGCCCCCTTCCCCACTTCCACCACCTGGTTCTCCCCTAAGACGAGCTCGTCCGCCCCCTCCCCGTGGACCACCAGGCCCCTGGCCCCAAGCCGCTCCAGGGCCTCGGCCATGGGGGAAAGCCACTTTTGGCTAAAGACCCCCAGGACGTACCGGTCCGCCCCGGCGGGGTTGGTGAGGGGGCCCAGGAGGTTGAAGACGGTGCGGATGCCGAGCTCCGCCCTCACCGGGGCCACGTGGCGCATGGCGGGGTGGAAGACCCGGGCGAAGAGGAAGCCGAAGCCCAAGGCCTCAATGGCCTCCCCCACCCGCTCGGGCGGGGCCTCGAGGTCCACGCCCAAGGCCTCCAGGAGGTCGGCCGAGCCCGCCTTGGAGCTCGCCGCCCGGTTCCCGTGCTTGGCCACGGCCACCCCGCCCGCCGCCGCCACCAGGGCCCCCAGGGTGGAGAGGTTCAAGAGGCCCTGATGGTCCCCCCCGGTGCCCACGATGTCCAGAAGGGGCCGCCTCTTCACGGAAAGGGGCCTGGCCGCCTCCCGCATGGCCCGGGCCATGGCGGCGATCTCGTGGGGCCTCTCCCCCCTCAGGGCCATGGCGGTGAGGAGGCCCGCCGCCTTCACCGGGGAGACCTCCCCCCGCATGAGGGCCTGCATGAGGCCATAGGCCTCCTCCTCCTCCAGCACCTCGCCTAAAAGGGCCTTCTTCAGCGCGTCCATGGGTCCTCCAAGAAGTTCTTGAGGATCAGCTTACCCGCCTCGGTCAGGTAGCTTTCCGGGTGGAACTGGACCCCGTGGGTGGGAAAGGCCCGGTGGCGGAAGCCCATGACCGTCCGCCCCCCCGCCTCCTCTACCCAGGCGTTCACCACCAGGTCCTCGGGGACCTCCTCCACCACCAAGGAGTGGTAGCGGGTGGCGGGGAAGGGGCTCTTGAGGCCCCGGAAGACCCCGGTGCCGTCGTGGTGGATCTCGCTCACCTTGCCGTGCATGATGACCGGGGCCGGCACCACCTTGCCCCCGAAGGCGGCCCCGATGGCCTGGTGCCCTAGGCAGACCCCAAAGATGGGGTAGCGGGGGGCGTAGCGGGCGATCAGGGGAAGGGAAAGCCCCGCCTCAAAGGGGGTGCAGGGCCCGGGGCCGATGAGGATCCGGTCGGGGTTCAGGGCCTCCACCTCCTCGAGGGCGAACCGGTCGTTCCGCCAGACCACGGGCCTCGCCCCAAGCTCCCCCAGGTACTGGACCAGGCTGTAGGTGAAGCTATCGTAGTTGTCTATTACGAGAACCGTCACGTCGCCCTCCTCTCTTCCCGGGGCCCCCAGCCAGGGTGGGGTGGTCATAAGCCGGCCTCCGCCATCTCCACCGCCTTGAGGAGGGCCCTCGCCTTGTTGAGGCACTCCTCGTACTCCCTCTCCGGCACCGAGTCGGCCACGATGCCCGCTCCCGCCTGCACGTGCATCTTCCCGCCCGCTACCACGAAGGTGCGCAGGGTAAGGGCCATGTCCATGGCCCCATCGTAGGCCAGGTAGCCGAAGGCCCCGCCGTAGGGCCCCCGGCGGTGGGGCTCCAGCTCCTCAATGATCTCCATGGCCCGGATCTTGGGGGCCCCGGAGACGGTGCCCATGGGCAGGACGCTGGCCAGGGCGTCCAGGGGGGTCTTGCCCTCGGCCAGAACCCCCTCCACGGTGGAGACCAGGTGCATGACGTGGGAGTAGTACTCCACGTGCATGGGCTCCACCACCCGCACCGTGCCGAAGGCGGCCACCCGGCCGATGTCGTTGCGGGAGAGGTCCAAAAGCATGAGGTGCTCGGCCCGCTCCTTCTCGTCCTTCAGAAGCTCCTCGGCGAGCCTCCGGTCCTCCTCCTCGTCCTTACCCCGGGGCCTGGTGCCGGCGATGGGCCGGGTTACCACCTTTTTGCCGTCGGAGCGGAGGAGGCTTTCCGGGCTGGCCGAGACCAGAACCACCTCCCCCAGGTCCAGATAGCCCATGTAGGGGCTCGGGTTCACGCTCCTCAAGGCCCGGTAAAGGGCGAAGGGGTGGACGGTGAGGGGGGAGGAAAGCCTTAGGGAGAGGACCACCTGGAAGATGTCCCCGGCCTTGATGTAGCGGAGGGCCTTCCTCACCGCCTCCAGGTAGGCCTCCCGGTCCATGTCGGCCTGGAAGCTGGCCCTCCCCCCCGCCCTCTCCCCCGGCACCCCGGGGAAGGGGCCCTTTAGCTTGCGCTCCGCCCAGGCAAGCCGGGCCTCGGCGGCCTCCGGGTCCTTTTCCGGGGCCACCAGGTGAAGGAGGCTTTTGGTGTGGTCAAAGACCACCACCACCTCGGGCTCCACGAAGAGGAGGTCAGGGAGGGCCAGGTCGTCGGGCTTGAGGCTCGGCAGCTTCTCGTAGTGGCGGATGAGGTCGTAGGCGGCGTACCCCACCACGCCGCCAAAGAAGGGGGGAAGGTCCGGGTGGCGCTCCAGAGGGGCGAAAACGGCCTCGTAAAGGGTACGCAGGGGGTCTTGGGTCCTCACCTCCTCCCCGTTCACGGTGAAGACCCCGTCCTTCAAGCGGAAGGTGCGCCTCGCCCCCACGCCCACGATGGAGAAGCGGCTCTGCCGCCCTCTTTCCACCGACTCCAGGAGGAAGCTCACGGGGGCCTTCTCCGAAAGCTTCAGGTAGGCGGTCACCGGGGTCTCCAGGTCCGCCAGCAGGGTTCTTCGGAAAGGTCTTATGGTCTCCATGCCGCCCCCTAAAAAGCCCCCCGGGGCAAGCCCCGGGGGAAAGACCGCCTCCCCCCCGGGGCCTACCCGGGCCAAGGGCGGAGGGAGGTCAGGTTCATGTCCCAAGGATAGCCCAAAAAGTTCCCGCAGTCTAGGGGCAGGCTTGGTGCCCGCGCTTTGCGCAACATGGGGCGCCCAGGTCGGGGCTAAAGTCTTTTCTGGGGCCCCCACCGCGGCTTTCGCCGCGGTGGGGTACTTAGAAGCGCTCGGCCACAGTCTTCATCTCCAGGAAGTGGAGGAGGTAGTCGGGGCCGCCGGCCTTGGTGTCGGTGCCGGAGAGGTTGAAGCCGCCAAAGGGCTGGACCCCCACCAGGGCCCCGGTGATCTTGCGGTTGAAGTAGAGGTTCCCCACGTGGAACTCCCGCCTGGCCCGTTCCAAGTGCTCCCGCTTACGGGAGTAGACCCCGCCCGTGAGGCCGTAGACGGTGCCGTTGGCCACCTCCAGGGCCTCGCCGAAGTCCTTTACCCGGATCACGGAGAGGACCGGGCCGAAGATCTCCTCCTGGGCGATCCTGGCCGTGGGGGGCACCTCGGTGAAGACCGTGGGGGCGATGAAGTAGCCCTCGCCCTCCAGGCGCTCGCCCCCCAGGACGAGCCTTCCCTCCCCCTTGCCGATCTCAATGTAGGAGAGGATCTTCGCCTCCTGGGCCTGGGAGGCCACGGGGCCCAGGTCGGGGTTCTCCTCCGCCGGGCCCACGGTGAGGCGCCGGGCCCGCTCCAAAACCCGCTCCAAAACGGGCTCGTAAGCCCCTTCCGTGAGGATGAGGCGGCTTGCGGCCGAGCACTTCTGCCCCTGGAAGCCGTAGGCGGAGACCAGGATCCCCTCGGCGGCCAGGTCAAAGTCGGCGGTCTCGTCCACGATGATGGCGTCCTTGCCGCCCAGCTCCAAAAAGACCCGCTTGATCCACCGCTGGCCCGGGGCCAGGCGGCTAGCCGCCTGGTTGATCCAGAGGCCCACCTCGAGGCTCCCCGTGAAGTTGATGAACCGGGTCCTGGGGTGCTCCACCAGGTAGGCCCCCACCCCCTGCCCCTCGCCGGGGACCAGGTTCACCACCCCCGGGGGGAAGCCCGCCTCGTGGAAGATCTCAAAGACCTTGGCGGCGATGACCGGCGTGTCCTCGGCGGGCTTGGCCACCACGGTGTTGCCCACGGCCACGGGCCCGGCGATCATCCCGGTGAAGATGGCGATGGGGAAGTTCCAGGGGGCGATGACCACCCCGGCCCCTAGGGGCAGGTAGAAGCTCTCGTTGTCCTCCCCGGGGTAGGGCACCACCTCCACCGAGGGGTACTTGTACTTGAGGGCCTGGCGGGCGTAGTACTCCAGGAAGTCTATGGCCTCGGCCACCTCGGCGCTGGCCTCCACCCAGTTTTTGCCGATCTCGTAGACCAGGGTGGCCTCCAGCTCCCGCCGCCTCCTCTTCATGATGGCCGCCGCCTTCAGGAGGAGGCGGCTCCGGTCCTCCTGGGGCCAGTCCTTCCAGGTCCTGTAGGCCCTCCAGGCGGCCTCGAGGGCGGCCTCGGCCTCGGCCTTCCCCGCCTTGGCCACCGTCCCCACCACCTCGCTGGGGGCGGAGGGGTTTAGGGAGAGGATCCTCTCCCCCGTGTCCACCCACGCCCCCCCGATGTAGAGGGGCCAGTGGCGGCCGAACTCGGCCCTAACCCGCCTCAGGGCCTCCCGCATCTCCCGCCTGGCCTCTTCGCCGGTAAAGGTCTCTATGGGCTGGTTCCGAAAGGGTTCTACCGTCATACCTTCCTCCCTAGCCTCCCAAGAGGCTCCTCAGCACCAAAAGCAGGTTCTCCGGCCTCTCGGCGATGCGCCGGGTCAGGTAGGGGTACCAGTCCTTCCCGTAGGGCACGTAGGCCCGCACGGTGTACCCCTCCTGGGCCAGGCGCCTTTGCGCCTCGGGGCGAACCCCGTAAAGCATCTGGAACTCAAAGCCCTCCTTGGGGATGCCCATGGCCTCGGCGTAGCGCTTCACCTCGGCGATGAGCCGGGGGTCGTGGGTGGCGAAGGCCACGTAAAGCCCCTCCTTGAGGGCCAGCTTCCCCAGGTGCAAAAACTCGGCGTCAATGAGGCGCTTGTCCCAGAAGGCCACCTCCTTGGGCTCCCGGTAGGCTCCTTTCACCAGGCGCAGGTTGGGCCGGTAGGGGAGGAGGTCAAAGAAGTCCTTCTCCGTGCGGAAGAGGTAGCTCTGTAGCACGATGCCAAGGAGGGAAAACCCCTCCTCCCGCATGGCCTTGTAGAGGCGCAGGGTGCCCTCCACCCGGGGGGAGTCCTCCATGTCCAGGCGGACGAAGACCCCCCGGGGCTCAGCCTCCTTGAGGACTTCCCTTAGGAGTTCCCGGGCCAGGCCTTCGGAGAGGTCCAGCCCCAGCTGGGAAGGCTTAAGGGAGACGTACTTGGGCCAGGGCCTAAGGGCCACGGCCCGCACCAGCTCCAGGATCCTCTCCTGGAAGGCCCGAGCCTCCCCCTCGTCCTTGACCATCTCCCCCAGGAGGTCCAGGATGGCGTGGACGCCCTCCCCCTCGAGGGCCTCCGCCACCTTCAGGGCCTCCTCCAGGCTCTCCCCCGCCACGTAGCGCCGCACCAGCCCCCGGGCCCGGGTCTTGATGAGGCGCTCCACCTCTTTTTTCCCTGCCACGCCGAGGACGAAGGAGCGATAGGCCAGATCCAGGTTCATACTCCCTCCAAAAGTCGCCGCACCACCAGGTCCCGGAAGCGGTAGATGTGGGCCTCCACCGCCCTCTTGGCCCCTTCGGAGTCCCGGGCCTTCAGGGCCTTTAGGATGGCCCAGTGCTCCCGCCGGGTGGCCTCGTCCTGGGAAAGCATGGGCACCGCGCTCCGGGCCAGGGCCAGGGTAGCCAAGAGGTCCTCGTAGAGGCGGTAGAGGGTCCGGTTGCCGGAAAGGCGCACCAGGGCCCGGTGGAACTCCAGGTCCCGGCTCATCTGCTCGGGGTAGTCCTCCTTGGGGGCCTCGTCTATGGCCCGCAAAAGCTCCTCCAGCTCCAAAAGCTCCCAGGGCCTGGCCCGAAGGGCCGCCTCCTTGGCCGCTTCCCCCTCCAGAAGGGCCCGCACCCTGTAGACCTCCTCCACCTCCTCCGGGGTGAAGGCCCTTACCCTGGCCCCCTTGCCAGGAACGAGCTCTAAAAGCCCCTCCTCCGCCAGCCGCATAAGGGCCTCGCGCACGGGGGTGCGGGAAACCCCAAGCTCCTTGGCCAAAAGGGGCTCGGAAAGCCTCTCCCCCGGGGCGAAGCGGCCGGAGAGGAGGAGGGCCTTGAGGTGGCCGTAGACCGCCTCGCGCACCTGGTTGGGCCGGCGGAAGTCCGTGGCCTGCATCCTGTATACAGGATAACCCAAGGCTGGCCCCCGGGCAACCCTAGCGGCCAAGAAGCTTTTTCAGCCCACCCCCAAGCCGCTTCCAGAGCGGCCCGAACCGGGCCTCGTAGCTCCTGGCCGCCTCCTCTGGGGAAAGCTCCTGCCCCTCCTGGGCCAAAAAGTGGCGGTGGTCCATGACCCAGAGGTAGAGGTCCGCCTCCGTGCGGCCCGGGAAGTCCTTGAGGAGCCCCAGGCGGCGGATGGCCTCCACCGTGGGCTTGTAGAGGTTCTCGTACCAGTCCACCACCGCCTCCTCCCAGGACACCTCCCGGCCTTCTTCTAGCCCCTTGAAGTACCGCCTGGTGGCGATGTGGTCCAGGAGGATGTCGTAGCGGCCTAGGGTGGAGAAGCGGATCTCCTCGGCCCCGGGAACCAGCTCCTTCAGCCTGGTCTTTTCCAGGAAGTGGGCGTACTCCGCCTTGAGGATCAGGTCCTTCACGGTGTCCCCGGGCTCCACAGGGACGGGGACGTCCAGGGCGATGACGTAGGCGTCCATGTACTTCTGCCCCGTGGCCTTGGCCAGGGCCACCCGGTGGTTCCCGTCCTTGACGAAGTAGGCCTCCCCCACCTGGTAGACCTCTATGGGGGGAAGCTCCACCCCCGATAGCTGCAGGGCCCGGAGGCGCTTCCAGCGCTCCAGGGTGTAGGGGGTCTTGGGGAGGAAGGTGTGGTCATGTATCTTGCCCTCTGAGGGAGGTCCTACCGCCTGTGTTGCCGGGCTCCCACGCCCGCGACTTTGATCGGTAGCCACCCGCCCCGGCCTCCCCGCCGCACAGTATCCCGGTCGTGAAAGACCGCATCCACATGGACGGCCCACGGGGTCGGGTGGCCACCTCCCTCAGTCTACCCAAAGGAGAAGGACCATGCTCTGCGCAGGCATTGACGTCAGCAAGCCCCACCTGGACCTGGCCCTGGTCTCCACCACCGCCAAGCCCACCCGACTTCGCTTCCCCAACACCCCGGAAGGCCGCCAAGCCCTCCTGGCCGCCCTGGCCCACCACCGCCCCACCTGGGTGGCCCTGGAGCCCACGGGCGCCTACCACCTCCCCCTCCTCCAGCTCCTGGCCGAGAAGGGCCTCCAGGTGGCCCTGGTCAACCCCTACCACCTGGCCGCCTTCCGCAGGGCCACAGGGGAGCGCCACAAGACCGACCGCCAGGACGCCCTCCTCCTCGCCCGCTACGCCCAGGTCTACGGGGAAAGCCTCCGGGCCTACACCCTCCCCCCAAAAGCCCTCCAGGAGCTCAAGGCCCTTGCGGGGTCCGGGAGTACCGGGCCCAGAGGGAAAGGGCCATCCTCAACCAGCTGGAGGCGG
>Ga0079998_113554_pt1 | contig 19942 bp, 21 predicted proteins | sample PerSpoBPS_BMetaG_FD_69201 | JGI IMG/M metagenome (GOLD analysis project Ga0079998, IMG submission 69201) | Thermal spring microbial communities from Yellowstone National Park, Wyoming, USA - Perpetual Spouter B (PS_B) MetaG (SPADES assembly)... | ecosystem: Environmental > Aquatic > Thermal... | reverse complement strand
AAAATTGGTGAGGGCGGCCGAGACGCTGGAGCGGGAGCTGGGCACAGTTAGGGAGCTTCCCAACGGCGTGGAGGGCACTATACACGTACTACGCTATGGCCACGTCGGCCCCTATATGCTGGTGTTCCCCTATCCTAATGGGTCGGCTCCGCCGGATAGGGCTACTGCGGAGAAGGTGGTGAGGAGGTTTATCCAGCTGGCGGGGGTGTGCAGAAGCCCCATGGTAGTCGAGTTCTGGCCCAAAACCGGCTATGAATGGGCTACGGGACGCCGCGACTACACCCCGTTGATCCTCGCCGTAGCGGCTGGCATCGCCGCCGTAGCCACGGCGGCCGTACTCATACTCAAGAAACGCCGTACAAACTAACCCACTTTTTCCTCCCGCTATTTTTCATTGAGTTGTCTGCAGATACTACTATGTTGTTGATTCGGAGGGATAGAAGTCCCCCAGCTTGAGCGGCTACCCAAGCCTAAACGCCACAGCCAGGGCTGGGTCTGTTTCCGCAATGTTGCTAGGCAACTCAATTATCTTTATTCTGTAGCTCTTTTCCGCTACGGCTTTGGCGCGGCTGTACTGCGCAGATAGGCTGGCGTTGACCCGCCTGTATAGGACAAAGATTTTGCTTACCTCAAGCCTGCTTATTACGCCGGTTTTTAATGTAGTACGTATATTTCTTATCGCGTTTTCCAGCGTTGACTTGACCTCTACGAGGAAGATCTCGCCGGCGTCTAGATAAACGCCGTAGTCTGGATGCTCTAGGCGGCACCGCGCCTCGCATAACGCGTCGACGCCCATGCCAAACAGCGCGTCAAATTTTACGCAAGCTACACATCTGTTGCAGGCAAAGATCATGCCAAGTCTTCAAGGAACTGCTCAATTGCCTTCAGCTCTATGGGCGTTATCGTTTTGAACTCGCCTACTGCGCCCCTCTCGTCGATGGGGACCTCAGACGCCTCGCCCCTCACGAGTTCGTAGATCTTCACCTCGCCCAGTCTGCCCCGCCTCTTGAGGTGGTGTACGAGGGCTATGGCGAATAGATCGCTGTGTGTCGTGATGAAGAGTCTGTGGCTGAGCGACGCCAGGTACTCGGCGGCTTTCAGCTGGGCGTCCACGTGGAGGTTGAGCTCCGGCTCCTCTATTATGAGGCTCGCGACGCCGGGGCTCGACGCCGCCATCGCCACCGCGGTGAACTGGGCAGAGCCCGAGGCCACCAGCGACGGCGGGATCTCCTCCCCCTTATAAACCACGCCCACGATTCTGCCGGGGCGCTCCACCTTGAACCTAAGGCCTAGAAGCGGCTCCTCGTACTCACCAGGCGGCGTCCAGCGGAGGAAGTCAAAAATCAACGGCTTATAAGGCGCAGGCGGGAAGGCCCAGATCTCGCGCTGAAGCAGAGGCATAAGGGCAACCACGGCCAGCCGCTCCGTAGCTAGAAACGCGGCGGGGACCCACCCCTCCCCAAAGACCTGCCTCAACACCGCATAGACGGCGCCGGGCACATCCACGCGGTCCCCCACCATCCCAACCACCTCGACCCTGTCCCTCCCCCAACCCACTACAAGAGGCCCGGGGCCCGTCTCCAGCACCTTCACCTCAAACCTCCTCGCCGCGGCGCCCGACAGGTCGCATGCCACAGAGCCTCCTCTCTCCAGCGCCACCTCCAGCCGGACCCCTCCCGCCTCAACCCTCACCGCCGCCGAGGCCTCCCCCTGCGAGATCAAACGGCCAGGCTCCGTCTGGAAAAGACGCCTAATCAGCTCCTTCACGTAGCCGCACACCACATCCAAGTGCTCCCTTAGATCCACCTCGACGTAGCCCTCTCCCACCTCCAACGTAACCATATCCTCCTTAGCCACCTCCGGCGCCTCCTGAAACAAAGTCAAGTAGTGAATCATCGCAAGCGTCGTCTTGCCAGAGCCGTTGCCGCCGACCACAACAGACACACGGGGCAACTCAAGCTCGGCAAACCTAATAGGACCCACGTTCTCCACAACCAACCGCCTCACAATAGAAACACCACACAGATATATAAGCTACGACGAAGCCCCACGCCCCAGACCCTCCGCCAAAAACGCCAGACGCACCACTACACCCCGCCACGCCCACACGCCGCAACCACCCGGCCCCGCCCAGCGCCGTTGCGGACCAGCCCGCAGGCCAGCCCAACTGCATCCACTTTTTAAATTTTTCATACCTGAAGTACATAAGGTTTATAACGCCTCCCACAAGGCGAGACATGCCCAAACCCCAGCTCCTAAAAATAGCGGCGCTGGCGGTGTTGGTATTTGCGGTAGCTGTGGTATATTCATTAACTGTAGTTAGATATACAGGAGAGGGATGCGTTACAACTGCAGAAGGTTGGGGTCCTCTCTCCGTGGGCTCGCCATACTACGTGTCTCTATACGTAAACTCTCTAATTCCATACAGCCGCATGTTCTGTGCATCCCCAGCCTTCGCCACCGGCGGGAAGCTTCTATACGTCGTGCGAATAGAGGCTCCTGGTTATGCGCAAACAGCTTCTGCGTGTTTAGGCGAGGGCGAGTCTTTAGGCTTCTACCCGAATCCCTACTACAGCGGCTACCTCATAGTAATTGCAGATAATAAATGCATAGTACGGCCGTCTTACTACACAAGATTTACGCTCTCGCTCTACTATGACTAGGCAGGTGGCTATTTTCGTCGGGGTGGTGCTGGCGGCCGCCGCCGTCGCCGTAGTTTTAGGAGCTGGTGGGCGCGGGGCTGAGCTTTATCTTGTGTCTGGATACCTAGGGCCCTTTGGAAAGGTAGACGCGGCGTTGGAGGAGCTTCAAAAGCACGCCGTGTGGGCTTCTTGGGTTGGGAGCGTGTTTATCGCGATTGAAGACGGCAAATCTGCGGCGTTGCGGAGGCTTTCCATGTCTTGTGAAGGCAGGCAGATCCGGCTACCCAACGGCACCGTGAAGAATGCGCCTTGTCTCAGGCTGGAGCAGGCAGGCGGGCCGTATGTATTAGTGTACCGCGACGGCTCCAAGACGCTGAGGTTCAGAGGAGACACCCTAGAGGACGCGCTTTGGTTAACGCTACAACACGACGAAGTAGACGAGATGACTAAGGGGTGGGTAGAGACAATATTACTCCAGTATCTCTTCGACGTACCCCTGTTCTCCGCCGCCTGGGCTTTGCCCTTCTGCAACGGGACGTATTACGGGCCGCCGCCGAGACCTAAGGTGGCTGTAGACGCGGTTATTAGGGCCTTCATCTACCCTGAGAACAAGACTGTGAAGCCGGAGGAGCTTCCCAGATACGTAGAGCTCCCGCTGAGACCCCTCGGCCCCAGCTGGTTCGGACACTACGTCGTTGATGCATGCACCTTAGACAACGTAAGGAAAGAAGGAGTGGTGGCCATAGTAACAAAAGACAAAGTAGAAACAGTCCTGAAGACACTACAGAAATACACAGACATGATACACATAAAACCAATAAAGTAACATTTTTTTAGTATCTTCTTTCACTCTCATTTATAAAATTCGCCACCTTGACTGCAGACTTCTGCATATCATGACGGCTCCGTACTCGCCTTAACCGCCGGTCCACAGCTGTGGCACATCTACGCCAAGAACCCCAGCGCCTGGGATTGCGCACTCCAGCTCAGCGGCAGAGGCGCTTGTCGATACCGCTCTTTTCAACTTCGCCGCGGCACGCCCATCCGCACGGCCCCGACCAGCTTCATCGATATCACCGTTACTGCAGACAGACTCCCTGGCGGTTAAACTAGTACTCTTTATCGCATGACCTGCCGTTCTTACCGACCTAAACCCATCAAGGCGTCCCGCCCGGAACAAAACGCGAGACGTGTCCACAACGTAGCTACGGCCGTGACGCAGAGACGGCACCTATCCCCAAACGGCTTTAACTCTATACGCAGTTTTCCTCCGCATCAGCTACATCCATCTTTTAAATTTTTCATACTTGAAGTACAAAGGTTTATAATGTCTCCCACAGGTAGGGGCGTGCCCGGTTTCCACCTGAAGGTGCTGGCGGTTTTGTTTATGTCTGTGGTGCTGTTGGCGGCTGGAGGGGCCGGCGGCAGGCCGATGCCTGACGACGTGGCTGATTACGTTTTTGTAGAGTTTGACCCTGGGTTTTATATGCCGTATGTGGTTCTCAACTCCACTCTGATTCACGCGCCGGTGGTGTTGCTGTCGGTGGAGAGGGAGGTAATCGTCGCCGACTGGGGGGTAAACACCACCATGTACGTCCCGCAGGGCATCTACTTGGCCATACCCCGCACCTACTTCGGCGAAAAACCCCCGGCCGTCCCGAGGGGGATTAGGGCTAAGGTCGTGGATCTAGAGGTGGAGGGTCTCGGCGTGGTTAGGCTGGCGCTCGCCAGAAACGCCACCGAGCTTCCAAACGCCACCGCGGTGTGCGTCTTCCTCGACGCCGAGGAGCGCGGCGGGAGATACTTCTACAGAGGGAAGCCGCTAGACGTGAGGAAGCCCAGAAACAACAAAGCCACCGAGACGGAGGGCGTTGGAGACGCGGTGCCTCTTTCATACACAGACACAAGCAAGTGGGGAACCACCGTGTACAGCTGGGCCCGCTACATCTTCGGGGTGGCGGGGCCCGCCAACGTGGCGGGCTACCCCAGAGCCAAGGTGACCTACTTCGTCGCCACGGGCTACGACGCCAACGCCAAAGACTTCGTGGTAGGCCGCACCAACTACGCCTACCTGGGGAAGGGCGTCGCCGACATATACCTGTTCTTCACCAACACGGGAGATCCCTGGGTCTACGCCTATATCTACGTCTCAGACGTCCCCACCACAACTCCTCCCACTACGTCGTATAGATACATCTCCACGCGGGCTCCCCCCTTCGGGAGGGCGTATCTGCTGAGGATCTCCACCACAGACTACGAGGCGAATAGATACGTCTGGTTCTCCGCAGATATCTCCAACCCCTACAACCGCCTCGTCAACGCCAGCATAGCGGCGGTCTACCGCAGACCCTCGCCGGCAGACACCTCGGTGTACTCCCTCCTCACAGCGAACTGGCGGTCGGTGGTGGGGCAACCCGGCTACAGGTTCATAGGCGACTACGGCTGGACAAGGGTTTCCCGCCTCCTCTTCAGGCTGGGCGTGCCGCAGGGGGCCCAGATGCCCATAAACCTCGTCATTGAGAACCTGAGAGTTTACACCTGCAGCTCCAGCTCCAGCGTCTCGGTGAGGATCTACTCCCTGGCAGACCCCAACAGCGCCGTGACGGCCACCGGCTACAAATACGTCTCAAACCTCTGCGGCTGGTACTACTTCCCCAGAATTACAGGCGCCCTGCCCGAGTCGGCGGCGGCCCCCTTCTTGGCCGGAAACTCCACAGCCATCTGGCTAGTGCTGGAGTTCAACCCGCCCCTAAGCGCCTCGTACCCAGAGAGGGTCTACGTAGCCTTCGACTCCATGTACATCTACGGCCAGAGATGGCCCGACATCTGGAGCCACAACAGCCAGAACTGGTTGCCTACTTCATCTAGGACATACGCCTACACAGGTCTGTCATCCGCCGTAGTTGCTAGGGACTACTGGGCATATAGCGTGTGGCCTGAGTCGTACCGCCCCTACAACGACACGGCACCGTATATACGCGCCGTGGCGTACGTGACGATAACCACCCAGGCCGGCGCCGTATTGACACCGCACGCCCCCTTGCGTCCGTATATCTCCTATGCCTATATACCTACTGACGGCTATACCTATACTCAGCTTAAGTCTGTTTGTCTTGCCACGGAAACCGGAGCCCTCGGCCTTCCAGAATATGTTGAGTTGTTTGTTGCACGGGGCAACGCAAACCCTATCCTTGATGCTGCTGTGTCTATAGGCGGCGCTTTTATCAACACGTTTGGTAACGTTATAACGGCCACACAATTGGTACGAACGGTATTTGGTCTGCCCACCGGCGGGCGCTTGACCGTCGCGGGGTTCATCACGTGGGGACTGGGACTCTTGATACAGATGGCACCTAGTAGCCAAGGGTCGTGCGGGCCTTCTGGCTACCTTGGCAAGTACTACACGGCCGCTTCCTACGACTGGATACTTAGTGCGTCATTAGGTGTAAGCATAGGACAAGCACCGGTCGTCTCCGGAGATGTTAAACAGTACATATCGCTGTATGTACGTGACTCCTACACAAGTACCTTATGGGTCTACCCTGGAGATGGCATCCTCGTTAACTTCTTTACATATGTCGGGTTTAGTTCGTCTAGCTACTTCAGCGGGCCGGCGGAGCCTTATGGGGGTATTGGGTGGGTGAGGTACTACATCCCCATTCGTTGAGATGTCGGTCTGGAAGCCGATTCTTCTTTTTTTGTTGGGGTTTTTTGTCTTTTTGTCGTCTGCCATGCCTCCTTGGTGGGGTGTTCAGCAGTTGGTTAGGGCTAATGTGGGGTATGTCTTGGCTTTTGTTTCTGCTGTCTGTGTTTTTGTGGAGTGCCGGCGTTTCGCCCTCTCGGCGGCGGCGGTGGGCCTTCCGGTTGCGGCTCTTTCCTTCTTTGCACAGCGGGATTTGTGGGGCGTCGTTCTTCTCTTTGCGTCTCAGATCTATGTATTGGCGTGGGGTTGGCTTGGGCTTCTCTGGGCTGGGTGGAGGCTGGGAGGTCTCTTAGGCGTCGTCGTTGTGTTTCTGGCGCAGCTGGCGCTGTCTCTCCTGCCGGCGCCGCCTCTGCGCTTCGCCAACTTGTTGCCCGACTGGGCGCTCTACGCCATTGGCGACAACCCAGAGACCACCTACCTCAACTGGGCCAGGTTCTTCATCACCTACGCCACCACAGCAGCCACGCTCCACCTAACACACCTAGCGGGCAGACGCCACCGCCGCGAAGCAGGCTAAGACGCTCGGCGCCCTCACATCCACTTTTTAAATTTTTCATACCTGGAGTACATGAGGTTTATAACGCCTCCCACAAGGCGAGACATGCCCAAACCCCAGCTCCTAAAGTCAGTAGCTAGGAGGGCAACGAGGTGGAAAGCGGTGTTGTTGCTGGCGTTAACCGTAGTGTTGGTGTTTGCAGGGCTGAGAGATAGGGAGAATCCCGTTTATCCAGGCGTGCAGATCTACTCAAAATCAACCGGCGAGATCTGCTCCGCCGGGATACCGGTATACCCAAAGTCAGGCGGCTCTCTTGGCTTCATTATCGCTAGCCACTGCACAGACCCCTCGGGGCCTGGAAACAACGTATACCAGCCAATCTTTAGCTGGGGAGGAGATAACAACTGGGCCGGGTTCTCGATTGACCGCGGCACCGACAACCCCAATTACGAGCCAGATAGAAGTAAGCCAGACGCCGCGGTATGGGTAGTAGCCAACAGAGACGTAAGCGGAAAAGTCCCCCTCTACCTCTGCCTTGGTTTGAAGCAGGGCGTGCTAAGAGATAAACCTGTTATGTTGGACGACCTTAATTTCGTCATACTAGCGAATATTTACAAGATAGGCCGTAGCACATACTGCACAGGTACTCGTTTCCCAATAACACTAATTCGTGATGATAGATTCTCGGGAAAAATTTTCACGGTACCGATTACCAGTTTGTATGTCGAGCACGGCGATAGCGGTGGAATCGTGGTTACAGTTGATTCATGTGATGCTACATATTGCTATGTAAGGGCTGTGGGTACAATCGTAGGCGGCACCCCACGAGACGCACCTACCTATACTGCAATTCAAGCTACGGATTACTCCTTGCAGTACTATGGTCTGGAGATCTATACCGGTGGGTGATATGAGAGGCGTTGTCCTTCTGTTGGTAGTCTTGTCCATCGTGGCGTATGCGCAGAGCGCTACGCCTAACTTCACGAGGTGGGTGGACGTGAGCATATATAACTTCACCGCGGTAGTAGACGTTGCTAAGCCGGACTTCGTGATGGACGTAGACGGCTGTTCCGTCTACGTCTACGTGGTGAGGGATTTCGAAACTGCGAAGACGCCTCTCCTCCACACCAACGTACCGATGACGAGCATGCCCGCGTCGCCTATGGACAGCGAAGAGATCTTAGACGCCTTCGTCAAGGCACTGGGGCCTCGACTCAAGGGGAGGGTCGAGATCTATAAACCCGGCGGCGGTCTTCCCGAAGAACGCACGGTGGAGGTGGATATTCACAACTCCACAGAGCTAATAAGGGCCTTGGAGAAGGCACTGGGGATGCCCGTATTAAGAAGCTACCCAGAGGCGTTGAATACAGTAAGTAAAACAAAGAAGCTGGTAGCTCGGTTGATTTCTATACTGAAAGAGGAGAAAGATGCGCAGGCTAGCTTTGTCTTCTCTGAAAATGTCACTATGATTTCGTCAAGTAGCGGAGAGAAGGCCTTTGAGATTCTCTCACGCATAAGAGAGGCGGCGGGTGGCAGAACCCCGCCGGCACTCATTGGTATAACGCCGTATTGGACCAGCGAGGAGGAGGTTAGGAGGTTGGTTAATGCGGCCGAGACGCTGGAGCGGGAGCTGGGCACAGTTAGGGAGATTCCCAACGGCGTGGAGGGCACTATACACGTACTACGCTATGGCCACGTCGGCCCCTATATGCTGGTGTTCCCCTATCCTAATGGGTCGGCTCCGCCGGATAGGGTTACTGCGGAGAAGGTGGTGAGGAGGTTTATCCAGCTGGCGGGGGTGTGCAGAAGCCCCATGGTAGTCGAGTTCTGGCCCAAAACCGGCTTTCAAAAGCTCGTGGAACGCCGCGGCTACGCCCCGTTGCTTGTTGACACGCCGTTGCTCCTCGCCGCCGCGGCTGGCATCGCCGCCGTAGCCACGGCGGCCGTATTCATACTCAAGAGACGATCCACAAACTAACCCACTTTTTCCTCCCCCCTATTTTTCGTTTTTTCATTGGGTTGTCTGCGGATTCTGGCGTTCTCGTGTGTGGGCTCTATTCTGGCACATTAGTCGTACGTACGCCGACTCAACGGCGCCCTACATCCATCTTTTTAATTTTTCATACCTGGAGTACATAAGGCTTATAACGCCCTCCGCAAAGCAGAGGCATGGCGAAGGTTTGGGTCTTGGGGATTGTGGCGTTGGCTGTGCTCGCGGCGACGTTGGCGGCGGTTGCTCAGCTTGGGAGTAGCCACGGCGGGCAGTATTATATCTCCAGGTTGGAGGGCGACGTTGTTAAGTTTATTGATCCCCGGACTGGCAAGGAGGTGGCCCGGGTGGCGGCGCGTTTTGCGAATTCAAGCGTGAAGTTGTTTGAGGCGAGGCTGGAAGACGACACTCTTGTGTTGGTGGATCCTGGGAGTGGTGGCGAGGTGGCTCGGGTGAAGGTGCGTTTTGTGGAGTCTGTGCGTGTGGATAGGGTGGACCGCGTGCCTGAGGTGCCTGCGCCGGCCGGCGTCAAGTACTACAAGGCCAAGTTGGTGGGGGATCAGCTTCTGGTCATCGACGAAGTTACAAATGAGACTTTTGTGAGCAAGATGGTGGAGGTGGTGCCTCCGGGCGTAATGGTGGAGAGGGGTCCGGAGCCTACGATTGTCCGCGTGGTGGTGCCCATCTCCGGCACGCTGGCGCCCTCTTCTGCCAGGTCGTATGGCCCCTACTCCGGCGTCTTGGCCATGCAGTTTGACGTAAGCTGGAGTCCTGCGTCTAACGTATGTGTGGGCTATGTAGATGCGTACGCGAGGATCGGCCGGCTGGCGTGTACATTCGGCACAAGGATCTCGACGCAGTTCCCCGTGGACCCGTCGCAGACAGTGTATGCGGTGGTATATAACCAAGGCACAGCCGCGGTTACATACAGCGGCACCTTGACGCTGTACTACCAGTAACCCCTCCAATTTTTAAATTTTTCATACCTGGAGTACATCAAATTTATAACCCGGAGTGCACGCCGGCATATGCCGGGGGCCTTCTGCATCTGGCTTTGCGTATGGGGACGCATCTACGGCGGGGCTTCGCGTCGCACTGCGTCGGGCTTGGGCTTTGAGGCGTATGTCGCTTGACGTGGGCTCCTCTCTGCCTGTTTTGGCTGGTCGTTGCGAGGCGGCGGTGAGGGTCCTGGTCCCCAGTCTTGTGGCTGTGTGGGGTGGGGTGTATGTCCACGTGTTGTACCTCGGCGGGGTCGTGGGGCCGTGGGGCTACTTGGCGGCCGCGGCGGCGGCTTTGGCGGCTCTCTTCGTGCCGGGTGGGAGGCGTATGGAGGGGCTTGAGGCGTTGGAGTATCTCTACAGGTGGCGGCGCGTCTGCGTGGCCGCGGCCCCGCTCAGGTCGCTGGCCGCGGCGGCGATGGCGGCTCTGGCCGCCCTCTCCGTGGCTGTGTTTCTCCACCCGCCGCATCTGCTCTATGCCGAGGTCCAGGAGAGCTCGGCCGTGGGGAACTTGACGTTCTACACGGTTAGTGTGGTGAGGGCTGTGCCCGGCGGCGGGCCGCCTGGAGAGGGCGTCGTTGTGTTGATGGTGGATGGGAAGGTGTACATGCCGTTTCTGTGGGAGACCGCGGCTTTTCTGGCCTTGGCGGTGGGGTACACCGCGGCCGCCGCGTCGCTCGTGGCGTTTTGGCGGGCTTTGGGGAGCTCGGCGGAGGGGGTGCGTAGGGCTTTGGAGTTTTATGAGCGGGCGCGGAGGCTTCTTACCTGACGTCTACGTGGTGGCGAGGATTCTGCATGCGCTTATGGGCGGGCCTATGCCTAGGTCGCGGCTGGCGGCTGTGGCTAGGGTTAACTACCGCAGGTTTCAGGAGTACCTCCAGTTTCTCGTGGAGCGCGGCTACGTGACCGACGGCGAGGTCGTCTCCCTGACGCCTAAAGGCGCCGAGGTGGCGGCCGAGCTAGAGAGGCTGCTAAGCGAAGTGCTGGGCCGGGAGGACCCCTTCGAAAAGAGGAGGAAGTAGCCCTGCGGAGGCAAAACCTTTTTAACAACGCCTCTCGCCACTTTTATGAACAAAGTTGCGGTGGCTCTGGTGCTGATCCTCGCGGCGGGGGCCGGGCTCTACTTCCTATACACAGCCCAGAAAGGCCCAACGGGGACCCCGACGCCCAAGGCCACCCAGACGCCGCATACATCTACGACGGAAAGCGCCAAGGCGACGACGTCGACTCCGCAGACCGCGACTCCTCCGGCCGCATCAACGACGTCCACGCCCGCCGCCGCGCAACCACCGTTTGGTGCTAGGAATTACGAGGTTAACTACACGGTGACTGTGACGGTTTATGTTGGTGATATTTCAGTGAGGATGAGTGGGTGGAACGTGGTTGGGGTGGGGCCGGCGGGTAACTACAGCTTTGGCGAGTTTGTGATGAATCTGCCGCCTCAGGGCCCGGTCAAGATCACGTTTAAGTCGGCGACGGAGGGCAACTTGACGTATGTAGTGAGCTGCGCCGCGGGGCAGTGCCAAGCGGAGACCGCGGCGGCCGACAGCGCCATGTTGTACCTCCTCCACGGGGTCAACGTGACTAAGACGGAGAAGGGCCGCTGCACGCACCTCGGATACGCCGGCACCCTATACGAGGAGAGGGGGTATCTAGGGCCCGAGGTCTTCGCCCAGATTCTGGGCGACCTGCAGGGAAGCGGCGCGGGCACCTACGTGGCTAACGTCTGCGAGTTTGCCGGTGTCCAGCTCACGGTGGGAGGCACCGTCTTCCTCAACGTGACGGTGTACGGCCAGGCCTTGACAATAAAGGTAAACATCGAAAGCGTCGCCGCCAAGGTGGGGCCCTTCGACGGCGGGGGGTATAGGCAACTGCTACAGGAGGCTAAGTCGGCCCAGGCGGCGAAGGCTTAGCAACGTTTCTTTTTCCTCAGCTCCTCCACGGCGGCGCGGGGGTCAAGGCCCTGCGCCAGTAGCTTCTCCAGGTGGAGCTCTGTGGGTATGCCCTCGGCCAGGAGGAGGTCGGCGGCTACGTCTATGGGGGCGTCTTTTTCGTAGATCAGCCGGGCCGCCTTATTCATCCCGAGGACCGCCTTGGGGTCCAGCCGGATGCCGGCGGCGGCGCAGAGATCCACCTTAACCCTCCTGAGGCCTCCCCTCAGCGTCGACACGCCGTGTTCTCCCCTAAACGCGCGCACCGCCACCGCCGAGGCCTCGGTGACGCAGGTCTCCACGAGGCGGGAAAGAACCTCAACCTCCCCCCTGGCGAGCCCCACCAGGCCTATCAGCCCCCCGGCCTGCGCCGCCGTTGCCGCCCTCTGGAGCACGTACTCTCTATCTAGCTCCCCGTCGGCGCCCGGCGACATGACCCACAGCTCCGCCTCCACGCCCATCTCGGCGAGTCTCGCCAAGACGGCTAAGCCGTAGGCGTCCGCCAGCGGGCTACCCAGAGACTCCTCGCAACCGACGCCCAAGACGTCTCCTCCCACGTCTACGCCGATTACCTTGCCGAAGCTGGCGAGGGTCTTCGCCAGCTCGCTGGGCCGTCTGTAGGGGTCCACCAGATATACGGACTTGTTCAGCGCCTCGGCGACGCACATGCCCTGGGTCTTAAACCGCCTGCCGCCCCGCTCCACGTAGCTCCGTGGGGTCGCGAGGTAGAGGCCCTCCCCGACCTTCGCCACCTCCCTCAACGCGTCTGGCGGCACCGGACCCGGCGTGGGGTCTACCACATATCTCTCCCAGGGGATCTGGCCCACCGCCTCGTCGCCGGCGAGGGCGGCGGCCATCACCACGTCTCCGCCTCCGCCGATGGCGAGATACAGCGTCATCTCCTCCCGGCCAGTAGGGCGAAGAGCGCCACGAAGACAAGCACCACGCCTAAGATAAACAGGGGCGAAGCCCCTCCGCCTGCGGCCACGGCGACGCCGAGTATGACCAAGACGCCGCCCCAGAAGGCCGACTCCTTGGTGCGCCCGGCGAGTATGTAGGCCGCTCCGAAGACGCCGACGGCGAGGCCCACCAGCTGGTTTACGGCGAGCTGGACTGCGCCTAGGGAGGCGGCTATTAAGTAGATCCCCACCGCCAGCGCCGCTATGGCCGCCGCGGTCTCGCCCGGCGTCATTCTAGCTTAGCTCCGCAGTTCATGCAGAACTTCGCCTCAGGCGGGTTGACTGAGCCGCACTGGGGACACCTCCTCCCAAGCATGTAGCCGCAGTTGATGCAGAACTTAGCCCCTGGCGGGTTCACGTAGCCGCACTGGGGGCACCGCACGCCTTGTTGCGCCGCGGCGACTGCGGCGCCGACTGCGGCGGGTTGTTGCTGCTGTTGCGGCTGGGGGGCGGGTGGTTGGGTCTGCTGGGGCCAAAGCAGAGGCGGTATCAGCACTATGCCGGTCCCGGCGGCGGCGCCGGGGCTTTTGCCGAGCTCCGCCGCGGCTTTCTGTACGGTCTCCATGCGGAGGTACTCGGCGGGGTTGACGCCGGTGGCTCTTATGTAGAAGAGGCGGTCTCTCCAGACGGGGTCCGTGACGTCTAACCCCTCGAATTTGAGGTCTATCAGCTCAAGCCCGATGCGCCTCATGTTGGGGTCCAGCACGTTTTTGGCGATGAAGCTCACCTGGTCGAGGTTGCCGTATATGGTGAAGATGGACTGCCTGGAGAGCTCGGCCATGAGGAGCTCGTTGAAGTAACCCCTTAGGAACTTCTGCAGATCTTCTGTGGTGTATATGTTCTGTCCCCCCACCACCTGGGTGACGAAGAGCGCCGGGTCGGCGACGCGGAACCACGCCGTGCCGTAGAACTGTATCGGCGCGAGCTCCACCGTCTGCCCCCTGCCGCCGAAGGGAAGCTGGTGCTGCTTCAGCGAGACGTAAACCACCACGGCCGTGAAGGGGGATTTCTCGAAGCCGGCCACCCTGGACAGGACCTGGGTTAGGAGGGGGAGGTTCGCCGTGGTTAAGGTGTGGCGGCCCGCCCGGAAGACGTCGTAGACCTTGCCGTCTCTCATGAAGACGGCGGCCTGCCACTCCTCCACGATGAGCTGGGCGCCCCACTCGATCCTGTCGACGGGGTAGCGCCATATGATCTCCCCCTCCTTGGGGTTCACCCACTGAATTACCTGTGGCATTGTCCGCCCGGTGTGTCGGTTTAAATATTTAAGCTCCGAACCCTCCTGTTTAAGTGGAGCCGTTTCTACAGAACGCCCTCATCGTCACTGTGGGGACTCTCCTGGGGGTGCCCCTGGCGTTGCTGACGTTGTTGAAGAGGGAGGACGAGAGGCTTCTAGACCTCGGCCTCGGCTTCACAGGCGGCGTCATGTTGGTGGCAAGCTTCACCAGCTTGATACTCCCCGGCGTGGGGGGGTGGGGGTTCTGGCAGGTGGGGCTGGGCGTCCTGGGCGGAGTTGCGCTTATCCGGCTACTCGACCTCTTTACGCCGCATGAACACCTCATGCGCGGCTACGAGGGGCCTCCGGAGCTGGCGGATAAGGTGAAGAGGAGTTGGCTGGTGGCGCTTGCCATAACCATCCACAACATCCCGGAGGGCCTCGCCGTGGGGGTCTCCACGGCCTACCACGTGGAGCTTGGCTTCGTCACGGCGTTGGTTATAGCAATACAAGACGTGCCTGAGGGCGTCGCCGTGGTGATGCCGTTGCTCCGTTACAAGCTGGTGAGAACCGCCGTGGCGGTGGGGGTCCTCAGCGCGTTGGTTGAGGGCGGGGCCGCCGTCTTCTCCGGCGTCGCGGCGGCTGGTCTGCCCTCCGTGTTGGGGCTCGCCATGGGGGTTGCCGGCGGCGCGATGCTCTACGTGACCGTGGCGGAGCTGTACCCAGACATCTACGCCGAGGGGAAGAGGAAGGCGTATCCCACCTTCGGCTTCATAACGGGGGTCCTCCTCATGTTGTACCTAGACACGGCGTTTAGCCCCGGCTTCGCTCTCTAGGTGCCCCGGCGTGGAGCACGCGGCAGACGTAAGGAGCTACATAGAGGGGAAGTTCGTCATCATAGTCGGCGACAGGGTGCTGGCGGAGAGGCTGGAGGTCGGCCACGCCACATCGCCGAGGTGATTTGTCTTACTGATTCAAAATACAACAATTTTGAATCAGCTAATCGAATATTTTGAACCGCTAGCCGAGGGAGAAGCGGCGGGAGGGTATAAGTGGAATTGCATCTACTGAGAATCAGTTCAACCGCCTGACTTCATAGAGACATTTAAATGTAAAAACTAGTTCTGTGTCGAAATTTCGAGGTTGAGAAAAAAGAGTGGGTTTGGGGCTATGGCCAGGTGGCTTGGGTTGTGAAGTTTAGACCGTATCTATAGCCGTCTCGTGATAGGTAGCTCCAGCTTACCACCCTTGCCGCGTTGCTCCGCGTATCCAGGAGGGGTCTGCCGTGGTGGTGGAGGTAGGCGGCGGCTGCTCTGGTGTCGTCGCCTCCTATGCCCCACGCCATCACCACGGCCTTGCCGCGGTCGACGAGCTTAGCCACCACGAAGCAGTTGGAGGTGCACAGCAACGCGCCGGTCCGCCCATCTACTATGCCGCCCCGACTTGTGCTGTAGTAGAAGGGAAGGCCGCCGAACCCCGGCCTATCCGGCGGGTTGTACAGCCGTGTGAAGCTGTTAGCCAAGGGGCCGCCCACCGAGAAGACATACGGCGGAAGCCTGTCAAACACCACTTCGGAGTCTAGAAGCCCAAAGCCGCCGGCGGCCATCGCCGCGCCCACCGCGTCTATAGACGCCGCGTTGGCCCCCACCACGGCCGCCGCCGTGTAGACGGCGCCGGGGCAGACGGAGGCCCCCTCAAAGCCGGAGGGCCACGAAGCCAACACACGGAAATCTGTCGTGTTTATCACAACTGCGTAGGCCCTAGGCGGCGCGCACTCAGCCAGCCACCTGGCGGCCCTCCTCGTGTCCTCCCCACCGAGGCCCCACACCAAGACATACACCCGCGAACCATTAGGCACCACCGCCACCACAGCCGCCCTACTACGCCAGACTTGACCAGTCCTAGCGTCTCTTATCCCCCCAGCCGCCGTGTTGTAATAAAACGGAAGCCCCCCAGCGCCCAGCCGGTCAGGCGGATTAAGCGCCCTTGTGAGAGAATTTGGAAACGGCCCACCCACAGTAACCACGACGCCGGGGTACCTCACGGGATAATACAGCCACCCGCTACTCACGGAGTATTGGTAGTATCTCACCTGCGTCAGCCATTGCTCGTCGTCGAGGTAGGCGAAGAGTGGGTTAAAATGCATGCGGCTGTTGGAGATGCCGAGCTGAAACACGGGCAACGTGAAGGTTGCCGTAGGCGAGAAGACGGTTCTTGCATATACCGCGGCGACGGAGTCTATGGTGGCGGCTCTAGAGCCAACTACAAAGGTGGTGTTGGCGCCCACCACGTCGGCCAGCGTCGGCAGGCCAACGACGATTTTGGCATGGGTCGAGTTACGCCAAACCACGGAAACCCGTTGCCCAGCCACCCACGCCGACTGCCCCACGTCTAGGAAGTTGAAAGGCGAGACAATCAGCCCCGTGACGTTTAGAACAGTGTGGAACACCCAGCGGCCAGTATCCCAATTATAGTTGTGCACAACTACTCCGCACCAGTCGAGAAACTGCTCGTAGACGCCGCCGCATTTATACTCAACCGTGTAGACGCCGATATAAACGCCGCTCCGCGGCCCTAGGAGCCAAGCCCCCTCGCCAGAGCCGACAAAGGAGCCCCACCCCAAGTAGTAGAGGTGCGGCAGAGACAGCCCGTTCGGCAGGCCATAGTTCGTCTCGCCGAACCAAGAGTTGAGACGCCGCCACAACCCACGGTTGCCCATTACATCCCAATAGTTGTCGTACTCGGCCCCCAGCGTGCCTGAGTGATGCAGTCCCAGGTTGTGGCCGAATTCGTGGCTAATAGCCAACAGATCCGGATTATTTAGAGTATAGTTGGTGTAATGAAATACTAGCGACACCGCCAGCTGAATTGTGCCATATGGCGTGTTGAAGCTCCTGAAGCGGAGGGTAGCCATCCCTAAAACATTCCCGAAGCACGATGGCCTGTAGTTAAGTACAATAACTAAGTATGAATATGAGGGCAACCTGACCCCTTCGCTGTACAATATGTTGATCACATCTCTAGTTATGTTATTGATTGTGTTTATACAATATCGGGACCCATTGCTCGGCAGAGTAACCCAGCTCCAGTGGATGTAGTAAGGCCGGATAACTACGGCGCCGCCTGAGGCTGACTCCCAGAAGTGGCGCATTGAGGGAAACGGCCCAAACGCCAGGTCGTGTACATAAGACATGTTGTAAGGCTCAAAAGACACGTCAGCAAATTTAGCCGCCACCAATGTCACCAGCAGAGGACCGGAAACCGGCTGGCGCGGGATTGCCTGCGTAGGCTCCCGCGGCGCCAAAACTCTAGCCCCCACCCCCACTTCGGTGAAAACAAGCTCCGCCTCCACCCTCTCCCCCGTCCCTACCAGATACGCAGGAGGAGGCTCCACAAGCGGGATCAACGAGCCGTTCTCGAGCTGGAGGAAGAAATAGGTTTTTGAGGATCCGTTCACGTAGTCCTCCACATACCCCACCACGTAGCCGCTAAGCGCGAAGACCAGCCAAGCCGCGGCCAACAAAAGAAGCAACGCCTTAGTCATACACCACCAAAGCCTTAAACTTCCTCTCCTGCCACCATCCCGTCACGTAGACAGGTCTCTGGGGATTGCCCACATAGACGGCGAAGTGGTCCTTAAGCCTTATGTCGGCGCCAGAGAGATCAAGCGGAACATGCGTGCCGTTGCCGAAATCTAGAAAGAACTCCGTACGAGACCCATTCGCATAATCTACAACAACGGCTGCTATGAAGCCGCGCAGAGTTCTCACCGGAGGAGTGGGAGAAGCCGCGTTGACCCCCTCAGAAGATCCATGCAAAGTTGCGGCCACCCAAACCGCCCCGGCAACCAAAACAGCCACAACCACCACCGGAAATACCAACCTCATAACACCCATGCCCCGAACATTCACAGATCTTACCATGGTATACAAATAATACAGATATATAAAAAATTTTCCATATGTATGAAGACTGCGTCGGACTTGTCCTCGCCCTCGTCATTACGGCTTCGTTGATATCAAACCCCCGTAACCAGTACACTGTTAACGGGACCACGTCCGCCAGACGTGCAGAAGTGGTGTGGCGCGGCCACATAACTGCATTGACCGCCGACCTCGTAACTGGCGGATATACCGGGTTGTTCCGCGAGCTAGGCGGTAGCACACACGTCAAGCTAGCTCCACAAACGCCACGACTAGGTTAAAAGATCACTTCGCAACATATATCGGAATTTCGGCAACCCCTTCTGCGTCTGTGACGGCTGTCTTGAAGCCTTAGAGATATTCGATAATACGCCCGGCCACCCACGCGGACTGCCCCACGTCTAGGAAGTTGAAAGGCGAGACAATCTGCCCCGTGACGTTTAGAACAATGTGGAAAAACGCCCAGCGGCCACTTGCCGAACTAGAAAACCTGGGCACAACCAACCCGGCACCAATCAAGAAACTGCTCGTAGACGCCGCGTTTATACTCCACCGTATATACGCCGTCTAAGTCGAGTCAGCCAATCTGCGTAGTGATAATACTGAACAACCGCCACCCGCAGTGTGCCGTACGCGGCGGCGTCCACGTCAAAACCCACAGTACCCATGCCAGCAACAAAGCTGTAACACGGGAACTACGCGTTTAGGATGACAACGAGACACGAACGGCCGGGGAGTCTAACTACTGACCTGTCGTAGAGCGTATTAAGCACTTTTATGGATATATTGCCAAACGCATCGCTGGCGTGACAACATCGGGCACCTGTCGTAGCCACTTCCAGTGAATATAGAAGGGCCGGGTATATGCAACGCCTCCTAGCATGTATTCCCAGAAGTGGCGCATTGAAAGAAATGGCCCAAACACCACTTCATGTACAAGACATGTTGTAGGGCTTAGCAGACACATCAGCAAGCCTGGCCCCCACCAACGTCACCGACAGAAGACCGGAGACCAGCCTGCTCGGGATCACTTGAGCGGGCACCTGCGGCGCCAAAACTCTAGCCTTCACCCCCACTTCGGTGTAGACAAGCTCCGCCTCCACCCTCGCCCCGGTATCTGCCAGCGGAGGCTCCGCAAGCGGGATTAACGTGCCGTTGTCCAGCATGAGGAAGAAATAGGTCACGGATGACCTATTTACAAAAAGCACATCACGCCCAACCACGTAGCCGCTGAGCGCAAAAACCAGCCACCCCAACGCAAGCAATACAAACAACGCCTTAGTCATAGATCTCCAACGCCTTCAAAACAGTGCCGTTCCAAACACCCCTCACGTAGACAGGCCTGTCCCTGCCCCTATAATTCTCAATGAAGTGATCTCGCAACCTAAACGTGGCATTTGTAAAATCAAGCCTAACCCATGTACCGTTGTCGAAGTCAAGAAACCATTCGGTGTATCCGCCTATCATTTGTCTGGTCGTCGGGTCAACAAAATCGGCCACTCTAGCATATATGTAGCCTTGCCATGTTACCTCTACGGGTTGTTGGGGGGTTGTGTTGGTTTGTGTGGTGGTGTCGGTAGTCTGCGGGGGTTGTTGCGTGGGAGGCGTGGATTCAAGCGGCGCCGACACAAGCAAGACAGCCGCAACCACTAACGCCACCACCACAGCCAACACCAAAAACCCGAACTTCATAAAAAAGTAAAGAATTTTGCCCCTAAAATACTTTATCTTTGTCTTTTAGAAGTAAATTAGAGAGACCACCGCCGTTAACTTTCTATTTACACACAGGCTCTCTTATGCCAGCCACAACCGTAAACGCCACATCAAAGCTCTGCGGGTACTACATGTCTATGGGCGGGCAAATGGTTTTCGGCCCTGATGTAGCATCCGCATAGAGCCCCGACAGACGCCGATGTAAGAGGGGCAAATCCTAGTGGGCTAGACGCCGAAGGCGTTAGATTTGATAGCCTAAGTTGGACTGTGTATACTTGAGGCGTTTAATTTGGGTGATTTGTTAATATAGGCTTTTGATTAGCTGTTCGTATTGGTCAACCACCTCGGTGATATGGTATTGCCAAAGTGCC
>Ga0079998_113023_pt1 | contig 19974 bp, 13 predicted proteins | sample PerSpoBPS_BMetaG_FD_69201 | JGI IMG/M metagenome (GOLD analysis project Ga0079998, IMG submission 69201) | Thermal spring microbial communities from Yellowstone National Park, Wyoming, USA - Perpetual Spouter B (PS_B) MetaG (SPADES assembly)... | ecosystem: Environmental > Aquatic > Thermal... | reverse complement strand
CGTAACCCCAAGCGTCATCGTGCGGGTCACGAAGAAGCCAAAGGTTGCGGACAATCCCGTGCGGACCGATGATGCCTTTGTCATTGGGCTGGTATCGGTAAGTCAGCGACACACTGTCAGGATAGTTGCCATCAGGGTGGTTAACTGCTGCCTGTTGCTGGATGGCGCAAACGGTGATGCCTTCAGCGATGTGCCTCCAAAATTCGGGCGACTGGCGATTAGCGACTGGCAACTGGTTTAGGGCGCTGGAGAGTTTGAGCAAGGCGTAGGCGTAGTCAAGCCCGTTCCATTGAACCGGAGTCCCGAACCAAGGTGCCGCCGTGAAGAAACTCGTCCCAAAAACGGGGATGGAAGCATATCTCATCATCGTCGGTCGGTCAGGCGGATTCCAAAGGTAGATGAAGGGCAAACCCGTTTTCGCCCAGTAAACGGCGCGCTCAAGCCAATATCGGTTGCCAGTGATTTGCCACGCTTCAAGGTAAGCGTGGATGGCGTTGGCGGCGGCAAGGACATCGGGGCAATGCAACGGCACTTCCCAAGTTTGCGCGCCTTCGGGTCGGACGAAGTTTTTGTCAATGAAGTTGATGGCTTTCATGCCCAGTTCCATCGCTTTCGTTGAGCCTGTCATGCGGGCATATCGGAGCAAAGCGATGGCTCGCCTCAAAGTGAAAGTGCAAGTTCCGACGGTCGTGTCGCCTTCTTTGCCGTAATCGTCCAACGGTCGGTGCGGCGCAAACTTTCGGAGCATTTCCAAAGTCCAACCTCGGTCAAGGACAAATCCCCATGAGCCATTCTCTCGCTGAGTCTTCGCATCCTCAATGGCTTGTCGCTCCAGTGTCTGGATGCCGCCGAGCAATTTACCGTAGCGGTCAGAACGCATCCCCAATTTGCTGCGTTTGAAAGTTTCCTCATCGGGATAGGGTCTGTCGGGAATTGGCGGGAGCGGGAACTTGGCGAGATAAATGTCGTAGGCATCAAGGATGCCTCCAACTCCACCGATGAGCCACACCGTCAATTGCAAGGCTTTGCCCGCTGACAAGCGGAAGGGCATTTGGGCTGCCGTCGTGTTTTCCTGCACCCACTTGGGCACATTGGGCACCATCAAGCCCAGCACTTGATTGTCCTGATGGGCAAGGATGTTGGGGACGGCGAAAATCGGCTGCGGGCAAATCGTTCCCTCTTCCTGCCCTTCGCTCCAACCTTGCAACGCATCCCACATCAGCCCAACGAATGCCTTTTTGTGGGCGATGACCATCAGCGGTTGCGCCAGTTTGTAAGGATGCGGGACGATGTGCAAGTGATGGGGTGGGTCGCTGTAGCGGGCATCATCCACCCGTTCGTCGGGCATCAGCCAGTAAACGCCGGGCAACAACGCTATCTCCTTTTGCGTCCCGAAAGCGTGGTCGCCGACGAAAAGGAGCGGGGCGTGGACGAACAACACCTCTTTGGGTCGGTCGCAAAGCAGTCGCCACGAAACTTTGATGCTCTCGCCGTCAGGCTCAAAGCGCACCTCGCCTTGCCAGTTGGCGCGGTCAAAAGGGTCAGCCCAACCGAAGACAAACGCCAAACCGCCTTTATCCAATCGCTGCGCCTTGTCGGAGAACACCAGACGCGTGACGGGTTGCTGGCGTAAATCGCGGTAACTGATGGAAAGCAACTGGGGCGACAACGCCATCCGTCGCCATCCCCCTTCATCCCGCACCTCAACGGCGAAAACGCCGTAGCCGAACGGGTTGCGGGGAAAGACGAGACGGATTTTGTCGGTGGCGATGACAAGCGCCTCACGCTCGCGGTCGCTGATGGGTCGGCTGACGACGGCGCGAGCGACCGCGATTTGCCCGTTTCGCCCATCGTCTATTCGCACCGATGCCTCAACGGGTCGGGGACGATCGCTTCGCACCTGCCAGACGATTTGTTGTTCGCTGGGGGGCAAGGCAGACAGCGCTTGCGTCGGTTGACCGCTCCGCAACTCCAACCCACTCAACGCCAGCGTCACCCGAACGCCGTCCAAGATGGCGTCCCCTTCGTTGGCTAACCGCAACCGCAAGGGTTGCAAAGCATCGGCGAACAAAACGGCATTGGCGAACCCGAAACTTTTCAGCGCCAAGCGCGCCATGCAAGTGTGGGTGACGCTCTCGTCCATCTGCGAGTGGACGCGCCATCGGACGACAAACTTCGTCCCACTCTTTCGGACGCCTTGAACTGACCAGCGAACTGTCGCCGTCTCTTGGGGCGCCACGCTTTCGGGCATTGTGATGGGCTTGACCTCAAAACCTTTGGGGGCTTGAAGTTGGGCATGGACAGGGGCAGGGGCATCGCCCGTGTTTTGCAACCGCAACACCAACTCACCGCTTTCACCGGGACGCAACCCTTCCTCAATGCGCAGGTCGCTGAGGCGCAAATGCCAACCCGCTTTTTCGGCGACTTGGAAGTCGTCAAAGAGGACAGCGGCGGGAGCAGGTTGCCCGCCCTCGTTGATGCGCAAGCCGATTTGCACCGAACGCACTTCGGGCTTGTCGGAGAAATCAAACGCCAAAACGCCCGTGTGCCAGCGGTTATCGCCCGCAAACTTGGGCGGGACGATGTAAACGGCGCGAGACGCCCCACCTTCCAAGTTGTCCGCTTTCATCGGGATGGCGTAGACGCGGATGTTGTCCGTCGTCGCCTTCAGCACCTTGAAGCGAAAGATGATCGCGCCCTTTTTGATGGGAAGCATCGCGCCGATGTCAGGCACCGTTTCGCCCGGCTTGCCTGCCCGATAAGTGCGATTGACGCCGACGGTGATGGGTTTGCGGGCTTCCATGTAGAGGGCGAAGCGCCCTTCGGCTGCCTCTGTCGTCACCCGCACGATGGCGGCGTCTTTGTCGGAAGCGAACCAACTCCAGCCGACGGGAAATTGGCGCTCGTCCAATTCCTCAAACCCGCCGTTGCTCAATTGCGCCACCGCCACCGAACACCAGATCAAAACGACGATGAGCAATGACCAATGACCAATAGGCAATGACCAATGACCAATGACCGATGGGCGACCAATGACCAATGGGCGACCAATGACCAATGGGCGACCAATGACCGATGGGCGACCAATGACCGATGGGCGACCAATGACCAATGGGTGATGACCGATGAGCCGACGAACCAGCGGCGTCAAAAGGGCAAAGACCGCCATCCCTTGCTTCATCCCGCTCACCTCGCTGGCGGATTTTGTCGCACGATGAAAACGCCGTTCTGGCGTTGGGGAAATCGTTGCGGAGAAGTTCAAAGGCGGTCGGGAACTTTGAGGCGCCCTGCTTTGATGGCGTCTTCTATGCGTTGCAATTCTGTCAAGACCGCCTGAGGGATGCGCTTTTTCAGGCGGGGGTTGAAGACGACGCCGACAGCCCCTTCCCGCAAACCGAGGTGGATGATGTCACCCTTCAATTTGCCCGCCTTGAGCAGTCGCCCCACATAGACGAAACCTTGCGGGACATCCACGACGGCGCTGGCGAAGACGACTTGGGGCATCAAGGCATGTTGGGGTTTGATAGCGCCGAAGGCGTAAACGCCCTTCGCTTCCCGCGCCGCCTGAAAGACACCCAAGCCCGCCGCATCGGCGTCGTGGAAGAGGAAGTCAGCCCCCCATCGGATTAGCGCCCGCGCCGTCTCTTTGGCGGCGGCGACATCCTCAAAGTTGCCGATGTAAGTGACGCGCACTTGCGCCTTCGGGTCAGCAGTTTTCGCGCCCGCCACAAAGCCAGCAAAAGCCCGCTCTACGGACGGGATTTTCATCCCGCCGACGCAACCCAATTTTTTCGTTCGGCTCATCCGCGCCGCTAAAACGCCCAGCAAATAGGCTGCTTCGTTCAGGCGCAATTCCAACGAGGCGACATTTTTCGCCTTCACCCGACCCGAAGTGACGACGAAGAAGGTTTGCGGAAATTGCGGCGCCAGTTGCATGGCGGCGTCACCGAACTCAAAGCCGTGCCCGATGACGAGGCGGTAGCCTCGTGCGGCGAAATCGCGGAAGGCTTCGGCGTATTCAGCGGGCGAACGCACTTCCGTGTGGGCAATTTGTGCCCCCAACTCCTTGCGCAGGCGTTGCAAACCCAGATAGGCGGATTGATTCCAACCCCCGTCGCTGATCGGTCCTGGCGTTATGAGGGCAACTTTGAACGAGGCAGGAGAAGGGCTTTGAGAATGACCGATGACCGATGAGGCAATGACCAATGAGCCAATGACCAATGGGGCAATGGGCAATGAGCCGATGACCAATGGGGCAATGACAAGGGGGATCGGAACAAGTCCCGTCATCCGTTGGCGCATACAGCGTCCCTCCTGAAAGCATTGGATAGCGAGTGGCAAATAGCCAGTAGCGAATGGTCAACGACCTTGCTCGCTCCTCGCCCTTCACTACTGGCTACTGGTTGCCGTCAAGGCAAAGGCGGCGCCGACTTGTTGCCATCGGCGTCCCAACCATTTTTCCACAGCGCCCAAAATTTCTCGCCCCGTCCGCTGCCCCGTCGGGATGAGGACGATTTGTTCCAGCGTCTCTTCGGGCACGAGGAAAGCCGTTTGCATTTGGCGCGCCAGATAGGTGAGCAAGTCGCGGAGCGTCCAACGGTCTTGTTCTACGGCGACGAGAGCGTTGGGGTCGGGCTGGGCGGGGCGATCGCTGACGGCAAACAAGATGCTCCATCGGTGCGCCTGTCCATCCCACGAGGCGATGAGGGTAAGGCGCAAGATGCCACTTTGCTTGGGTCGGACGAGCATCGGAAATGTCAAGGGCTTTTGAGGCGTGGCGTTCCCTTCTCCCAACAACCAACCGCCATCGGGCGTTTTTTGAGGCGCTGCGTTGGGGACTTCCACGCCTTCCTCAGGTTGAACGGCAAGGGTAAGGCGGCAAGGGATGGGTGGTGTTGCGATGAGTCGCCACAAGGCGACTTCGTGGAGGTTAGGCGGTTCAAAATGCTCCCAACTCATTCGGATGCCCGCCTCAAGGGCACGAAGGGCTTGCTGCGCACCGCCTGCCTGCTTTGGGATGCGGCGCATCAAAGGGGATTGAGTTTGGATGGGCGATGGCTCTCCGACGATGCCCAATCCCGCACCCGCAGGGGCGCTCGGAGCGGCAAGGGCAGGGAAGGGCTTTGGCGTTTCGGCGGGCAATGGGGCTTGACGGGGCATCGGCGAAGGAGTTTGCGGAAGGGGCGCTAAGGGCGCTTGCTGGGGCGCGATGTCTTTCAAGGGAGCGGATGGAGGGCGCATCGTGATGCTGCGAGGACGGGCGCGCTCAGGCGTCTTCATCTTCGGGGTGCTTTGCCTTTCGCTTTCAGGTGATGGCTTCAACGGGAGTGGGCTCGCTTCTTCTTTCAGCGCTCCCTTCGGCACGGACAAAGCAGGCGGAGAAGGCTGTTGAGCAAGGAAAGGGGAGCGCATCGCTTCGGGCATCAGCGCAACTTCCGATCCCGTTCGGACGGGCGAGCGAAAGGGCAAAAGGGCAATCAGAAGGATGGCAACACCGGCGACTGCCATTCCCGCCCAAAGCCATCGTCGGTGAGGATAACCAGTGACCGACAAGCCAATGGCACGGAAAGCGGAGCGGCGGCGAGTGACGAGGGCGGCGTGGATGCGATGAGGCAAGTCGGCGGGAGGGGCGGGGGCGGTGAGGGAACGGAGTGCCGCCATCGCCTCGCAGAACTTGCCCCATTCCTGCTGGCAGGCAGGACAACTTTGCAGGTGCGCCGCCATCGCTTGGCGAACTTGTGGCGGCAGTTCATCGCTGAAGTATTCGCTCAGTTGCGAACGGACTTGTTGGCAGGTCATCGTTGATCGCCACCTTTAGGACGCTTGGGCGATGCCATTCGTTCCCGATGCCATCGTTCCCAAAGGTCTTTGAAGGCATGCCTCGCCCGATGCAAGCGGGATTTGACCGTCCCTTCGGGCACGCCCAACACTTTGGCAGCCTCAGCGTAAGTGAGCCCTTGCAAATCGCAGAGGATGAGGACTTGCCGAAAATCGTCGGGCAGTTGCTGCAAAACTTTTTGGACAGCCTCCCGTCGCTCCCGCCGTTGCCACTCCTCTTCGGGGTCGGGTTCTGTCGCCTCCGCCCAACTGACCGCTTCGCCTTCCTCGTCGCTCAACTGGGAGAAGGGAACGGATTGGCGTCGCCGATGCCAGTCGTGGCAGACATTAACGGTGATGCGATAGAGCCAAGTGGAGAAAGCGGCGTCGCCCCGAAATTGCGAAAGGCGCTCAAAGGCTTTGAGGAAGGCTTCTTGGGTCGCATCGGCAGCGTCGTCGGCGTTGCCCAAAAGGTGAAAGGCTAAGGCGAAGACCTGCTCGTAGTGACGGGCGACGAGAGCATCAAAAGCGGTCAAGTCTCCCGCTTTTGCCTGCCGCACCAACTCATCGTCCGAAAGGTGATTGGTTGCCCTTTGCCTCATGCCTTCCACCCGCTTCACAACTCTTGTTCGGGGGCGGCGAGTTGACCGTTGACGAGGACGCGGATGCGCCCTGAGCCACGCACGATGACCGTCTTGCTCACCCGATCCCCAGGCACATGGACGCCCCGATAGACTTCCCGAAAGCCTTGCGCATCGTTGACTTGGATTTGGACGAGTTGCTGCAACTGATGCCCACCCACGACGAGGGAGACACGGGCGACTTTGGCATCGGGCGGGACGGAACGCCAGTCAATCTCTTCGGGTTCAGGTGGGGGCGCTCCTTTGCTGACGATCAAGTTGACGGGTGTGTCTTCGGGGACTTGGGTGAGGGGGGGCGGTTGCTGACCGACGACCGTGCCAGCGGGGGCGGTCTCGCTGAAGGTTTCCACCTTTTGCCCGACTTTCAAATGAGCGCCTTTCAAGGTGGCGAGGGCGTCTTCCAGTTTTTGTCCTGTCACATCGGGCACTAAGACGGGCGCGACCCCTTGACTGACGACGACCAACACTTCTCGCCCTTCCAAGACGCGTCGGTTGGGTTCGGGGTCTTCCATGCGCAGGATGTGATTGGGCGGGATGTCTTTGCTGGGTTGCCAACGGACGACCCTCAGTTGCAAGCCCCGCTCCTTCAGCAATTGCTCCGCTTTTGTCAAGGGCATCCCCGTCACATCAGGGACGACGACTTCTCGTGGGCGGGTGCCCACCAACAAGGAGTAAACGAGCAAGCCGACGAACACCAATCCCACGATCAAACCGATGACCGATGCCAAAACGGATTGGGTCACTTGCCGCCACACGGGTCGTTCCTCCTCGTCGGTCGCTTCCTCCTTCTCTGAGGGCGGTTCGGCAGGGACGGGAGGGATCGGCGAAGGAATCGTCTCCAACGCCGCTAAGGCTTCCTGAAGGTTATCCCGAAAGGCATCCACTGAGGGAAAGCGCCGATGGGGGTCTTTCGCCATCGCTTGAAGGACTAACGCATCCACGCTGAAAGGCACGGAAGGGTTGAGGCTGCTGGGCAAAGGGATGGGCGCGGTCGCATGCAGGTGCGCCAAGTCCGCAATCGTCGCCGCTTCGTAAGGGAGGCGTCCCGTGAGCATCTGAAAGAGCAAAACGCCCAGCGCGTAAATGTCGCTTTGGGGCGTCCCTTCATCGCCATGAAAGCGTTCGGGGGCAAGGTAAGGGGCGACGCGTTCCATCCATTCAGTTTCCGTGACGCGGGAAGCGAGGAACGCCGAGGAAAGCCCGTAATCGCCGACTTTCACCTCGCCCCGCGAGGTGACGAGGATATTGTGGGGACGAAGGTCACCGTGAACGATGCCTTGACGGTGCAAATACGCCACGCCGTCAGCGATCTGGATGAGCAAATGGAGCGCCTGCGTTAAGGGCAAAGGCAACCTGCGCCCAAGCAATTGCCCCAACGATTGCCCTGCCACCAATTCGCAGACCCAAAAGAAGGGTTGCGCCTCGTCCACTTCGCCCACCGTTAGGTAACGCAAAAGGGACGGATGGCTGATGCCCGTCACTTGCTCGCATGCCCGCCTGAGAGCGGCGACGAACGGCGAAAGGGTAATGAAAGTCGGGCGAAGGATTTTGACGGCGACCCGTTGCCCCGTCAGGCGGTCTTGCGCCTGATAGACGATGAAAAGCCAACCTTCTCCGACGCGGCTGACGATGTGAAACCGCGTCCCGACGGTCGTCCCGATCATCATCGCGTCCCTCGCTCGGCGCGCCAAAGCCACAATGCGGCGCTTTTTGCCCCTTGCCCTCTGGCGCGCCACTGGCAATTATAAGGCAAGGGGAAAGGAGGGCAGGCAAGATGCGAACGCTGGTCGTCGGCGATTTGCATGGGCAATGGGATTGGCTTTGGAAGGCGTTGGAGATGGAAAAGCCCGACTGGCTTTTGTCCGTCGGCGATTGGGGCGACCCTGAAGAGGTGCGCCCTTCGGACTTTGAACGCCTCCTCGCCACCGTCTTTGTTCACACCGTCTATGGCAATCACGACGATTTGACCTTGCTGCGAAATTTGCGCAACCGTGATGGGACGCCCGTCTTGCTGCCTCACGGGGAAATCGTGGAACGCAACGGGATTAAGTTGGCGGGCATCAGCGGCATCTGGGCGAAAAGCCATCGCCAACCTTACTACATCACCGACGAAGAGGTGCGCGCCATCGCTGAACAACTGGCGGGCAAAGGGGTGACCGTCCTCATCACGCACGGTTGCCCTGTCGGTTTAGCCGACAAGACCCCGAAAGGAACGCGTGGCGGACAACGCTGTTTTCTGGACGCCTTCAAAATCGTCCAGCCCCTCTTGCACCTTTGTGGGCATTTGCACAAGCCACAACTTCGGCAACTCAAAAGCGGGCAAATCGTCCTGAATGTCGGGACGACCGCTTTGGGCGATTACGCCGTCGTGGAACTGACCCCCAACACCGTCACCATCCTCAAACGCCTCACGCCCTCCCTTTCGGCGAAAAACGGCAGCGACTGGCGATTAGCGACTGGCAAATGTTGGAGTGGCTATTAGCCACGACAGATAACGGCAGCGATTAGCGACTGGCAAATGTTGGAGTGGCTATTAGCCACGACGAAAAAGCAGCCACGGCGAAAAAGCAACCGCGACAGAAAAGCAGCCACGACAGCCACGACAGGAAAGCGACCACGACAGAAAAGGGCAGCCACGAAGAAGGGCGACGAACCTCACTCCCGACGGGTCGGTTGGGACGCCATCTCCTTCGCCGCTGTCAGAACGGCTTGGACGATTTTGTGGTAACCCGTGCAGCGGCAAAGGTTGCCCGCTAACCAATAGCGGACGAAGGCTTCGTCAGGTTGCGGGTTTTCCTGCAGCAAGGCGACGGCGTTGACGATGAAGCCGGGAGTGCAAATGCCACATTGCAATCCGCCCAGTTCTATGAAGGCTTTCTGGACGGGATGCAACCTGCCGTCTTGGGCGATTCCTTCCACTGTCGTGATGGTGCGACCATTTGCCGACACCGCCAGCACCAAACAGGAAGTCACAGGTTTGCCGTCCAGCAACACAGTGCAAGCGCCACAATCGCCCGTCCCGCAACCTTCCTTCGGTCCCGTGTAGCCGAGCCGATAACGCAACACATCCAACAACCGTTCTCGCGGTTCCACTTCCAGTTCGTGTGTCCGACCGTTGACGGTCAACCGAATGCGCTGGACGAACCGCCGTTCCATCGCCGATTTGCCTCCTTTCCATCGTTGCCCCTCGCTGCGCACCGTCGCTTGATTGTAACGCCGTCTCCGCTGGCAAGTTTTTTCGCCTTCCCGCAAAATTTGGGCGTGGAGGTTGATGGGAGTTGGCGAAGACGCTGCTTTTGGAAATCGGCACGGAAGAGATGCCCGCCCGATTTTTGCTCCCCGCCATCGCACAGTTGCGGGAGTTGATGGCGAAAAGATTGGCGGACTTGCGGTTGTCCTTTGGGACGATTCGCACGGTCGGGACGCCCCGCCGATTGGCTGCCATCGTCACCGAAGTCGCCGAGCATCAAGCGCCCATCGTGCGGGAAGTGCGCGGTCCCGCCCGCCACATCGCTTTTGACGCGCAGGGTAACCCGACGAAAGCCGCTGAAGGGTTCGCCCGCGCTCAAGGCGTTGCGGTTAGCGAGTTAGTGGTCAAGGCGACAGAGAAGGGCGAATTCGTTTTCGCCATCAAGCGGGAGGAAGGGCGTCCCGCGATGGAAGTCCTTTCCGAAGCCCTCCCGCAAGTCATCCGCCAACTTGCCTTCCCCAAGACGATGCGATGGGAAGCGAGCGGTTTGCGCTTCGGTCGCCCCATCCGCTGGCTTGTTGCGTTGCTGGGCGAAACCGTGATTCCCTTTGAAGTTGCGGGCGTCCAAAGCGACCGCATCACTTATGGGCGCCGCTTTACCGACGGGCAATTGGCAGGCAAACCCATCGCCCTGACTTCCGCCGACCTTTACGAGACGGCGTTGGAGTTGGCGCATGTCATCGTGGACCACGAACGGCGGCGGGCGATGACAAAGGCGCAGGTGGAAAGCGTTGCCGAGAAGTTGGGTGGTGTCGCTTTGATGCCCGACGAGTTGTTGGACGAAGTGACCTTCCTCGTGGAAGAGCCTGTCGCCCTCGTCGGCTCTTTTGACCGAACCTATTTGACCTTGCCGACGGAGTTGCTCGTGACAGTGATGATGCACCATCAGCGGTATTTCCCCGTCGTTGAGACGAGGGACGAGGGGCAGGGGACGGAAGGGAAGTTGTTGCCTCACTTCATCTTCGTTTGCAACGGGATGCCTGGCAATCCCGAAGCGGTTCGGAAGGGCAACGAAAAAGTCATCGCCGCTCGCTTTGAAGACGCTCAGTTCTACTTCGCCCTTGACCGTCAGCGCCGCCTTGCGGAATTTGTCCCGCTGCTTTCGGACATCGTTTTTCAGCAAGGGTTGGGAACGATGGGCGAAAAGACGCAGCGCCTGAAAACTCTCGTGGATGCCCTCTGCCAGCACCTTCAAGTTGACCCGCAAGTTCGGGCGTTGGCGTTGCGGGCGGCGGAGTTGTGTAAAGCCGATTTGGCGACCCGCCTCGTCAGCGAGTTTCCCGAATTGCAAGGCGTCATCGGGCGCATCTATGCCTTGCTGGATGGCGAACCTGACGAAGTGGCTTGGGCGATAGAAGACCACTACAAACCCCAGCCCTCCGACTACGCCTTGCCCCGCCATCTCGTCGGTGTTTTGTTAGCCATCGCCGACCGATTGGACACTTTGTGTGCCTGTTTTGACCGCGACCTGATCCCGACAGGTTCGCACGACCCGTTGGGCTTGCGCCGAACGGCGACGACTTTGCTGATGCTCCTTCGGGATGCCGACGAAGGGAAATCGTTGCCCTTGACTTTTTTGCTGGACTTGACTTTGCGGGTTTTGAGGGAAGCGCGGACGCTGACGAAAGAGCCGACTTGGGTCGCCGAAACGGTGCGGGCTTTTTTGCGGGAGCGGTTGGAGGCTTTGCTGGAAGGTGACGGCATTGACCACGATGTGCGGCGCGCCGTCTTGGCGGTCGGCTTTGACGAAGTGCCCTCCGTCTTCGCCCGCGCCCAAACTTTGCATCGGTTGCGCCAGCAACATCCCGAAAGGTTTCGCCCAATTGTAGAAGCCTTCACGCGGGTGACGAACATCCTTGCTCAGGCACGCCAAAAAGGTGAACCCATCCCCGACCAACTCAACCTCAACGCCTTGTCGCTGGACGCCGAACGCGCCCTCGCCCAAGCGACCGAACAAGTCGCGCCCGCTGTCATGGAGCGGGTGAGGGTAGGGGATTACGAAGGGGCGTTTTGGGTGTTGGCGGAGTTGGCGCCGACCATCCATCGCTTCTTTGATGAGGTGTTGGTGATGCACGAGGACGAAAGGCTTCGGCGTAACCGTCTGGCGCTCCTGCGACAAGTGGAACGACTTTTGCGCCTTTTCGCCGACTTCGCTTCCATCTCTGCCGTCCCGCCAGCAGCGGCAAGTGGCGAATGATCAAACAGCAGCGATGGTATTGGAGTGGCTATTAGCCACGACCAACTCGCCACGACCTGCCGATTTGTCATCTTGTCGGAGCGGCTACCAGCCACGACAAAGAACGCCCCGACGAAAACCATTTGCGACCGACGAACCGATGCGTTTAACGCCCTGCCAATCCCGACAGCAGCATATCCAGTCGCCCGCTGGCGTCCAAGATGTTTTCCAGCGTGTAGGTGTAAAGCAATCGGGCAGGCACATTCCGAAAAACTGGCTGTTGCTGAGGGGCAAAAGGTGCCCTTGGTGCTGTCGGGGCGCTTCCGTAAGGCGCGCCCGCGTAGGGTGCTCCCCCAGCAAAGCCTGCTTCTTCCCCACTAAGCCCTCCCATTGAGGCAGGACCGCCCGGCATCGGGCGACCTGGCATCGGGGCTGAGGGTGCCCCTGACATGCTCGGCGCTCCCATCATCGGTGCCTCTGGCATTCCAGGCATCCCTGGCGTTCCTGGCATCCCCGGCGCTCCTGCCGTCCCCGCCTCTACCCGCACGCCAGGTAGGCTGGGCAACTGGGGCAGTATCGGCAAGATGGTCGCATAGTCGGTGTCAAAGGTGAGTTTGACTTCCACCTTGACATAGACGACCTGCCCACTCTGCGGGTCAAAGAGCAAGATGCGTGTGCCTTCCCCTCTGCCGCTGAGTTTGCGGGCGGCAGGCAATTGCCCTGGCGCTCCCGTCATGCCGCCCATCGGCGCTGCTGGACCGACGCCAGGCATCATGCCGCCCATCCTCGGGGGTGTGCCCGCCATCGTCGGGGCACCCATCGGCGCAGGAGCACCCATCATAGGCATCCCTGATGGCATCCCCGCTTCGCCCCCCATCATCCCTGCCCCCATCCCGCCTTGTTGTTGTGCCCCTGAAAGGTCTAAGTCGGCAGCGATGGGGAAACGGCTGACGATGCGGACGCACAGACGCCCTTGCCAAACCTCAAAACCGTCTAACTGGTGGCGAGCAGGCACTCGCAGGACAGGGGCATCCGCCAGATAGGCATCGGCAGGCGCTCCCACCGCAGGCGCTCTCATCCCTGGCATCCCGGCATACCGCCTCCTGCCATCGGCATTCCTCCCATCGGTCCCGCCATCGGGCTGGAGCGTCCTGGCATTCCGCCTGCCATCGGCGGAAATCCCCCGAAAGGAGCGGCACCACCGGGCATGCCTGTCTCCTCACCGCCTAACGCCCCCATGCCAGCCCCCGTTGCCGTCGGGGCTCCCACAAGGGTCAAGTTCTCCAAGTTTTTGGGCAGCCAAATAAAGCCCTGCCATGTGTCCTTGACTTTCAAGGGGCGGTCGGGGAAGGCGATGTCAATGCTGCCTGTCACGAACCGAAGGACATTGGGCAACTCTTCCACCGTCTCTCCATTGGGCAACAAAGAGAGCCAACCGAGATGTTGGTCATCGGTCGGACGAATCCGCAACCGCTGAGCGGTGGCGGCAGTCAACGGCGCCCCCGCACCTGCACCCATCGGCGCCATCCCACCCATCGTCGGCGCCCCGCCCATCGGCATCATCCCGCCCATCATTGGCGCCCCACCAGGCATCCCCAATTCGCTCCCCATCATCCCTGCCCCCATCCCGCCCGCTGTCTGGATGGGGCTTTCCTTCTCCAGCGTCCCTTCTTCCACCGACCGAATGACGCGGAAGACGCGGTCAACGGTAATGTCGTGGATGGTCTGAAGCCAGCGGAAACTCAGTTTACTGCTAAACTGGGGCAATTTGCGGCGGATGGCTTTCGTCGGGACTTCCGCCCTCGCCTCAGAGTTGCCCCGAAAGGTGTAAACAAAAATCTCCCCCGTCCGACCCTGAAGGACTAACCGCACCTCACCTTGCCCGATCCCCGTGCCACTCAAATCCACCTGAAAGCGCACTTGCGCTTCCCCTTCCACGCTTCCCGTCTTGCTAACACCGACGACCCGCAAGGTATGTTCGCCGCTAACGATTTCCCGCTCCGCCAAGTCAATGGTCAACTCAAAAGGAGCAGCAATGGCGGAGACAAATTTCCCATCCAGCCAGACCATCACATAGCCATCCGATGTGGGCTTCTGCACACGGAGAAGCAATCGGCGGGAACGAACGAGTTCCCCATCGTGGGGCGAAACGATGGCGACTTGTGCCGCTGTCAAGGCGACCGTCCAACCGAGCACCATCACCATCATCGCCAGACGAACCCAGCGCATCGCTGAGCACCTCCTTGCAACGCCACCGCTATTGTAACGCACGCCCCCCTCAAACGCCCTGCGCTATCCTAAGGGGACGAGGTGAACCGAACGGATGACGGAAGCACCCTTGTGGGCTTGGTTTGCGTTTCTGGCGGTCGTCGGTTTGATGTTGGCGATAGACTTGGGCATTTTCCATCGCCACGCCCACATCGTTTCCCTTCGCGAAGCCGCCATCTGGAGCGTCGTTTGGGTCGTCGTGGCGTTGCTGTTCAACTTGGTCATCCTTTTCTGGATGGGCAAACGGGAAGCATTGGAATTTTTGACGGGCTACCTCGTGGAGAAAGCCCTTTCCGCCGACAACATCTTCGTCTTCGCCGTCCTGTTCAACTATTTCGCCGTCCCACCTGCCTATCGCCATCGGGTTTTGTTTTGGGGCGTGTTGGGCGCCATCGTCATGCGTTTCGCCTTCATCATGGCAGGCGCCGCCTTGCTTAAAAAGTTCCATTGGGTCGTCTATATCTTCGGCATCATCGTCATCCTTTCAGGCATCAAACTGCTTCGGCGACGGGATGGGCAGGTTGACCCCGAAAAGAACCCCGTCATCCAACTGGCACGCCGCTTTTTGCCGTTGACGCCCCACTATGTCGGGCAACAATTCGTCGTCCGTGACGATGGGCGATTTGTTTTCACTCCACTGGCGCTGGTGTTGTTGGCGGTGGAGACGACCGATGTCGTCTTCGCCGTTGACTCCGTTCCCGCCATCTTCGCTATCACCCGTGACCCCTTCATCGTCTTCACTTCCAACATCTGCGCCATCTTGGGCTTGCGGGCGCTTTACTTCGTGCTGGAGGGCGTCATGAAACTTTTCCGCTACTTGGACGAAGGCTTGGCAATCATCTTGGTCTTCATCGGCATCAAGATGTTGCTGAGCGAAGTCTATCCCATCCCCGTTGGCTTATCGCTGGGTTTCGTGTTGCTTGTCCTGACCATCACCATCGTCCTGTCGCTATGGGCGGAACGACGGGAGCGCGCCGCCGCCCTCGCCAATCCCAACCATCCCCCCACCGATGCCGAGTTATAGCGTCCCCATCTCTCAACGGGTCGCCAACTCTGGCTATTGGCTACTCGCCCCAACATCCGTTTCCATCCCCTCAACGGTCAAAGACCACTGGCTATTGGCTACTCGCCCCTCGCCCCAACATCCGCTTCCATCCCCTCAGCAGGTCGGCGCCTCATCGGTCATTGGTCCAATTGGTCATTTCTCATTGGGCTTCTGCCCACTTTTATCGGATGAGAAGCAACAAGGCAGCACCGCCCCCGTAAATGTGGGGCGGTTCAACCTCACCAACTCGGTAACCGTTGACATCTCTGACCGTCCCGTCAGGCTCCACGCTTCCAACGCGATAACCGCTGACATCCCGCACCGTGCCATCAGGCTCAAAGTAACCGACACGATAGCCGTCCGCATCTCGGATAGTCCCGTCATGTTCCACATAACCGATGCGATAACCGCTGACATCCCGCACCGTTCCATCCGCTTCAATTTCACCGACTCGGTAACCGTTAACATCCCGAATAACGCCCATCACTGTCACCTCCCGACGGCAATTTCCATCCCCTCAAGATGGCTCGGCAGTTCATTGGTCATTGAGACATTGGGCATTTTCCGTTTCGTTTCCATTCTCTCAGGGTGGGTCGGCGCCTCATTGGTCATTGGCACATTGGTCATTTTCCGTTTCGTTTCCATCCTCTCAGGGTGGGTCGGAGATTCATTGGTCATTAAGACATTGGGCATTTTCCGTTTCGTTTCCATCCCCTCAAGGCGGGTCGGAGACATTGCCCCTGGCGACCCAGTTAGGGACGAGGGTGGAGTTTCCATCCCCTCAAGGCGGGTCGGAGACTGGCAAAAATCGCCACCGGTCTCACCCTAACAATCGTGTTTCCATCCCCTCAAGGCGGGTCGGAGACGGGAGTTGACGAATGAGAGAGTTTATTGCGCAAGTTGTTTCAATCCCCTCAAGGCGGGTCGGAGACTGGCAAAAATCGCCACTGGTCTCACCCTAACAATCGTGTTTCCATCCCCTCAAGGCGGGTCGGAGACACTTTCGAGGAGTGCGCCCAGAGCCGTACCACTCAGTTTCCATCCCCTCAAGGCGGGTCGGAGACTGCGTCGCTTCGTCGTGCTCGCTGCGTTGCTGCTTTGTTTCCATCCCCTCAAGGCGGGTCGGAGACACGGCGGCGCTCCAATATGCGGCTGCCTACATCAGGTTTCCATCCCCTCAAGGCGGGTCGGAGACTTCGCCTAATCTCATCAACAACTTTCGCATACGGAAGTTTCCATCCCCTCAAGGCGGGTCGGAGACGGCTGATGATGATGGAACTCAAGGAGAACATTCTGAGTTTCCATCCCCTCAAGGCGGGTCGGAGACCATTAGCCCCGCCGAATAATAACTGAATAGCGCCCAGGTTTCCATCCCCTCAAGGCGGGTCGGAGACAGGGGTGTAGTGCTGTGACTTTGGAGAGCCTTCAATGTTTCCATCCCCTCAAGGCGGGTCGGAGACCGTTGCGCTTGCGTTCAAGTGCTTGCTCGTGAGCGAGTTTCCATCCCCTCAAGGCGGGTCGGAGACATGTCCGACACTCGTGCAATCGCCATACTGGTCAGTAGTTTCCATCCCCTCAAGGCGGGTCGGAGACTGGGGGGCAGGGCGAGCGCCCCGACCTATTTTTTTAGTTTCCATCCCCTCAAGGCGGGTCGGAGACTTGGTGAAAGGAAATGCCCGAATGTGGGCTTCAGTGGTTTCCATCCCCTCAAGGCGGGTCGGAGACTCAGCCTCAAAGGTTGCGTAGCGGAAGTATCAAATGTTTCCATCCCCTCAAGGCGGGTCGGAGACACTTAAGGATTAAGGTTGCGGAGTTGATGTCACGAGTTTCCATCCCCTCAAGGCGGGTCGGAGACCGCCCTTCTGGATTGGAGGGGCGAATTGGAGCTGCGGTTTCCATCCCCTCAAGGCGGGTCGGAGACGGGGTAGGGCTCTGGGGTAGGGTTGGCAGGGTCGGTGTTTCCATCCCCTCAAGGCGGGTCGGAGACCCCGACGAGCCCGACCCGACCCGCTCTGACGAACGAGTTTCCATCCCCTCAAGGCGGGTCGGAGACCATTCTTGTTTTAACCGAATGTATTGCATCCATCATGTTTCCATCCCCTCAAGGCGGGTCGGAGACCGCTGATTTGTGAGTTTGTCCACCCAGACCACCGCAGTTTCCATCCCCTCAAGGCGGGTCGGAGACGCCATACTGGAAGGTCTCGCCCTCTGAGAGAGTGAGCAGTTTCCATCCCCTCAAGGCGGGTCGGAGACGCCATACTGGAAGGTCTCGCCCTCTGAGAGAGTGAGCAGTTTCCATCCCCTCAAGGCGGGTCGGAGACTTGGAAAAAGGGCCGCACGCATGATGTCCTCGCTGTGTTTCCATCCCCTCAAGGCGGGTCGGAGACGTGAAATGCCCGCCCCGACCATCGGGGCGGGCTAGGTTTCCATCCCCTCAAGGCGGGTCGGAGACGAGCGAGGCAGTTAGACGCATTATAAACGAAGTTTTTCGTTTCCATCCCCTCAAGGCGGGTCGGAGACTGAAAGGGGTGTTTGCCAAATGCGCCGACAACGCCAGTTTCCATCCCCTCAAGGCGGGTCGGAGACCAGCGGTTGTTGGAGGCTGTCGGCGGACGCCTTTCGTTTCCATCCCCTCAAGGCGGGTCGGAGACTTGAAGTTACTCTAACTGGCAATACCCTGACTATTGTTTCCATCCCCTCAAGGCGGGTCGGAGACTACGATATATGAGGGCAAGTTATGGGACATCAGCATCGTTTCCATCCCCTCAAGGCGGGTCGGAGACTCGGATTGCCCGTTCTGTCGTGATTTCCAAATCAGGTTTCCATCCCCTCAAGGCGGGTCGGAGACACCACTGAAACAATCTCCTCCATCAGGGCAAGCCGTGTTTCCATCCCCTCAAGGCGGGTCGGAGACCCTGCTCAAAGAGGTTAATATCTACGACCATCCATGTTTCCATCCCCTCAAGGCGGGTCGGAGACATTTGAGTGCCCCGCCTGCGAGGCGGTCAGCCGAACAGTTTCCATCCCCTCAAGGCGGGTCGGAGACTGCCCAAGTTCATCACTGTTGATGAACTTGTAAATATCGTTTCCATCCCCTCAAGGCGGGTCGGAGACCCGACCCGACCCGCTCTGACGAACGAGGGGAGCGAAGTTTCCATCCCCTCAAGGCGGGTCGGAGACCCGCGATGACCGATACATAGCCCATAGCGGAGCGGGGGTTTCCATCCCCTCAAGGCGGGTCGGAGACTGTAATCGGCGCTGATGTCTTCGGGGTTGACGGCGCTGGTTTCCATCCCCTCAAGGCGGGTCGGAGACGACTATGTTGCATTTGCAGAGAAATTAGATTTGAAGGTTTCCATCCCCTCAAGGCGGGTCGGAGACCTGTGACGATCTGCCTTGCGCTTGACTCAGACCCAGGTTTCCATCCCCTCAAGGCGGGTCGGAGACTCCATCCCGACACGCACCCATCGCTCTACATCCACGTTTCCATCCCCTCAAGGCGGGTCGGAGACGGTCTCAAAGTCGGTTGGAAACTTGATCAAAATTTTGGTTTCCATCCCCTCAAGGCGGGTCGGAGACTTTCTCATCATCCCCTTCATTATTATCTCCTGCATGGTTTCCATCCCCTCAAGGCGGGTCGGAGACACCCAGCCAGCGCACCCTGCCCAGCCGGCACCATCGCGTTTCCATCCCCTCAAGGCGGGTCGGAGACTTCGCTATTCAGGCGCCCAGAGCGAACAAAAAAAGAGTTTCCATCCCCTCAAGGCGGGTCGGAGACATTTACGCTTTAGTGGAAGGTTATCGGCAAATGCAGTTTCCATCCCCTCAAGGCGGGTCGGAGACATCCCGCTTATGCCAACGATGGGCGTTACTGAAAATTGTTTCCATCCCCTCAAGGCGGGTCGGAGACTAGGGAAGTGACTAATGAAAGGGTCTATTGTGCCAGCATGTTTCCATCCCCTCAAGGCGGGTCGGAGACCAGTTTGGCGGGTCGGGTCGGCGAGCACATATATAGGTTTCCATCCCCTCAAGGCGGGTCGGAGACTGCTTACCTTGGCTTTGCAGGTGGAGGGAAAAGTTAGTTTCCATCCCCTCAAGGCGGGTCGGAGACTCCCGGTTCGGCGGTGAATGGCTACAAAATTCGCGTCGTTTCCATCCCCTCAAGGCGGGTCGGAGACTGGATTTGTTACCATTCACCCAAAAACACGAAACTCGTTTCCATCCCCTCAAGGCGGGTCGGAGACAATTGGCAAGGTTGATCCGCCTTGCCGAAATTGCTGGTTTCCATCCCCTCAAGGCGGGTCGGAGACTGACAGCAACAACAACCCGCTTACCAACGCGACTTTAGTTTCCATCCCCTCAAGGCGGGTCGGAGACCGCCCGCAGGAATGACAGTCCCTTCGTTGTTGAACAAGTTTCCATCCCCTCAAGGCGGGTCGGAGACTTCGTCAGCAACAGTCGGGACAATCAATGCCTTCATGTTTCCATCCCCTCAAGGCGGGTCGGAGACTTCGTCAGCGCCGAACTCGTAAACTACAGCGTCAGGTTTCCATCCCCTCAAGGCGGGTCGGAGACTTGGTTGTGTTTTTACGAGATGTTAAAATCCCGCCCGGTTTCCATCCCCTCAAGGCGGGTCGGAGACCAAGGGGAAATGAGGGGAAAGGCGGGCAAAAGGGGGCAAAACGGCAGAAGGGTTGCCGTCGACCTTCGGTAGGCGGAAAATCATAGGGGGGTCGACGGCAAATGACCCGCCAAAAAGGCGGGATTTTGCCTGAAA
>Ga0079998_105706_pt1 | contig 19985 bp, 16 predicted proteins | sample PerSpoBPS_BMetaG_FD_69201 | JGI IMG/M metagenome (GOLD analysis project Ga0079998, IMG submission 69201) | Thermal spring microbial communities from Yellowstone National Park, Wyoming, USA - Perpetual Spouter B (PS_B) MetaG (SPADES assembly)... | ecosystem: Environmental > Aquatic > Thermal... | reverse complement strand
TGGGTGAGCTCCAGAACGGCCCCCCGGAACAAGCACAAACAGAATCTCGTCGTCTCGATGCACCCAAAAAGCCGCTCGAGCATACTTCTCCTGCGTAAAGGGATCAGAACGAAGCATTTCTGCTTCCGCCTGCAACCGAGCTATCTCCGCCTCGTAAAACCTAAGCTGCGCCTCCATGGCTGCCAAACGCTGACTAAACCTCCACTGGTCCAACCAGCTATAGGGGTCCAAGAAAACCAGCCACAAAAGCGCTAAAAGGGTTATCCAGAAGTAGAGGCTCCTAAAGAGAGCCGGAATACGGATTTTAGAGATGGCCATACTTGGCGGTGGAGCCTAAGGTTTCTTCAATGCGCAGGAGCTGATTGTATTTGGCGGTGCGGTCGGTTCGGGCAAGGGCGCCGGTTTTGATTTGGCCGGCGGCCGTCGCTACGGCTAAGTCAGCAATAAAAGTATCTTCCGTTTCGCCGCTACGATGGCTAATGATGGTTTTGTAGCCGGCCCGATGGGCCATTTCTATGACTTGGAGGGTTTCTGTGAGAGTACCAATTTGATTGAGCTTGATGAGGATGGCATTGGCTACGCCTTCTGCGATGCCCCGACTGAGACGTTGGGGGTTTGTAACGAAGAGGTCATCCCCTACCAGCTGGACTCGGTTGCCGAGGCGTTGGGTGAGGGCAGCCCAGCCTTCCCAGTCATCTTCGGCAAGGGGGTCCTCAATGGAGATGAGGGGATAGGCACTCACCCACTTTTCCCAAAGGTCTATCATCGCTTGGGTGGAAAGGGTCTCACCAGTGGATTTGAAGCGGCGATAGAGGCGAGTCTGGGGGTCATACCATTCAGTGGCAGCGACATCTAAGGCCAAGGCCACCTGCTCTTTTGGGCGGAGGCCCGCCCGCTCAATCGCCTGCACCAAAAGCTCAATGGCTTCCTCATTGCTACGCAGGGCTGGCGCAAAACCCCCTTCATCGCCGACGCTAATGCTGAGACCCCGGCTCTTAAGGAGGTCTTTGAGTGCCTGCGACACAGCAAAGGCCCACTCCATCGCCTCCGAAAAGCTGGTGGCCCCCACAGGCACGATCATAAACTCCTGAATATCTAAGGGATTGTCGGCGTGTTTGCCGCCGTTGAGGATGTTGAGGAGGGGGATGGGGAGGGTGACGGGACGGGGTCCAGCGAGATAGCGATAAAGGGGAAGATTTAGGGCGTTGGCGGCGGCGCGAGCTACTGCTAGCGACACCGCCAAAATCGCATTAGCCCCCAGGCGGCTCTTATTGGGCGTCCCATCCAAGGCTATCAGCGCCTGGTCTATAGCTACTTGCTCCAAGGCTGAAAGCCCCTCCAAAGCCGGCGCAATATGGATGTGGATATTCTGAATGGCCTGACGGACGCCTTTCCCCCCAAAGTGGGCCTTATCTCCATCTCGCAGTTCTAAGGCTTCATGGGAGCCGGTGGAAGCTCCCGAAGGCACAGCCGCTCGCCCCTGATGTCCACTACTGAGGGTTACCTCAGCCTCTATGGTCGGAAAACCCCGCGAATCCAATATCGCCCGCGCCCGAATAGCCGTTATACGAGTCATGCGGCAAAAATAGGCCTTTTCAAGGGGGCGTCCGCCCTCATGGGACACCAACTTTTACCACCGGCCAGGAGAGAATTGGTGTCCTCATACTCGCTTGGACTTAGTTTTGAATACTTCGGGCCCTTGGTAGTTGAGGAAGAGGTGAGGGGGCAAAAGGCCCTTTTGAAGGACGGGGAGCGCATAGTGCAGGTATTGGAGTTCTCGGGTACTGTGGGCATCGGTGGTGAGGACGATAGAGATGCCTTTTTCGGCGGCGCGGCGTACCCATCGCCAGTCTATCTCCATGCGGTGGGGGTTGCCGTTGAACTCTATGGCTACCTTGTGGGCAGCGCACGCATCCAGGATGGCCTCTTCGTCTATAGGGTAGCCGTGGCGCCCCCGTAGCAAGCGCCCCGTCCAATGCCCTAAAACCCGCACATACGGATTAGCCACGGCTCGCAAGAGCCGCGCCGTGGCTTCGGCCCGGTCCATTTGAAGTTTTTCGTGTACGGAGGCCACGAGGTAATCCAGCTTTTGCCAAATAGCCTCGTCGTAATCAATCTCTCCGTCTGGCAGAATATCGGCTTCCACACCATGGAGAAGGGTGAATGCACCCCCATAACGGGCATTGAGGGCATCAATGGCTTCTCCTTGGGCAAGGAGGGTCTGCGGGGAGAGACCACCGGCATAAGCAGCCCGAGCACTATGGTCAGCAATACCTAAGTAACGCCATCCCATTTGCTGGGCGGCCTCCGCCATAGCCTCCAGCGTATCCGCCCCATCGGAATAAGTCGTATGCACATGCACTGTGCCTTGAATACGGGAAAGCTCCAAAGGTTCCGGCAAACGCCCCTCTTCAGCCAGCAGAAGAATATCTTCCCAGTCCCGCCACTGGGGCAAGATATAAGGCAGCCTCGCCAGCTTAAAGATCTCCTCTTCGGAAAGGCCTCCCCAAGCAGCTTTCTCCCCTAAGCGCCCTCTAAGGCTTTCCACAAAGCCCGCTGGCCCCGTCTTCTCTATAAGCGCCCAGCCTAACTCTTCATCTTTCACCGGGTAAAGCACCACTTTTCCCCCCATGAGCTCTATCTTCTCTGGACTTATGGCTGCTTGGGAGGATAAGAGCGATGCCACCCGCTCCCACTGCGAAAAGAGTATCCCCCCCTCTACTCGCTCCATGAGGGGCAATGCCCGGCGAAACTCCCCTAACGGATACAAAAACCCCCTTAGCTCTCCGACCATTTTCAGGAGGCTCTCCCACAGGAGCGCCGCCTCATAATATAAGAGAAGGTGCCGAGTAGCTAAATACTGACGGACGTTTTCCTCAATACGTTTGAGGGTGGCGGGTCCCCAGCCTTTGAGTTTGGAGAGTTTGCCTCGCTCTATGGCTTCTAATAGCTTTTCGGGAGAGGGGATACGCAGGTCGTACCATATTTGATGGACGCGTTTAGGGCCGAGGCCGCCGATGTGGAGCATTTCTAAGACGCTTTCGGGGATTTCGGTGCGTAATTCTTCTAGGAGGGGGGCGGTGCCGGTTTCGTAGAGGGATTGGGCGAGGGTGAGGAGGCCGGTGCCAATACCGGGGTAGGCTTTTAGGGCGGTTAGGAGGGTCTGGGAGTTTTGGAAGGCGGTGTCTGGCAGGCTTTCGGCGGCCTTTGCGAGGCGCTCATAAGCAGAGAGCCGAAAGGGTTCTACTCCTTTGATGGAGAGGCGATCGTACAGCTCTTGGGTAAGCTGCCGAAAGAGCTCGGGGGTCATTGGGAGCGGGTAGCTTCTCGTAGGGCGGCAAAAGCGGCTTTGAGGGTCTCTCGGTCTGCAACCTGAGCCAGATAGTTGAACATCGCTCCTTGTAGACGTTCGGCTCCATCTATGGGGATGACGGCCCCTGTGAGGTAAGGAGCTAAATCCGACAGAAGGAAGGCCGCCAAGGCTCCCAGTTCCTCGTGGCGGCCGTAGCGCTTAGTGGGCAGGCGCTGGCGGTATATCTCTTCAAAGTCTTTTCCGGGCATGAGGCGGGACCATGCCCCCTCCGTCGGAAAAGGCCCCGGCGCAATAGCATTGACCCGAATGTTGTAAGGTGCCCACTCATACGCCAAGGAAAGCGTCATCGCTTGCACCCCCGCTTTGGCGGCCGCCGACGGCAAAACAAACGCACAGCCCGTCTCCGTGTAGGTGGTAACGATATTCAAAATATGCCCGGGGAGCCCATTCTCTATCCAGTAGGCGCCCGCCCATCGGCTGGTGTGAAAGGTTCCCATCAGCACAATATCAACCACCGCCCGAAAGCCTTTAGGCGAAAGGGTCTCGGATGCCGCTAAAAAGTTTCCCGCCGCATTATTGACCACGGCGTCCAGCCGCCCCAGCTTCTCCAAAATACGTTGCATCATCGCTTCTACCGCTTCGTAGCTGCGCACATCGCAGGGAATGGGATGTACCGAGGGCCCTATTTCGGCGGCGGTCTTTTCCAGTACTTCTTGCCGGCGGCCACATATAACTACTTGGGCGCCACACTTCACAAAGGTCTCCGTCATGGAGCGGCCCAAGCCCGTGCCCCCACCAGTTACCAAAATCACCTTCCCACTCAGGTCTATGGTCAGCATATCCTAAAAGTTGTAGGCAGGATTTTTTCGAGAAAAGTCCAAATCTGTGAGGGGAGGATTGACTTCCAGCTTATAGTATTCGTAGCGCTCATAAAGGCCTATTTCATCTTCAACTTCTACGACGAGGGGGATTTTGCGTTTTTCGTCAATGGTGAGGCGAATGACCTTGCCATAGTCGGAGGGAACTTTTAGGACTTGTCCGGGAGTAAGGCTGGCATTAGGAGAGGAGAGACGATTCAGTTCCATGATTTTATACCAGCCCACATGGAGTTTTTCGGCAATGCGGAAGAGGTTATCGCCGGGTTGTACGGTGTAATCTCGGATTTCGTACTTTGGAGGTTCTAAGATGATTTTATGGCAGGGATGCCCATCCCAGGTGAGGCGGCCTGCCGAACGCACAAGCGTATGAACTTGCTGTGCATAGCGTGCCTTTGCGGCTAAGAGGAGATTCCGAATCTGGTCAAAGCCCGTGGCGAAGATAGTTTGATGCTGTCCTTCTAAAATGAGATTTCCGAAGGGGTCGAGGGTGATGGGGAGGTAGGGAAAGGTGTTAGGTTTGACGAGGATTTTTTGAGAGCCGGGTTCGGCTGGATAGAGGACTTCCACACCTTTGCGTGGGCTGTGCTGGTAACCATAGACGGCAAAGGGCTTGCGGCGCAGTTTGAAGAACATATGTTCCAGAACGAGTTTGCCCTGGATGCGTTCGTACTTTTTGAGTTCGTAGCGCAAAGTTTGGATGCGGTCGGTCTCCTGGAGCATGTCCTCTAAGAGTTGATAGGCTTCGTTGAGGGAGGAGCGGGGACGCCAGCTAAGGTTAAGCAGGATTCCTCCTACCAGCAAAAGCCATCCCTTAGGCCGCATAGGTTCCAAGGTACAAACTTTCTGGGAAAAGAGCGGCTTCGGAAGGATCGTTAGTGGCACATATGATGAGGGATTTTTCTTGCCGTATGACTTTGCGAATCTGCTCATGAAAGACATTTTTCCACTTATCGTCAAGGAAGGCTGTGGGTTCGTCTAAGATCAGGATAGGGCTGGGGGTGCTCAGCGTGAGTCCTAAGAGGAGACGTTGGCGCTGTCCGGATGAAAGATGCGAGAGGGGAGCGCTCATACGGCTTTTGAGCTGAATCGCCTCTAAAAGGGGATGAGAGAGGTCTAAGCCTTTGAAGCGGACGTAAGTTTGGACAAGGTCTTGAACTGTGAGGTCAGGCGGGGGCGTGAGATGGGGAGAAACCCACATCAAATGGTATCGCCAGAGGGCTGGAGATAAGGTTTTTCCCGCTAAGGAGAAGAGCACCTGTCCCTCCGTAGGTCGCAGAAGGCCCCCTAAGATAGAGAGGAGGGTGCTTTTCCCGGAGCCGTTGGGGCCCGTGATGGCGATGGCTTGGGGGGCTTTTAGGGTAAGGGTGAGGGGTGCTTTCCATAGAGGCCCCTGCTCATACCGATGATTGACTTTTATCGCGTGGAGAGCTGGCCCCATGGAGAGATTTTTTAGGCACTAAGCTGGCGGTGAGTTCGGCTTCGCATACGAGCTTATCTTCCACATAGGCTTTACCCGCCATTTTGCAGATGCCCCGCCGCAGCTGTAAAAGGTCTAACTTAAACACCAGTTGGTCGCCCGGTATCACTGGCCGTTTGAAGCGCGCATTATCAATAGCTAAGAAATAGACCCAGTAATCTTGCGGATTTTCCACGATATTTAGAAACAGGATGCCTCCTACTTGCGCCATGGCCTCCAAGATGAGCACCCCCGGCATAATGGGATTGTCCTCAAAATGCCCCGCAAAGAAAGGCTCATTGATAGTTACATTTTTGATGCCGACGATACTATCTTCGCTGAAATGAGTGATTTTATCTACGAGGAGAAACGGATAGCGATGCGGGAGGATGCGCCGAATGGCATGAATATCAAAGACGACCCCCTGAGAAGTGGTACTTCGTTGGAAGCGCTGAATGATCTTCTTTTTTTGGATGAGTTTGTGGAGGGTTCGGAGGAAGGCGATGTTGGCGGCGTGGCCTGGGCGCATGGCAATGATTTGGCCTTTGAGGGGGGCGCCCAGAAGGGCTAAGTCGCCAATGAGGTCTAAGAGCTTGTGTCGGGCTGGCTCATTGTCAAAGCGGAGCGGGGTATTATTGAGTACGCCTTCGGGGACCATTTCCACTTCTGGATAGCCGAAGAGAGCTCCTATACGCCGAAGCTCTTCTTTCTGATAGGGGCGATCCACAATAACGATGGCATTTTCCAGGGTACCGCCTTTGATGAGGCCCTGCTTGTGCAGCTCTTCCAGCTCGTATAGGAGGCAGAAAGTGCGGGCAGGAGCCACCTCGGTGGGAAAGTCCTCCCAGCGTACTAAGGTAGCTAACTGCATACCCAGCACCTGCGAATTATAATCTACGATTACAGTAGCCCGAAACCCCTCAAATGGCAACGCCGCAATATCCACACCCCGCGCCTTATCCTGATAATGCACGGGCTCCTCTATCACATAATACTGCTGCTCGGCCTTTTGAGGCTGCAAGCCCACCCGCAGAATAGCCTCTACAAAGGGTTTGGCACTTCCATCTAAAATCGGCACTTCCGGACCCCAGATAGAAATGCGCGCATTAGAGACCCCCATCCCTACTAAAGCCGCTAAAAGGTGCTCCACGGTGTAAATTCGAGCTTCCCCTTTCCCTAAGGTCGTAGAGCGCATGAGATCCACCACATTATCTACGTGCGCTGGAATCTCCACCGCCGGAGAAAAATCTTCACATACGAAAACGATCCCTGTATTCTCCGGAGCTGGGTTGACGACAATCCGGCTGAAAGTACCAGTATGAAGGCCTACCCCCTCAAAAGATATGGCTTCTTTCAGAGTGTGCTGTCTTTGAAATATCATAGGCTACTGAGTTTGACTTATCAATTGCTCTAGCTTTTGAATAGCTGGATAGAGGTCAGGTAATTTTCGCATGATAGCTTCCATGAGGAGTTGGCGCCGGACTTCTTGGGCGGGAGCCCCTCTCCAAGAGCGGCCTGGGACCGTGATGGACTTAGAGATTCCACTTTGTGCGGCAATGGAGGAGTGGTCGGCTACCTCTACATGGTCTGCAATGCCGACTTGTCCCCCAATGCGACAGTAAGCCCCCACGCGCGAACTGCCCGCAATCCCGGTTTGCGCGGCTATGGCTGTATGCCGACCGATCCGTACATTGTGCCCGACCTGAATGAGATTGTCCAGCTTCACGCCCTCCTCAATCCGAGTTTCTCCCAACGTAGAACGGTCAATGCAGGTATTAGCTCCTACTTCTACGGCATCTTCAAGGACCACAGTGCCTACCTGCGGAATCCGCTCATAGGGACGCCCATCCCCCTTGTAAAAACCAAAACCATCCGCCCCGATGACCGCACCTGGATGAATAATACACTCCTTCCCAATCCGAACACCGGGCATCACAACCGCATGAGGATACACAATCGTACCTGCCCCAATCACCGCCCCATTCCCCACATAGGCATACGGATAGATGTAAACCTCATCCTCAATAATAGCTCCTGCCCCTATATAAGCAAAAGCCCCTATGTAACTTCTCTCCGACACCTGCGCCTCCGGATGAACAAAATTAGGCATCTCCCGTCCAAAGGGCGGTAAGGGCCGGGCCTTGTACCGCTTCACCAGCGTGTAAAATACATGCTCCGGCCGATCCACATATATCCATACTACATTTTGAGGCGCCCGCCCCTCCTTAAAAGTAAATCCCTTTGGAAGCAGCACAGCCCCCGCTTTCGTTTCATATAAGGCCGCCTCATATCGTCCATCATAGTAAAAACTCAAATCCGTGGGGCCTGCCTCTCTTAGGTTGGCAAAACCCGTGAGCCAAACTTCTCTCCCATCTCCGCCTATCTCTCCCCCGAACTCCCGAGCAATGTCTAACGGCGTGAGCTTCATAGTTTCAACTTTTTAGTGATTTCTTCCAAGAAAAACTTGCCTTGTAAATGCATATCATGAGCATCCTGCTTGACCTCTGGACTTTTTTCTGCGAATCCCAACATCACTCCCATAAAGGATTCTACGCTGCCCATAAAGGCCTCCGCTAAGAGGAGATAAAGATGAGGCTGTATGGTGGAGTTGAGCTCTGTCATTTGGCGTAAAAGGGCAAATCCTCGCAGGACATTTTTAGAGAGAGTTTTTATTTCATCTACGGAGAGGGGCTGGGGCTGAAGTTTTTCCAGAGTTTTTTCTACGAGCTGCATGTACTCGGTATGGAGGAAGGCGTTACGGGCGGGGAGTCCTGCGGAGAGTCGGGCGGCCATAGCTAAGGCGAGGGCGGATTGGATAGTAGGGACTACTTCGGGGGGGAGGGGGTTCTTAGGGTCGGCTAAACGCCATATGACTTCCCGAAGAGGCTGCTCAGCTAACTCAGGGGCCTGGTCAGGCGGCCCAAACACCCACTCGGGCAGCCGTTCCTCCGGACGAAAATTGGTCAGCATGAGGGAACGTACGGCAATTTCCACCAGCTCTTTGTGGGACATCTTCTCCACGGGCTCCCCAGCTCGCTGCGCATAATATCGTCCCGCCTCTAAAAGAGCCCATTCTGGTAGTATGCCCACGATTTCGGTGCCAGACACTCGAGCGCCCATGCTCCGAGCTACCTCCTCTACGAGCTCTAAAACTTTATGCAGGGGGACTGCCCTCAAGTCTGTAACATTTAAGCTCACTTGGGCAAACCCTACTTCCGGCAGGTACCAGCCTATGGCTTGCACGCCTGGCAAGCGATACCCTGTTCCTGACTCCCGAACTGCCTCGGCGATCCGCTTGGCCAGAGCCTCGGACCGGCTATTGAGGGTAATATTGAAAGCAGCAATAAAATCCCGTACTCCGATAGCGATGGCTCCGCTTCGGGTATTGAGAATCGGCGGCCCAAAGTCCGGGGCCCAGTTCGGGTCTTTGAGCTTTTCGGCGAGCTTCTCATAACCCCCCCGCCGAATATTCGGCAAACGTACCCGCTCCGGCGTGCGCGCCGACTCCGCATAAAGGTACACCGGAAGCTTAAAGGTATCTCCAATATCCCGCGCAAAAGCTTCTACTTGCCCTTTGAGGGCAGTCCTATCTATGCCCCGATAAGGGATGAAGGGACACACATCTACGGCGCCCATTCGGGGATGGACGCCCTTATGCAGACGCATGTCTATATGCTTGAGGGCCGTCTCTATGGAGGCCCGAGCCGCATCAAAGACGGCTTCTACAGGCCCTCCAAAGCTCACCACCGTCCGATTGACCGAAACCCCCCGATCCACCGCCATAATACGCACCTCCGGCACCCGCCCAATCGCATCCAAGATCGCCTGAACTACCCGCTCATCCCGCCCCTCACTAAAATTCGGCACACATAATAGGATCGGCTTTCCCATACCACAAAAGTACATGAGAACACCCTATTTTTGCCTCCCATGAACCAGCAAGCAGCCGCCCTCCCCACACGCCTGAACTTAGGCTGCGGTTCCTTCAAAAAACCCGGCTTCCTGAATGTAGATATTGTGCCCGAGGTAGAACCCGACCTGATCTTAGACTTAGACAGCTTTCCCTATCCTTTACCCGATAACCACTTTGAGCTCATAGAGGCTTTATAACCACTTTGAGCTCATAGAGGCTTTTCATGTCTTGGAACATTTGCGGGATCCCTTTCAGGCTATTGCTGAGATGTATCGCATTGCTAAACCAGGAGCGCAAATTCACATCCGAGTGCCGCACTTCTCTCGCGGTTTTACCCATCCTGATCACAAACACGGATTTGGTGTCAACTTTCCCACTTATTATGCTAATCCTTCTGCGGGCCCTTATCGAGGCGTTCACCTCAAGCTCCTCAAAATGCGCCTGCGGTGGCTCGGCCAGCCATACCTCAAGAAGTCTATTCTTTCCAAACCCCTATTTCTGACAGCCAGCGCCATCGGAGGGGTCATAGACTTTTTTGCCAATCTTTCCCCATATTTAGCTTCCAGGCTGTGGTGTTACTGGGTAGGCGGCTTCGAGGAGATAGAATACCGCTTCCAGGTGATTAAGCCCTAAACCGCCTGAAAACCCACCACCAGGATATCATCTACTTGAGCGGTATCGCCCATCCACAGCTGCAGCTCTTCTTCCAGGCTTTTGGCCTGCACCTCTGCTGAGAAACCCGCTATCTGCCCTAAAAACCGCTTGAAACGCTTGCTCATGTACTTCCTCCCATCTTTACCAAATTGGTCTGCGTACCCATCGGAGGAAGCATAGACCCAGCAGCCCGGCTCTACCTCAATCGTATGCAGGGTGAAAAACTGCTGGACTGGCGCCGCAGCACCACCAATCCCCTTTCGGTCAGCTTTGTATTCCACAGGCTCCACAGCCCCGACTGGAACTATCCAGAGGGGTCTATTAGCTCCCGCATAATATAAACGTCTTTGCGCTACCTCATACCGCATCAGTGCGATGTCCATGCCATCCTGCGAGGTAGCTCCCTCTACATCCTGCCGCAAAGCCCGCCGCATCAGCTCATGCACCCGCGCCAAAATCGCATCTGGCATCTCTATCCCTTCCCCCAAAACCGCCTGCGTAAGCATCGCCGACGAAATCATCGTCATCAGCGCCCCAGGCACCCCATGCCCCGTACAATCCGCCGCCGCTAAATAAAAATATCCATCCCCGCCATAAAACCAATAAAAATCCCCACTCACAATATCCCGCGGCCGCCAAAATACAAAACTCTCCGGCACATATCTACGAATCAGCTCCATCGGCGCTACCATCCCCTGCTGAATCCGAGCCGCATACTGCAAACTCTCCTCAATCTGACGATTTTTCTCTTCAATGATGCGATAGGCCTCCTCTAACTGACGACGACTTTGCTCTATGAGGTTTCGCTCATACTCGGCCCGCTCCTTTTCTATAGCTAAACGAAGCGCCGCCGCTTCCTTCGCCTGCCGCTGTTCCTCTTCCCGCTTACGGTCCGTTACATCCCGAAGCGTTACTAAATACCCCCGAATCATGGGGTCCTGAAACAGCGGCTGCCCAATTCCTTCAAAATACCGCCAGTACCCCTCCCGATGCTGGAGACGAACCGTAAAGAAAGCCGAGCTCCCCCGTTCCAAAGCCCCCTCCAAAAGCGCCCGATCCTCCGGATGAGTTAGCTCTGATACCTCTGCGCCCTCTACCTGCCCGGGCTTATAGCCTAAGTTTCGCTCCACGGAGGGACTAGCATACAAGACTCGCCTATCCCGCCCCAGCACTAAAAAGATATCCGACGCATATTGGACAAGGGCTTTATACCGCCCCTCTATTTGCAAAACCGCTTCCCGGGCCTCCAGCTCCACCTGCTCCCGATAAGCTGCAATGTGCTGATACCCTCGCCAGGCCAAATATCCCAATCCTCCCAGCACTAAGCCCCCAATCCCCACTATCAACCATCGCCAGGCTCCCTCTGAGACCCAGAACCCATATCCCATGCCCAGCAGCACCCCTATCCCACTCAGCACCACCAACCCCCAAAAACCCTTCAAAGCTCGCCCCCGCACACCTTCCCCCCGCTTACCCTCTACCGCCTCTAAGATCAAAGCCATTTCCGCCGCCATGTCAGAAACCAGGAAAAGGATAGGTTTCTCCGCGCTCGCGATAGATAAAGCCTCCTTGGTAGCTCACCATGAGTTGAAGACCCCCGAACGCCGTAGGAGTTGTATTGCGACGGGTAAGCACACTATAGGCCGCGCCAATAGAAAGCCCCTTCCGCACGGAAAACCCCGCCAACAGCGTATACTGGTCTCGGGCTCGCATACTAACCCCCGCCACCACACTCCCCACCGGATTCGTATGCCAGTACCCCCCCTCGTAAATCACAAATTCCACCTGCGCCGTACCGCCGATCCACTGGCTTTGATTCGTCCGGAGATAATGCACGCTCCCCACAAACTCAAACGGCGATCGGGTGTAAAGCCGAGCTCCCCCATACCCCTGCCAAAAAAGAGATAACCGTTCGGCCGATTGCACAAAAAATCCGATGCTTGGCCGATTGAGCCGGCTGGCAGAAAAGCCAATGTAAGGCACCAGCTCTACATTGCCAGGGACTTTACGCGTGCGATAGTACATGGCCCCAATCGCATAATCGGCATGCCAGATGGCCGACCTTACTGGCACCTCGCTCGTTGGCAGCGAAAACCCCCGACCATCAAACTGGTCCTCAAAATACAAATCTTGTCCTACTATGCTCCGCTGTACGAGAGCGGCCGCAAAGCCTCCCCTCAGATGATCATACCGGGCCCTCGGTCCCAGAGGGGCCTCGTAGGCAAAGCTGACCTGCACCCTTGTCGTGCGAAAGCCCCCCGCCACATCACTCATGAAGTATCCCCCCACCCCCGCAGGCATCTCTCCCAATTGGAATCGCCCCTCCGCCCCAAACCAGCTCGTCGCATAATCCAGATACCCCGTCGCCCGCCGAAAACTATGCACCGCCGTCGCCCGCCACTTCCCCTCTATAAGCCCTGCCTGCACCGGGCTGAGAGCCTGCGGAAATGCCCACAACGTTACCGGCAAAACCTCCTGCCCCAGAACCTCACCGCACAATATGAACCACCCCAGTATGCGCCAAAAGTCCCTCATCTGGCACCAAAATAAAAGCTTTGTATGTGTAGGTACCGGCATCTAAGGGCTTCCCATCCAGGCCACGACCGTCCCAGAAAGGCAGATTATCCCCAGCAAACACCAACTGCCCCCACCGATCATAGACTTCCAGGCGAGTGAAGGGAGTTCCCTCTTCTGCCGGCAAAACTCTAAAAACATCATTCTTTCCATCGCCATTAGGCGAAAAGGCATTCGGGAGAAATACCTTTCGGGGTAAAATCACGATACAATCCGTACATACATACACATCAGCGCATCCCAGGTCATTCTGCCCGAAGAGCACCACGGAATACCGACCTGGCCGAATATAAGTAAAGGTTACCGTCGCTGCTCCACTACTATCCACGCTGGGCTGATTGGGATCGCCGAAGTTCCATATAAAGCTCGTTGCCCCCTGACTGGTATTGGTGAAGGTAATCTCCGGATTATTGAGGGTCGTTACTCTCGGGTTGGCCTCAAAGGACACCTGGGGTGCGGGGAGGACCTCTATGGTAGATTCATCATAGCCTGTGCATCCACCACTAAAAGTTTGAAGGGTGAATGTATACACGCCCGGCCCTGAGGGAGGAACCTGATAAACAGAGTCCCTACTCAGAAGCGAGGCTGTTCCATTTTGGACTTGCTGCACGTTTCCTTGCCACCAGCGCAGCGAGTCAAAAGCGGCTGCATCCACTGCCAGTAGGGTGAGAGCCACATTTTCGCAGACCCGATTCGGCGCTAAAATCTGCGGCGTAGCACCGCTCTGCACCAGGATAGAGTCGGTATATTCGGCCCGCCCGCAGCTGCCATAGACGATGAAAGTGAGATAGACTTTGCTCCCTGCATCGCCGGGGCCCGGGAGATAGGTGGTAGTAGTCCCCAGCGCACTCGGAGAAAAGGTACCATTCCCAGAGCTGCGCCATTCTGCCCGCACGCCTTGGATGATAGTGCCTTGCAAGGAAACGGGTTCGCCCGGACACACCACCTTTGGCGAGGGGGTCAGATTAAAGCTCCCACTGGCGTGAGCCGGCTGAATGGTGATGTCTAAGCAGAGGGTGTCCTTGGCAGTCTCCCGGCAGCGCATGAGGTCCTGACTCCGTATGACCCAGCATACCCGCACGGTGTCGGGGTCATTCGGGGCACTGACGTAGCTCGCTTGCGGATCCAGCGTATCTGTGAAGGTACCGTAGCCATTAGGCGTAAGCCAGACGCCACTCCCCCCCGCATGGAGCCGGGCGGTGTCGCCCGCACAAATGGGCGTCTGCACGCTGTACAGATTTCTATCCAGAAACTGGCCACTCACCCGAATCGTATCCGGATCGCTATATACCTCACAAGGTCCCGCATGTACCCGAGCCCGAAGAATAATCCCAGGCGGCTGAAGCGGAGGCGTGATGTAGAGGGTAGCCGTAGCCCCTGTGCCTATATTATCAGGCACGTTTTGCCAGGTGCTCCCGTCCCAGTATTGCCAGCGCAAACTATCTACGGGGAAGGGAAGCGGTATTTCTACGGCTCCCCGCTGCCCCGCACAAACTACCCGCGTAAGCGCTCGCGCCGAGGGCACCGACCGACAGGGAAGTACCGTGATGTACTTTGGCGCCGAGTACTGCACACAATACCCGATCACAAAATAATCGGCTTCCAGCGTGTCTGTCCGACTTCCACTAACAATGCCGGGAAAAGATACCGTCGTCGGGGAGCCGGCGGGAGGAGATGTACACCCTCCCGCACACCAGTGATACCACAAAATGTTGCTATAGCTCAGCCCCCCCGGCAAAGGCGCCAGACTATAGGAATATGAAGCGCCTAACGCCGGTACGTACACCGTATCTGGCCCCATGATCCCCACCACTGGCGGCTGGCCAAGGACCCTTATCCCTACTTCCGGCCCATCCTGATAGCACCTGCACTTTTTCTCTATGAAGCGAATCCAAACCCGATAACTATCCGCCCGACTAAACGCCAGACTAAAGCTACCACCGCCTCCTAACCCCGGATAACTCTCCACCACCCCATCACTCACCCGCTGAGTAAACACGACAAAACTATCTGGGTTCGCTGCATCGGGCAGAAAACTATTGGTATACCTGAATGATACCAACACCCCGACACAGGCAGATGGGGGCGAGGAGGACCATGTGTATGTTTGCAGAAGGGGACATAAGTCAAGCGTATCATTCCGCCAGCGCTGTCCAATGCGCGGCTTGATAGATTGGAGTTGGTTATTGAGGATGGCGGCACTTGCTGAGTCCCACACCAGGATGCTCCGCTGGCCCGGCCCACATACCCGCACCGGTACACGCAGAGCTAATACTGTATCTTGCTGACCGGATCCGCTAACTAATGTATCCCCGGGCGGGGTAAAGCCTACCTTCCGCCGAATCGTCACATTGACCCGGGCGGGCGTAAAGGGGTAGGTTATCGCCTCATAGTAGTTTGGCTTGGACTTGTCGCTAAACTTCCTCTCGTGGATGACCCGGGCCCCTGAAAAGTCCAGCGCCATATTGTAGAAGAATGGGAAGTTGGACGAGATGAGCGTATCGCGGAGGCTGCCTGAGCTGAAAACCCGAACAATCACATATACATCCACGGAGTCGGGGGCGCTGCCAGAGGCCCGGACGTATTTTTGATCCAAGATAAGCTCATATTGGGGCGGCACCTGCGCCCATAAGAGGCTCCCCAGCACGACCCACCAGAGCCTTCTACCAGACATGGCTGATGAGGAAGGTTTGTGTGGTGCTCTGAGAGAGACGCAGCAGGTAAGTCCCCGCTGGGAAGCCCGACAAGTCTACCGTATGCGGCGCATGGTCCCCGCTTTCCCACCGGCCTTGAAGAAGCTTTCGCCCAGAAAGGTCGCTCAGCTCATAGGTACAGGGTGCCCGCTCAGGGGCTATCACATAGAGCACTTCCCGAGCAGGAAGGGGATACACATGCCAGGCGCCTTGCGAAGCTAACCCCACCCCCGTAGTGCTAAAGGCTACAGTATCCGACCAGGCCGAAGAGCCGCACCGATGCACCACCTGGGCATAAAATAGGCCATTGGCCTGAGCAGGAATGGACAGGGTAGCCCCACTACCTATGGGATAGCCATTATAGTACCAGGTGATGGTGAGGTTTTCAGGGCGAAAGTCCGCAGGTGGCAGCAAGGATAGCTCTCCCCCCTGCATTTGCACCCGAAATCCAGCCACAGAGGGGCATAAGGTTACCGCTCCTACAGGCAAAAATACGAAGCGGTTTTTTTCGCCTCGGCGGGCGAGACCTACGACTTCTCCGCTTTCCATGCCCCAGCGGGGCTGGAGAGTAACTCCAAACTGAGCAATGGGCACCCGATACTGGCCCACTAAGGTCCGCTGGTTAGGAATAGGGAGGCCTTGAGCGGGGTCCTGCGGAAGGAGATTCAAGCTTACCCGCTGCGCTGTGTCTTCTAATCTTTGCGTGATGTACAAAGGACGATACAGGGAGCTTTGCGCGGCATCCCACAGGCCCCGCTGGGTTATAGCGACCTGCGACCAATCCAGGGCATGGGCCTCTGGCCAAACTAAAACGAAGTTCGCCGCCACCGGCACATACCCTACCCCCGACCGCCACCAAAAATCCACCTCCACATAATCCCCCCGCACCCTCGCCTCCGCCCCAATCGTATCCTGCCCCAGTCCATACGTGCAAGCCCATATCAGCAGGAGCCTTCTCATAGCACCGAACGAAGGAGAAGATTTTGATTTTTCAAAAGTAAGGCAAAGTCGGCTTCATCCACGCGCCCATCACCTGTAAAGTCGGCTTTGAGGTCCTGGCTTTTTTGCGCCAGATAAAAAAGCTCTATATCATAGGCGTTGATGATGGGGTGAGTTTCGTCGGGGAGCTGGCCCAAGTCGCCCGCCGCTAAATGCGCCCTTCCCTCTATTAGGACGAAGCTACTGCCTTCGTGTAGGCTCTTAGGGTCTGTCAAGTCTAAGTAATGGGACTTACCGGGAGAGATGGGATGTTTATACCGCACGGGCAGATACCCCGGGGCAGATAGGATAATCTCTGCGGGGCCTTGCCAATGAGCGGGCCAGGAGAGATGGAGGAGGCCTTTTTGGAGTTGAGCGGGCATCCGGATACTTCGGAAGCCCTGGCGGAAGATTACTTCTACGGGTCCATCCCCTTTACCCTCCAGGGTGGCCCGAATTGCTATCTCGCTCTGCGCCCAGCATAGAGCAAGACCTAAAAGCCAAACAGACCCTCGCATCCGTAGGACAAAGTAAGCAAAAATCGTGCAAAACAAGCCTTCCCTTAGAGCGTTCGGCGCGGCTTTCGGCGCTGCTGCAGAGGCACGGACAGAGACGCACCTGGCTGCACCTCCACCGCTCCCCCTGGCTCTACGATAATCTTCCCCCTTCCCCGCAGCGTACTCCCTGCCTCTAAAATCAGCCGGCTCCCCCGCCGCAGCACAATCCTCCCCCCTCTAAGCTCCAGAATAGCTCCCGGCAGCAGGCGCAGCACCGTCGTATCGCTAAGCCAGAAGCGCTTTGTGAGGCTATCGTAGCTTCTGGCCACAGCATAAACCGGGCTTTCGCTGCGGTCTAAAAGGATGGTGGCTTTGCGCAGGATCAGCGAAGGCGCAAGACTATCAAACGGATTACGCGAGAGACGAATATCGCCGCACCACCGCACGTCCTTCCGCACGGTAAAATCATCCCAAGCCACCTCTATGAGGACAGTACCGTCGGGTCTTTCATCCAGAAGGGTGATGGAAAGGCCACTGAGCCAGATGATGCGGTTGTCGTAGGGCTGGGGGCCTTCGGGATTAGGTCCTTGATAACCTTCGGCAGAGCGAAGGGTGTAGACGGGAACGGGAGCGGGATTAGTCTCCAAGCTCAGGCGCCGAAAGCCCGTGCGCCGACTCCATCCATCCCACGCATCCCCAAACCCAAAAGCCGTGTGGATAACCGAGTCGTTTTCCACCAGGCTTAGTCCCAAGAGGCTTCTATCGCCGCTGTAGAGGCGACCATCGCCATTCTCATCGTAGGCTAAATAAAAGTCATGCAGGCCGAGGAAGGGATTAGGAAGGCTTTTAGAGCGGTCTATGGGGATATTTGGATGGCCCCAGTTGCAGTTTTGGGCGGGATTGCCGGGCTGGCGACGTAAAGTATCAAAGTAAAAATCGTACCGTCCATCAGCAGGTAGCCAGAAAATCCAGCTACCCAAACCGTTGGGATGGTTGGGAGAAGCGCTATAAATATCGGGGCCTTCTTTGAGGTCTTTGCCTACTTGGAGGTAGGCATACAGGCCGGGCACGCCTTTGGGGCAGTCTGGAAAGGGATTATCGGGACATCGGGTTGGGCTATAGGCCGCCCAGGTTTCCGTGGAGGCGATAAACTGGCGATTTTCTATCCAGAGGTACTGGGCTTTGACGGCGGGACCGCCCCGCTCTAAGTAAGGCAGTCGAATTCGCACCACATCACCCGTAGTCATGAAGTCCCTTAGGAGAAAGCGCTGTCGCAGGGGCTGCTGGGGCATCCCGAGGTCGGTGGGCACTTCTTCACCATGCTCGCTCAGGGCGGAGAGGAGGTACTTTTTTTGGGGGTGTTTCCCGCCCATAATCCAGCGGTCGTAACCTATTGCATAGATGGGTCCGCCGCCCTGGACGCTCAGGCCCCGTGCGACAGGCCTAATAGGAAAAGTATGCAGGCCGGCACCGCCCGCCGTGTGCCAGTGATTGCCCCCGTAGAGGCCGTGGAAAAATTCCGCTAAGAAGCCCACGGCTGCACCCATCGCTGTGCCGCAGGTTGTATAAGACGAGGCCAGCTCTACCCCACCTCCAAAAGGTCCAAAAGGCTGTTTATAATCGCAGAGCGAGAGCCCAAAGCCGTAGTTACAGGGGAAAGGCGGTCGCGCACCCAATCGGTAGGCCAGATTTCGCCAGATGATGAAAAGCACATCCAGGCGGCGCTTTTCAAGGGGCGCATAGGGTGAAGCCCGGGGCTTCGGAAGGCCATAGCGCGCCGGCAAAAGCTCATACCGGTCAAAGGCCTCCCAGGGCACCCCTCGAGCCGTAGACGCACCCGCCGGCCAGTAGCGCGCTACCAACTCCACCTCCCCATATAGACTATAACTCTGGACCGGCACAGCCTGACAGGGCACCCGAACCACCACCGGCAAATAGTCTCCCAATATCACAAACTGCCCAAAAGAAGCCTCCACATACGTGCGGGTAATAATACCTCGGGGATTTTCGCCCGGGGTAAGGGCGGCATCGATTAGGTCTGGAGCATCGGCAGGAACCTGCGTCCACCCCACCGAGTCCACCGGCCAAGATCGCCCATATTGCTTTTCGTAGGGGTCTTCCCCGCAGGCAGAATAATCCACCTCCGCAAATACCACCAGCAGATAGAGCGTATCTCGTGTGGGCAGAACGTACCCCGCCTCGGTAGTAGGCGTAAGCCCTTGCGCCCACGACAAGGCAAATAGACTAAAAAGCCAGCTCCGGAGCTTTTTCGCCAAGGCGCTGCGGAAGCTATCGCCCGACCGTTTGGATGTACTTGGCCAGCTCCTCCCGACTAAGGGTGGAAGCGAAGGCATCCCCCACTATAAGGTAGTTACCCGGGTCGCAGCACCGGCGATAGGCAGCCTTGGCAAACTCTAACCGATTACTTTCACTGCCAAAGGCACGGCATATATCGCGTACTTGCTGGGCTGAGAGGCAGTTAGAGACCAGCAGGCTTTTAGCCATTTCCAGGCGGGTCATGTCGCTGGCTGTATTTTGAATAGTGCGGAGGGCGCTGGCAAAAGCTTCCGGAGCCATACAGGGTTGGCAGGTAGAAGTCCCCCCGGAGGATGGGGGTGGCGTTACCACGGGCGGATTGCTATTAGGCGCAGCCGGCATCGTACCCAGCCCCTGGGCCTCCAGGGGCACATTCTGGCAGGTAAAACGAGCCCCCCGCCGCCGCACATACTCCATCAGCTCCGTCCGAGTGTGTTCATACTCAAACGCCTCCGTCACCTCAAAGTAGTTACTCACATCCAGCGTGTAGTCGTAGGCAAACTTCGCAAAGTCAAACTTGTAGTTCTCAAACTGGAAGGCCGCGGTGAGGGCTTTGACATCGCTGGCAAAGAGGCAGTTCGAGCGGGCGATATTTTTAGCGATGTCCAAGCGGGTGTTGTCAAAAGTTTGGCTTTGGACGGTGGATAAGGCGCGCTGAAAGGCGCTGCGGCTCATGGGTTGCTGGCAGTTGCAGGGGCCGGTGTAGGTAGGAC
>Ga0079998_111646_pt1 | contig 20154 bp, 22 predicted proteins | sample PerSpoBPS_BMetaG_FD_69201 | JGI IMG/M metagenome (GOLD analysis project Ga0079998, IMG submission 69201) | Thermal spring microbial communities from Yellowstone National Park, Wyoming, USA - Perpetual Spouter B (PS_B) MetaG (SPADES assembly)... | ecosystem: Environmental > Aquatic > Thermal... | reverse complement strand
CCTCCACCACGCGCCCATCCACCGGCCAATGCGGCCTCCCGAACTCCCCCAGCCCCACCGCCCGCCCCTCCTCCACATACCTCGCCGCCAGGTCAACCGCCCAACGCATAAACCCCTCCACCTCCCCAACCCCCCCCCCAGCCTCCAGAAGCCTCACACACTCCGCCGGGTGAAGCCCCACCACAGCCCCAGACACAAGCCCAGCCCCCCTAGCCACCTCCGCGTTCCTCACCGCGTGGTCATACAGCCTCACCACCCACCCCCTATCCCCAGGCCTCCCCCCAATAGACCAAGTAAGCAAAGCCACAAACACAATACCCCGCCCCCCGGCGGCCCTAAAACGACGCGTCACCTCCGCAACCCCCCAACCGGTAAATTCATTAGCATGAGCATGATTATCAAAAACTGCCATGACCACCGCGAAAACCCATCACATATATACTTGATTTACTGGCGCTCTTTTTAAGAAGTATTACGCAGATACGCCCTGACAGCCTGGAGGGGAGGTGTACATAGTTTTATGAAAGTCGTCAAAAAATTCGAAACAGTAACAACAGTAATAAGATACATGGTGTTCGCACTACCGATAATCCTAGCGCTTACGGGCATATTGCCAACAAACGACGGTAACGTAAGGTATGGAATATTCTAAACATATATAGATTCAACACAATATTTTTCCATCTTCTGTGTTTCATAGCGGGGTCCTATGTCAATTAATAATAAATAATCTGCATAATCTAAATAGCCGTAAGTAGCCACGATATATTCTGCCCGATCCTCCTCGCTTAAGTTTAGCAGTCCGCCGATTACGACGTATCTCGGTCTTAACTTGCCTGTAGCCAATAATTGCCAAACGACAAAGAAGTCATGAAATGTTTTTATAACAATTTCTTGCTCGTCTTTAAGTTTTAATCCCTTAAAAGCAGTCCAATAGCCAATTTTTACAAAAATCGACTCCTCCCTTATTTTCTCCAGAAACTGTATTAGGTTAGTTGCTTTTTCTGAATGGATGCATATTGTGCTTTTCAAAGGTGCCGTGGCCCCAAGTTTTTCATCTTCGACTATCCTAACTTCTTTGCGTTCACTAATCGGATATAAATACGCTATGCCGGCTCCTTCTACTATGTCGAATATGTAGCGGGGGCCGGGGGGTTTGAGTCTGGATTTTTCGAGTTGTATGTATCGTATGTAGTGGCCTAGGCTGTTTTTTCTGTACCAGACGTGTATTACGTGGTCTGCTATGTAGGCGACTGATGGCGTGTCTTCTTCCGCGATCATGATTATTGGCTTCTCCTTGGCTATTTGGTAGAGGACTGAGTGGGTGACTACGTCTATGGTCTGCTTGGTGGTCATGCCTGTGATGGAGTCTACCACGGCGGCGCCGTAGTTGGGTATGTGGTCGAGTATGTACTTGGCTATGTCTTGCCGGAAGGCCCGTGGGAAGTCGTAGAAGTCGAACTGGTTGGGGTCTGCGCCTACGCGCTTGGCGGCTTCGCGGAGCAGGTCGGGGCCCTCGGTTGTGGAGATCCAGAGGATCTTGTCGGCGACGCGGCTGGCGAGGCGGATGGCTATGGAGGTTTTGCCTGAGCCGGGGGGCCCGTAGATGAGGGTCATCCCGCGTCTGGCGACGTCGGCGATCTCAAGCACGGCCTCTCCGAGGGGGCGGCTTAAATATTCTTTGGTGTATTCAGGGGGGTACAACGTCGTCAGCCCTCTCGAGCTGTCTTCACGCCTCGGCAGCGCCTGGCGTCATCACTGGCGTCTCTGCGCCGCCGCTTTAAACCTTATCTCACGGGGGTCTCGGCGGCTATACGTAGACCCGGTTTATTAAGCATTGACGTTCAAGGCGTACGGCGTTTTTGGCAGTAGTCGTCATATCCACTTCTTCAAAGCTGTTAAGACCTCCTCCGCGGCCCTCCTCTCGATTAGGTATACGCCCTTCTTGTGCCGCCTCGCTAGGCCTTTCTCAACCAAGCTCATCATGAGCCTGCGCACCGCCTGCCCACAACGCCTACCCACCCCACACACGTCGCGGGTATGCACAGAAACCACGACACCTCTCCCGCCACCCGCACGACGCTGGACATACCAAAGCAGGTCGGGGAGGTACTGCTTTATCTTCTCAATCCCCTTCATACCCTCATCCTATTGGCGGCGTTTCTGTTGCTTGTGGGAGTAGACCCAGCCTCCTCAGCCAGCCTTTTCAGAAGCCCCAGCTTCTTAAACGACGCCATACACAGAGTTGCCGCCCAAACCCACGGGTTTTTGCCGGCCAAAAGACGCCTATTCCTCTCCAAAATCTCCACCGCAGACTTAGCAATAGACGCAGGCAAGTTAACCCTAGCCGCCAGCGCCTTTACGTAATCCTCTACGGAGGGTCTCTTGCCCAGCCTTATGGCCTTTTTCAGCCTCCACGCCACCCTCCTAACCCTCCGCTCATCCGCCTTACTGCATTTGAGGAAGTCCTCCAGCGGCCTCGGCACCCCAGCCACCCTAGCCACAGTCCACAGCACAGCCACCGCCACCACCTCCGGCGGAAAGCCGGCCACTGTGTCGAAATACCTTTTCACAAGCGCCTCAGTCTCCTTCGTCACGCGTTGCGGCAAACCGGCGCACTCCCTAATGCGCCTAATCTCGCCGCCGACCGCCGACAGTCTCTTCTCGTAACTGTGTAGGGTGTCTCTGTGGAACTTCGCCAGCATGCGCCACTGCACACCATGTTACGCTTTTACCGCCATGTCGGTTTTGACGACCGGCCTAAGCGGGGCCGTCCTAACGCGCTTCTGGTCAAAGACGCGCCACTCCGGCCCGGTGTCTATTGTTGCCTCAGCCACCACCAAGCCACGTTGTGCACACACAACCTCCCCCTCTCCCGGTTGGTTATTACTGGACCCCCACAGACCGGACATCTCATGACCTGGAGAAAAACCCACCTTTAAAAAGTTTTCGTAAAATCTATATAATAATAAAGGAAAAATCGACAAAATAGTTGAGCTATCTAAAATATACGCAGTTTAAGACGCAGACTTCTAAATAAAACAAAAAATGTAAAGTAGAGAAGAAGAAACGGTTTAAAACGTCTGGAGAAGTGGGTTTGACAAAAGGTGAGTTTAGAGGCGGCAGTGTTCTGTGCGCCTTGCCTTCTCCACGGCCTTCCGCTTGACGGCTTCCTCTCTCAACGCCATGGCCCAGCCCTTGAGCCACTGCACCGCCTCGTCATGTAGCTGGAGGCCGACGGCGGGCTCCGTGTTCAGCAGGCTGTGCACCTCCTCCACGTCTGCCAGCCTCTCGCCATATTGTGGGCATGCTATGGCGGTGAACTCGGCGTCTTCAAACACTATTTCCACGCCGAATAGGCTGAAAGGACGGGGGGTTCCGGGGGATGGTCGCTTCTAAACACCCACGGCACCGCCACCCACACCCTTTCTGCCCACCACTCGCCAAGCTCCGCCTCATGTCGAATCAAAGGCGTAAAATAACACACGGCGGCATGGGAGAGACAACGCGGCTGTGGGCTACGCCGTGGCGAGGGCCGACGCCCCCGGCGGCAGAGAGGCAGACGCCGAAAGGCTCTCGGCACTGATTAAGGCCCTAACGGGCAAGAAGCCGAGAATACGCCGCAAGAAGAACGGCCAGATAATGATAGAGTGTGGCAGGGAGCACCTAGACGGCTTTGCCCGCTTTGCCGAGCTGGCGGACGCCATAGAGAAGTGGCTAGAGGAGACGGGCCGGTGAACGCGCCGCCTGCGGCGCCGAGATCCCCATTAGGGGCGGTGGCGTACTCCGCAGTGCTCGTAGCGTCCTACAGCTCCACCATAAGCTGAACGCCAGCTCCAGCTTGACCGCCCTCACCGCGCCGCCCCGCGCGCAGTGCGCCTTCGGCCGACTAAGCAAGAGACACGGCTTAGATCGCCCCTCGCCGTGTACGCCTCCACAACAGTGGGGCTCGACGTATATACAATAAGGTATATAAAGTGGTGCCGGTGGCGGCTTGTGGAGGCGGAGGAGCTGTTTCGGGCTTTCTACTACTCCCTGGGGCTTCCGCTGAGGTCGGTGATTGAGTATAAGATACGGAGGAGGGGCGGCTCCCCCTCGGAGGTTTTTGAGAAGCCGTGGCTTCTGCTCCACTACGTGGGGCTGGAGCTGGGTCAGCACAACGCGGAGCTCGTGGGCATGCTCTTCGTGGACTTCGCCAGGAGGCATCGGGTGGATCCTAAGGTGGCGGCTGAGGCGCTCCGCAACCCCGAGGGGTGGCGTAAATTTGCAGAATATGTAAGGGACTTATGAGGGAGTTTTTCCAGGGCTTTACCCTCGTCTATGGGCCTCCGGGCTCCGGCAAGACCTCCCTGGCTCTCTACGCGGCGGCTCAGATGGGGGAGAGGATTATGTACGTGGGGTTTTATGAGACCGGCGACAAGTTGCGGGATAAGATCAGGGGGCTCGGGCTGGACCCGTCGAGGTTTGTGGTGTTGGATTACCTGTCTGTCTCCGACGTGGATGTCTTGCTGTCGAGCGTGGTGGATGAGTATCTGAAGGCGGCGCCTGACGTGGTTGTTCTAGACGGCATAAACGCCCTCCCGCAGTCTAGGGAGGCTGCGTCTGCCATCTACCGCGTGTTTCAGACCCCCACCATCGCCATTGGGGAGGAGCAGATCGGGGGGTCCCACTTCGCCTACGTGGCGGACTCCCTCCTGGAGGTGAGCCAGATTCTCCACCGGGGGGCCCGCTACAGGAGAGTCAGGGTTGTGAAGACCAGGCTGGGGCCCAGCCCCGGTGCCGAGTTCTACTTCACCATATCTAAACGCGGCGTCCACATCATCAAGAGGTGGTCTCAGGGCCGCCTAGGTGAGAGGGCCGTGGCGGCGCCTTCGGGGAGGCGGGTCGTCTTCGCGGAGGAGGTGAGGAATTCTCTTATGCGTATTACGCCGGGGCATACCAGGCCTGGCGTCTTGGCTGGGAGCAGGGTGGGGGCGTTTATCTGCGAACACCCGGCGTGTCTCCGAATAAGCGCGGCGTATCTATGTGACTACTTGGACAACGTGAAGGTGGGCGTGGTCTCCACGTACCGCTCCATCGGGGCTGTGGCGGCGCAGATGGGTTGCGGCGTGGAGGAGGTGGTGGTGCCCGCCTCTGCGCTTGGCGAGGATTTGCCGCTTGAGGAGGCGCTGGGGCGGGTGGGCGATGTGCCGGTTGTGTTCCTATATGGGCTTGAGGAGGTGTTGCACATGTACGGCGTGGAGAGAGTGGCGTATGTGCTGGACTTCGTACACAGCGTTTTGCCGGAGTCCGCCGTGGTGGCCACGTTTAGGGGCGTGGAGCCCGTGCCCGAGTTGCTTAATATATTCAACACGGTGTGGCGGTACTTCCCCGACCGCGCCGTGGTGGTGAAGTCGGCGCTGGGGTGGCCCGTCCACGAGCTCAAGATAAGGGAGGAGGAGGGTAGGGTTGTTTTTACTCTTTAGGGGTAGGTTAATAAATAACTGTAGTTTCGTGTTTGTGACCAGTAAGGACCCCAAGGCCACTATTTTGGAGATTTTGCGCAGGGAGGGCCCCGTCCCGGTGTATAGGCTGGCCAAGGCCTTGGGCCTCTCCTATGGGGCCATCCAGTGGTACATATTTAGCCTGGAGAGGGAGGGGCTTGTCCATACTATTAAGATCGGGAAGAGGCGTTACGTGGCATTGAAGACCTCCGACTGGTTTGCCAACGTTAAGGTAGCCGACGTGATGGAGGAGTTTCTCCTCACCCTCTCCACCTTCGGCGTCAAGCCCGACATGACCCTCCGCGAGGCTATTGAGGTGCTGGAGAAGAAGGCGCCTCACATCGCCGAGCTCCTCCGCAAGCTTGTGGAGAAGACGTGAGGATCCTCCTGGCGGTTCTGGGGGTCGTCCTCATAGCGCTGGGCGTTGTCTCTCTTGTCCAGCCGGGCTACGCGCCGGGGAGGGCGCCGCCTTTTGGGCAGGGGTTCTCCGCGGCGCCGTCTACCCCCGTCGTCAGCGTCTCGGGGGGGCTCTACTTCAAGACTCTTCTGAAGGCGAGGGGGACCGGAGGGGTTATGTACCTCCGCTGCTACGTGTTTGACAGATACGAAGGAGGGGCGTGGGTCTACACCGGAGGGGGCGGAGGGGCGGCCTTCGGCGACGGCTTGGTGACCGTGGGCAGAGGCCTCTTTGTAAAGGGCGGCGAGCTCAACCTGACTGGCGCGTTGATGGGGGGTTGCGTCCCCGTGGCGTCTCCCTCTGTGGACGGCTTCATGCTCGGCGCCGTGCGGGTTGTGGCGCCCGGCGTGGCCCTCTCCGCGGATCTAGAGGGCCTCTTCGTCCAGACCCTCCGCGGGTCGCCTGGGTACGTGGCGGCGTATGTGGCTCGGGGAGGCTCCCCGGCGCCGGATGAGAGGTATCTCCAGGTCCCGCCTCAGCTCGGCGGGAGGCTTGAGGAGCTCGCGGCGAGCCTCACGGCCGGTTGCGCCGACGCCTCGTGTAAGGCCGAGAGGATTAAGCAGTATCTTCTGGCGAACTACAGTTACGACGGCACGTTGGACGCGCCGTGGCCCCAGATCCCCCCCGGCGCGGATCCTGTCCTCTGGTTTCTTGAGGAGGGGAGGAGGGGGGTTTGTATACACTTCGCCTCGGCTTTTGTGTTGCTTGCCAGGGCCTCCGGCGTCCCCGCGAGGCTTGTGGTGGGCTACCTATCAGACGGGCCGGTCCCCGCCGAGTGGTCCACGGTGGCTTTCAGCCCCCACGCCTGGGCCGAGTACTACAACGGAAGCGGGTGGGTCGGCGTAGAGGCGACGCCGGGCGGAGGCGTCCCAGCTCCGCAGTTGCCGGCCCTGCCTCCTGCCGTGGCTTCCCTCCCCCAGCCTCCTCAGCCCGAGACCCCGCAGTTGCCTCCGCTGACCGGGGCGTCTCTGCCTGGGTGGATCCTCCCCGCGGCGCTGGCGGCGGCTGGCGCCGTCGCTGTGTTGACCTCGCTACGCCGCGTCGTCACGGTGGCGGTGGGCGAGGAGGTGGAGTTTAGGACCCCCCGCGGCTTCTCCGTCTACGTCAACAGGAGGCTGGTGGGGAGGGCGCCCGTCAGGGTGAGGTTTGAGAAGGCCGGGACGTATCTGGTGAGGGTTGGGCCTGTGGTCTACGTGGTGCGGGTGGTGGACTACCGGAGGCTGGCGGGGGCGCTGTTTCTAAGGCTTCTGCGGAAGCTCCGCCTGCCTCCTACGGTGACTCCTAGGGAGCTGGCGGCTCTCCATCCTAAATATGCGGAGGCCGCCGATTTGTTTGAAAGGGTTAGGTTCGGCCCCGCGGCGTCTAGGGAGGACTTCGAGAGGCTGAGGCGGGCCCTATGATTTACGTCGCGCTGGGCGCGTTTCTCCTCCTGCTGGGCTACACGGAGCCTGTGTATAGATTCGCCGCGTATCCCCTAGGCGTGTTTTTCCTGCTCCACGGCGTCGGCGGGGTCCTCCACAGGCGGAGGCGGCACGTGTGGGGGTACTTCCTCACATTTCTAGGCGTGGCCGCCGCCCTGTATCTACTGCCCCTTCTGACGGCTACGCATAAGGCGCTTCTAGCCGCGGTCGCCTTCGGCTTCTTCCTAAACGCGGCGCGCCACTTCGCCGGCCGCCTCAGGCGGCCTCTGGCGCCCCTCTCCATCGCCGTGACGGCTTGGGCCCTCGGCATGTTTCTAGGGCTTGCGCGGGTGCCCCTCCTCCCCCTGGTTGTCTGGGGGGCGGGGGCCGGGGCGGCCGCGGCCTCTGCGCTGGGCCTGCTGGGGGGCCGCCTGAGGAGGGCGGGGAGGTTCTTCGCGCGGCACACGGCGTTTTTCGGCATGCTGGGGGGCCTCCTCGCTGTGGTGTATTACGTGTCCGCGGCGGTCGGCCGGCCTTGGCTCTTCGCCGCCGTGGCGGCCTCCTCCGTGGCCGCCGTGCTTCTGCTCGGCGGAGACGTGAGGAGGAGAACGCCGGTGCGGCTTTACGACGACCCTGACGTGTTGGAGGCGAAGAGGATGGAGGCGGAGTTCGTAAAGACGGGGGACGTGGCGTTGTTGGCGGCTTACGTGGCGTATCACCTGGCTAGGGGAGGCGTGGAGGAGGGGAAGGTGGTGGAGGCGGTCAGGATAGCTGTGTCGTACCGCGACTTGGAGCCCTCACCCTTCGCGCCTCCCCTCGTGGTGAGGCTCGTGGAGGGGGTGAACAGGAGGAGGCGGGCGCGTCACCTCCAGAGGGTTAAGGCGGCTCTCAGGGCCTATCTGTAGGGTATTGGGGTTTTGGCGAGGGCCTCCCTCACGAGGTCGCGGGGGTCCCCGTCTTTTGGCGCTATTCTGTGGGCCAGCACGGCCACCGCCGCCTTCTTGACGTCGTCTGGCGTGGCGTAGTTGCGGCCGTCGAGGAGGGCGAGGGCTCTGGCCGTTTTGAGGAGGGCTATGGAGCCTCTGGGGCTTGGGCCGTAGGTGTTGAGGGGGTGGCGCCTCAGGGTCTGCACGATGTTGACCACGTACTGCACCACTGCCTCGTCTACATACACCTCCTCAGCCCGGCGCATCCACTGCAACACCTCCTCCCTTGTGAGGACAGGCGTGACATATATGGAGGGGTCGTCGCCGCGCCAGGATATGCGCCTCCTCAAGATCTCGGCCTCCTCCCTAGGCCCCGGGTAGCCCACCGAGAGTTGCATGAGGAATCGGTCCAGCTCCGCCTCGGGGAGGGGGTACACCCCCCTGTACTCCACGGGGTTCTGCGTGGCGAGGACTATGAAGGGCTCGTCGAGTTTGTAGGTGACGCCGTCTACCGTGACCTGCCTCTCCTCCATGGCCTCCAGAAGCGCCGCCTGCGTCTTCGGTGGGGCCCTGTTTATCTCGTCGGCGAGGAGGACGTTGGTGAAGACGGGCCCCCTCACGAACTCGAAGCGGGCCTCGTGGGGCCGCCACACGTTGACGCCTATCACATCGCTGGGCAACATGTCGGGGGTAAACTGGACGCGTCTGAAGGCGAGCCCCAGCGACTTAGCCAGTAGCTTCGCCAGGGTGGTCTTGCCCAGCCCCGGCGGGTCGTTGAACAACACGTGGCCCCGCGCGACCACGGCGGCGAGGAGGAGCTCCAGGGCCGCCGGCGACGCCACGTAGAACTGAGTAAGCACCTCCAGTATCTTCTTCACGGGGGAAAATCGATATATTCAATAAAGTTTATCCCCCCGTGCGCCCCCTCCTCCTCACCGCCGCGGTCCTCCTCGCCGCGGGGATACTCGTAGAGAGCACAGACGTGGCGTTGCTGTCGCTCATGCCGCTTGCCGCCTACGCCCTCAACGCCACCCTGGAACCTCCCAGATTCGCCGTGTCTAGGCGGCGGGTCGGAGGCGTGGTGGAGATAGTTGTGGAGTCGGACTGGCGCCCCGGCGTCTTCCACATCTACGAGTCGACGCCTGTGGAGTCCTCCGCGGCTCCTCCAAGGTGGAGGCTGTTTAAGCCGCCGTTTAGGCGCAGGCTGACGCTGAAGTACCGGCTCGCGGAGAGGGCTGAGCCGCTTCCTCTCGTGGTGGAGGCCTACAACCCCGTCTTCACTAAGCGGCGCGTCGCCACGTATCTGGAGGAGCCCAGAGCCGTCGCGGAGCCGGCGCCGCTGGGACCCGGCGCCGAGGAGTTCCAGGAGGTGAGGCCGTATCAGCCGGGGGATTCCATGCGGTTTATAAACTGGAGGGCCCTGGCCAAGACGGGCGAGCTCTACGTCAACAGATACCTGGGGCCTGAGGCGAAGACGGCGGTTGTCGTGGTGGACGCGCGGCGGCTACGGGGGCTTGTGCTGTCGGCGGCCGCCGAGGCGGCGGGGATCCTCGCCGAGCAGGGCTACTCGGTGAGCTTCTACGTGCTGGGCCACGGCCCGGCCCAGGAGGTGCCCAGGTCCTTCACGCCGTCGTGCTCCGGCTCCCCGGCCTGCGGCGACGTCACGATATACGTCGGCTCCCTCCGCGACGTCTGCGCCGTGTTGAGGTGCCCAAGGACGTATTACATAGACGTGGCCGCCTCCAACCCCCTTGTGGCCGTCAGAAGGCTGGGGGTGTACCGGGAGCTCAGGTCGGCGGGCGCGGTGGTGCTTAGGGAGGTGAAGGAGCTGGGGAGGGCGCTATGAGGCCATTTATAGGCGCGGCCGCCGCCGTCCTCCAATACCTCATGTTCGTGGGGCATCCCGTGCTTTCCCTCTACCCCCGCCTAGTCGACGGGGCGCTGGGCGGGGGCGCCTTCGCCGCCGTATTGCTGGCGCTGAACCTCGCCGTGGCCATGCGCTTCCCCTACACAGCCGCCTTCTCAACGGCGACGCTCTACTTGGCGGAGGCGGTGCTGGCGTCCCCCCTCCTCAGAACCCTTCTGCCCCTCCCGGAGCTACCTGCGCCGGACATCTGGCTCGGCGCGGCCGCGGTCCTCCTGCTCGTAGCGGCCTCCGCGAGGGGGCTACACGGGGCCTACCTCGCCGCCACTGCGGCCCCCGCCGCCGTAGTCCTCTACCTGAAAGATGCGGCCCCTAGGCTAGATGCGACGGTTGCCGCCGTGCTTCTGGTGGCGGGGGCGGCGTTGCTTGTCTACGCTACAAGATCTTCCCGGGGTTGAGGATGTTGTGGGGGTCGAAGATCTGTTTAAGCTCCTTCATGTAGCTGAGCACGGCCTCCCCCAGCTCAAGCGCCACGAGGTCCTTCTTCAACAGCCCGATGCCGTGTTCCGCCGAAACTGTGCCGTTGAGCCTCAGCACGAGCTGGGCCATGTCTCTGAGGAACCTCTCCACCTTCTCGGCCCCCTCGCCCCTCCTGTACCAGGTGGCGGGGTGGAGGTTCCCGTCCCCGATGTGGCCGCCGAGCAGAAGCGGCACGCCGTGTTTAGCCGCAAGCGCCTTCAGCCCGCGGACGGCCTCCGGGAGCTTAGATATGGGCACAGCCACGTCCTCAATAACCAAGACCCCTCCCTCCCTCTCAGCCGAGGCCACTTGACCTGAGAACAGCCTCCTCCGGGGCTCCAGCAACTTCATGGCGCCCTCCCACCCCACGGCCCTCTGCGCGACCTCGCCGCGGACTATCGACGTAAGTCTCTGCAACAGCCTCTCCTCGGCACCTGCGTTGACGTCTACTCCGAGAAACAGCGCGTTCCTCTCCTCCAAGCCCACAAGCGCCGAGGTCGGCGAATCGAGGAACTCGGCAAAGAGCGGCCATATCCGGCTCGTCCTCACCCTAACCACGTCCTCCACAAGGGCTTCCAAGTCGTCGTAATACGCCAGCAACGCCACTGCGGACTCCGGGACTGGGGCGAGCTTAAGCACCGCCTCGGTCACCAGCCCCAAGGTGCCTTCGCTACCCACAAAAAGCCTAACCAGGTCGTAGCCGTTTCTGCATTTATACGTCCGGCAACCCAGCTTCAACACGTCGCCGCGGCCGGTCACCACCCTCAGCCCAAGCACCCAGTCTCTCATGGTGCCGTATTTCGCGCCCCTCATCCCACCTGCGCCGTTGGCAACCGCGCCGCCCACAGTGGCGCTTTTCACAGAGCCTGGGTCAACCGGGAAGAAGAGGCCGTAACGCGCAAGCTCGTGGTTCAGCTCCTCAAGCCTAACCCCAGGCTCACCCACGGCGACGCCGTCTACGGGGTCTACCTCGACCCGCGTCATCTTTTCAAAACTCACCACGACCCCCGGCGACGTGGCTACGGCGTTTCCAGAGAGGCTGGTGGCGCTCCCCTGTGGAAAAAGAGGAACCCTCTCCGCGACGGCCCACCGGACTAGCTCCACCACCTCCTCTTCGTCAACAGGAAAGACGACACCCAACGCCTTCCCTCCTAATTCGAGAATAGACGCGTCACGGACATATAGAAGAGCCACATCTACGTCCTCAACAAACCGCTCCCCGAACTCACGCCTCAAGAAACTCAGATCCATAAAAGGGGGTCATCTCCCGGATTTAACCTTATCCGAGAAGTGTTTAACTGGAATTTCCAGTTGACGATGCAGGCTTTGTACAAGGCCTCAACATATGTAACTGTTGAAGATGCAAAACACCTCAAAGTCCTACGGAACACTTACACTAATGAGCAAAACACAATTGACAGGCATGAAGTTGAAAAGCTGGCGGGCCCGGTGGGATTTTTAGGCCGGCACATATGCCGTGAACCCACGACCTACGGCTCCGAAGGCCGCCGCTCTACCGGGCTGAGCCACGGGCCGGTTTCTCTTCTGCTCCGTATTTAATTTTTGTTGTTAAATATGCGTGGCTTATTGTGCGGGGCGTATCTGCAGTCTATAGCCAGCCGCCTGGGTTAGCCACTCCACGACTTTCTGCTCCTCTACGTGCCTACGAGGTTGTGTCTAGCAACATGAAATAGCACACCGTGGAACGTCCACAGGACAACTTGAGTGGTTATAGATGGGCCTGAAGACTAGTGAGTTGATTAGAGGCCGTTGCATAGAGTCCGGCGCTGTGGGGCGGCGCTGATTCTAAAAAACTTGTTAACAATGCCGTAGCTGAAGATCGCTATTGTTAAATATATAAATTTTGTTTTTCTCGATTTGTTGAAATTCACGTATTTATACCATTCCAAGGCGGCGTTTTATGGAGTACAAAACTCAAAAATTTGGAGTGGGTGTCGCCGTAGGTTCGATGATGGGAACTTTGTTGGAGTGGTATGAGGCGTTTTTGTTTGCAGTAGGCGCGCGCTACATCGGCGCGGCCTTCTTCCCCTCTAAAGATCCTGTCGCCTCTCTATTGGCTACTTTCATAGCGTTCGCGTTGGGATTCGCGGTTAGACCGCTCGGGGCCTTGTTCTGGGGTTGGGTTGGCGATAGGTACGGGAGGAAACATGTAATGCTTTGGACCTTACTGCTAGGTGGTTTAGCCACAGTGTTGATAGGCGTTGTCCCAGACTACGCAACTATAGGCGTAGCGGCGTCTGTTGCTGTGGTGTTGCTGAGAATACTTCAAGGCTTCTCGTTAGGAGGCGAGTGGGGAGCCGCCGTCAATTACATATTTGAAAACATCACCCGGCGCAGGAGGCTCTCTCTCGCAATTATTCAGTCGACAGTAGCTCTTGGCTTACTTACTGCGGCTTCTGTGTTTCTACTGCTTGAGGCAATTCTTGGCTCAAAGGCAGTGGCGTCGTGGGGGTGGAGAGCCGCATATTGGCTCGCCGCCATCGCCGTAGTCGTCGGCCTTCTCTTTAGATTTCGCTTTGGCGAGACGCTTGAGTTCATGGAAACGGCGCTGAGGGAGAAAGGCCCCAGAAGTCCTCTCCGGGAGGTCTTTGTGAAGTTTTGGAGGGGCACCATAGTGGGCATTGTGCTCGCCGGCACGGCGGGCGCCATTTTTTACTACGGCAATACCTACTCCCCGAATCTCGCCGTGGCGCTGAAGGCGGTGACTTCACAGGAGCAGTTCTTGGCGGTGGTGGTGTTTGCGTTGGTTGAAATCGTGGGTGTAGTTGTAAGCGGACTTCTCTCCGAGAGGATAGGCCCCAGAGCGGTCATCGTAGTAGCGGCTCTGCTGGGGGTGGTGCCTGCTTTCTTGATACAGCAGATAACCCAGGGCTTCGGCGGTCTTTTGACGGTGGCGTCTTTGGCAGGTCTAGTCCACGGACTTATATACACAGCCGAGGCCGCCTTCTTGGCCGAGATATATCCCACGCTGGCGCGCACCACAGGTCTTTCAGTCTCTTACCAGTTTGGCAACGCTGTCTTCGCGGCGACGGCTCCTATGATTATGACGTGGCTCTATCAGTCGTCGGGCTTGTCCTTCGCCTCAATATATATCATCGTCTTGTCTATAGCAACCGCGCTTCTTGTGGCTACATATAGAAGATGATAGTAGCGGTGGACGTTGGAGGCACGTTTACAGACTTCGTGGCGGTAGACGGAGACGGCAATCTCTCGGCATTTAAACTCCTCACGACGCCGAGGAGACCTGAGGAGGCCGTCATTAAGGGCTTAGCTAAGCTGTCTCCAATAGAGGAGGTCCTACACGCGTCAACCATCGGCACCAACGCCCTCCTGGGCCAGGTGGGGCTTGAGTTGCCCCAGGTGGCTCTCTTCACCACCAGAGGCTTTAGAGACGTCATAGAGATCGGGAGGCAGAACAGGCCGCGTCTCTACGACTTGTTTTTCGAGAAGCCGCGCCCTTTAGTTCCTCGCCACCTGCGGTTTGAGGTCGACGAGAGAGTTTTGCCAGACGGCACAGTGCTGAAGCCGGTGGACGCCGCCGAGGTGGAGTCGTACGCCGAAAAGGCCCTTGGGTACGGCGTCGTCTCGGTTGCTGTGGCGTTTCTCCACTCCTACTTGAACCCGGCCAACGAGGAGGCCGCCGCCGCAGTTCTCAAGAGACACTTCCGCTACGTCACGCTCTCCAGCGAGGTTTCGCCGGAGCCTAGGGAGTACGAAAGGACGTCAACTGCAGTGGTCAACGCGGCGTTGATGCCTTTAGTGGGCCGCTACCTAGAGGAGCTGGGGAGGTACGTGTCTTCTCGAGGCGGCAGTCTCTACGTGATGGCGAGTTCAGGCGGCCTCGTCACCGTGGACGAGGCGTCGAGGAGACCTGTCCAGCTCATCGAGTCAGGCCCGGCGGGAGGCGTCGTGGCGGCGGCCGAGTTCGCCAAGGCGCTTGACGTCAAACGCGTAATTAGCTTCGACATGGGCGGCACCACAGCCAAGGCCGGCACGGTGGTGGATTTCGAGCCTGAGATAACCACAGAGTATGAGGTAGGTGGGGAGTCTCACCACGGCCGCGTGGTTAAGGGCTCTGGATACCCTGTGAGGTTCCCGTTTATAGATGTGGCGGAGGTCTCGGCGGGCGGAGGCACCGTTGTGTGGAGAGACGATGCAGGTGCGTTGAGGGTGGGGCCTACGAGCGCCGGCGCCGACCCGGGCCCCGTCTGCTACGGACTAGGGGGGACCGAGCCCACTGTCACCGACGCAAATGTTGTACTGGGCAGAGTGGCGTCTCTCCTGGGGGGCGAGATGAGGCTGGACGCAGAGGCGGCTTTTAAGGCGTTTAAAAAGCTGGGCGACCCTGTGGAGACTGCGTGGCGGGCCGTCCAGTTGGCAAATATGGAGATGGCGCGGGCGGTGAGGCTGGTCACGGTGGAGAGGGGGCTGGACCCCGGCGAGTTTGCGCTCTTCGCCTTCGGCGGCGCTGGGCCGCAACACGCCGCCGAGCTTGCTGAGGAGCTTGGGATATATACAGTGGTGATTCCGCCGGAGCCGGGCGTCTTCACGGCGCTGGGGATGCTCTTCGCCGACGGCAAATTCGAGGCGCGGGCCTCTTATCCGCGAGACTTAGAGGAGGGGTTCCGGAGTCTTGAGGAGGCGCTCTCCGTGCATAACCCCACGTACTACGTTAGGCTTGCCGATGTACGTTACGTCGGACAGGGCTGGGAGCTTGTGGTGCCGGTGGGGAGGCCGGCCGACGAAGAGCAGATAAGGAAGACTTTTGAAGAGAGACACAGGGCGACGTACGGTTTTAATCTAGATAAGCCAATCGAGGTGGTGACCATCCGCGTCTTTGCCATTGTGACGCGTAGAAAACCAAAGCTGAGGGAGCCGCCGGTCGGAGGCGAGCCTAAGCCCGTCTCCTTTAGAAAGGCGTACTTCGGAGAGTGGGTAGAGACGCCGGTGTACCGGCGGGAGAATCTACCACGAGGCTTTAAAGCCGACGGGCCTGTGGTGATTGAGGAAAGACACTCAGTCACAGTGGTGCCGCCTAGGTGGCGCATTGAGGTGGGTAAGATGGGGGTGTTGGAGTTGAGGAGGATATGAGCTGGGAGCTGATCTACAGAGCCACCGTGTACATAGCCGAGGAGGCGGGCGTCGCGTTGAAGAAGTCCGCGCTTTCGCCTAACATTAGGGAGAGGATGGACCACAGCGTCGCGTTGCTGGATGCGGAGGGGAGGATAGTGGCCCAGGCGGAGCACATCCCTGTGCATCTAGGCTCCTTCTACGTCGGCGTGAAAAACCTCTTCAAGGCGCTTATGGACGAGGGGGTGGAGCTAGAGGAGGGAGACGCCGTCGCGACCAACGACCCCTACATCTCCGGCACGCATCTAAACGACGTGATGGTCCTCACGCCGGTCTACTGGCGTGGAAAACTCGTGGCGTATGTGGTGAATAAAGCCCACCACGTAGACATAGGCGGCCCCACTCCAGGTAGCATAAACCCCAACGCCAGGACCATCTACGAGGAGGGGTTCATACTGCCGCCGGTCAAGATCATGCGCCGCGGCGAGCTAAGCAAGGAGGTGCTATCCATCTGGCTGGCCAACGTCAAGACGCCGGAGGTGGCGGTAGGAGATCTAAACGCGCAGATAGCGGCCAACAGAGAGGGGGCGCGGCGCGTGGTGGAACTTTTTGATAAATATGGCGAAAAGACTGCTGAGGCGTGGGAGGAGGCCATAAAATACGGCAGGAAGCTCACCGAGAAGGAGGTGGAGAGGTGGCCAAGAGGGACATACGCAGCTGAGGACTACCTAGAGCTCAGAGACAAGCGCTTAACTATACGGGTGAGGCTAAACGTGGGGAGGTGCGTCAAGGCTGACTACACCGGCACGGATCCCCAGGTGGAGGCGCCTCTAAACGCCGTGTTGGGAGTCACCTTCGCCGCCACGGCGTTCCCCATCAGATGTCTAGTCGGCGACGTGCCTACAAACGAGGGCTTCTACAGCTGTATCGAGGTCGAGGCGCCAGAGGGCACTCTGCTGAATCCGAAGAAGCCGGCGGCTGTGTCGGGCGGGAACCTGGAGACGAGCCAGAGGGTTGCCGACGTGGTGTTTAAGGCATTGGCACAAGCCATGCCGGAGAGGGTGCCCGCGGCCGGCTCCGGCACCATGATGAACGTGATGATGGGCGGGATGTACGGAGGTAAATACTGGAGCTACTACGAAACCATAGGAGGGGGGACAGGCGGCCGGCCTGGGAAAGACGGCGTGTCGGGCGTCCACGTCAACATGACGAACACTCTAAACACGCCGATTGAAGTGGCAGAGAGGACATACCCACTGCTCTTCACGGCCTATAAGATCCGGGAGGGAAGCGGCGGGGCAGGCAAGTGGCGAGGCGGCGACGGGATAGTAAGGGCGTTCAAAGTCCTAGCCCCCACGAGGTTGGCCATACTAGCCGACAGATTCGCCACCGGCCCCTGGGGCCTTAACGGAGGCGCGCCAGGCAAACCCGGCAGGGTATATATTAAAAAGAGAGACGGCGGATTGATCGAACTCGACAGCAAGACCGCAGTAGATCTAGAGCCCGGCGACGAAGTGGTGATAGAAACGCCGGGGGGCGGCGGCTGGGGAACACCTTTATAAACACAGACAAATATAGACACGGCGGGGGGCTGCACGGCGCGCCGGCCGTGCGCCGCCGGAAGGCGGCCCTAGGCTTAGGGGGCCCGAAACCGGGGCCGGGCGGCGGCTTCAGCGGCGTGCCGTCTGGGCTTACCGACGAACCCCGGTCCGGCGGGGCGTCGGTCCCCAGGCTACTCCGGCCGTAGGGCCGGGGGGACCTGGGCATGCGGGGAAACGGCGGAGGTCCGGGAGGGAGCACGCCTAACCCGCAGCCGGCGCGTTCGCCGGGGAGCCGGGGGGAGGGACGCCCAGGCGGGCGCCGCCCGGAGTCGTCGTCGGTCCCGGGTCGCCGCCGCTTTAGAGCGCTCGTATACTCTTGTCGAGACCTTCTCTGCGGGTCGTCAACAAGAGCTGGAGGAGGTGCCGCTGGCGTCCTCCGCCTTTGCAGACTCCGCACCTGTCTCTTTGTATAGATCCACGTCAACGCCGCAACGAGCCAGGCGGTAGCGGCTCCTTGCAACCCCACGGGGCCCCAGAGCCACCTATCGGGCAATAACCGTGGATAGAGCACGTAGTAGATGACGGCCCACGAATTCACGGCTCCGTGTGTAAGGGCGGCTCCCCAGACGCCCCAGCGTAGGTAAACGGCTGTGTGTATCACCGCAACTCCGCACGTGACTGGAACGAAGAGGAGCACCCCCTCAGGCCTCATGTACCAGCCGTATTCGTAGCCGAAGAGTATGCTTGGGGCGTGCCAGACCGCCCAGATTATGCCGACAAGTACAGAGGCCCAGAACCACCCCAGCCTGCCGGCGAGCTTAGGCGTCAAGTAGCCGCGCCAGCCGTATTCCTCGCCGAAGGCTCCCAAAAAGGCCACCCCAAGCGGCAGAAGCGGCGCCAGCGCTATCCACAACGCGGCGGCGACCTCGGCCGGGTACAGCGGGTGCCTAAACGGGGCCAGCGTCGGCGAGGGAAGGTAAAAGGGCAGAGTGGCAAGCACCATGAGAGCCAGCCAGAGGAGGACAGGCCAAGTCGAGCCGATGAAAAGCTTGAGAAACCTCGTGCGTGGCGGGGTCGTCTTTGGGCCAGGCCACCACTTGGGCATTACCCTGTGGCCCTCGGCTAAGGCGCCCAGCGCAGGCGTCCACATAGCCGCGGCAAGCCAAAACGTGGATTTAGTAAATCCAAACGCCACTTGGAACAGCCAGCCGACGCCGAAGGCCACCAGCAAGAACCTATACATGGCACTTCTCCCTGTCTCCCTCCTCGCAACAGACGAAGTACTTCCTCCCGTCGCTTTCTATCATGAGCCACACGCCGGAGCACCCCAGCGTAGACACCACAGTAACCCTGCCCACATCTGAAAAACATATGCCGTAGAACGAGTAGTCAAACGAAACACGCCAACCCACCGGACAGAAATCCATCAGCAAAATGACATCCCGCGTAGACAGCACCTTCGCAACACGACCAGAAATCCTCACCCTCCTCACGCCCACCAAAACCTCAACGACGCCAGGCCCCACCACAGAGACGCGCCGAGGCAAAAGAAAGATAGGTATAAGAGTTATTACTATGAAACCTCCAACAAGCGTCAGCAAAAGATTTCGCGGCATATTTGTGCCGAATATATACAGACTGACTAAGAGAGCTACTCCTAGGATTATGTAACCTAAAGAGAGGGTTAAGACAACCTTAATCTTTCTCCTTCTCAGATGGGACATAAAGCTTAAAAATTCACGAAAAAAAACTTATGTCTCCCGAAAGCCAAACCTCCCCACAACCTGAGGTCAAGGAGTGGAGCGATGTAGTATCTCGGCGTGAGGCGTTGTTTAAGATGGCCGTTGCAAGCGCATTAGCCTTAGGCCTACAACCAATACTAGCGCTGGCAAGACAGCCGGAGGAGATGCTGAAGCAACAGGCAAGTAGAAGGGTTGTCGTGGAGATTCAAAATGTCGAACTTTGGAAGGATTCAGACGCGACCGTTCTGCATACAGTACTTAATGTGAGCGCCGATCAAGAATACTCCATATCTGCATATGTCGTAAGAGACGCTCCTTCGATAGTCATACTGCCGGGAATCGTGATCTCAAGAACCAGCGAGAGAACCGACGTAGTAGCGCTAGGAGGCGATGATGAGTATGTACACATAACAGATACCTCAAATCTCAGCGATGAGGAATACATAGATAGAGCCATTGACGAAGCAGAGAAAAGAGATCGAAGAAAAACGGCTAGATACTTAAGGATTATCAAGACGAAATATAATAAGTACAAGAAGAGAAGGTCATGACTATAGACAGATTCTTACTTCCACAAACTATCGATGTACTCAAGCTAGAGATGACCATGTCGCCAATATTCGGAGGTCAGACCATGGAATGGTGGTCCTACCAGTATAACATCTATGAAGTGGAGAATGCAGCGGTCTGGATGCAAGTAGTCTATGCAGGTTGGGTTGTGGTGTTTGAGGCCGCTGTTGTAGCGCTAGCTGCGGTTGCCGTGATTGCCGCCTGGGTAACAGCAGTAATAAAGTATGGTGTGACTCTAAAGGGTCTCCCGTAAACCATGGTTTTTCCTCACACTCTTTCTATAATGCTTACGTATCGCTGTAACTTTAGCTGTGCACATTGTAGCGTCATGGCTGGTCCACATAGGCATGAGGTGCTGAGCAGAGAACTTATGTTCAAGGCGATTAGGGAGGCGGCGGATATAGCGTCGATAGGCGTGGTGGTGTTTACTGGCGGCGAGGCTACGCTGTATTTTGACCAGCTGGTTGAGGGGGTTAGGCTTTCCAGCGAGTATGGCTTTGTGACGCGGCTTGTTACTAACGCGTGGTGGGCGTCAAGCATCGATAGGGCATATAGTTACTT
>Ga0079998_118162_pt1 | contig 20158 bp, 16 predicted proteins | sample PerSpoBPS_BMetaG_FD_69201 | JGI IMG/M metagenome (GOLD analysis project Ga0079998, IMG submission 69201) | Thermal spring microbial communities from Yellowstone National Park, Wyoming, USA - Perpetual Spouter B (PS_B) MetaG (SPADES assembly)... | ecosystem: Environmental > Aquatic > Thermal... | reverse complement strand
AGGACAGAGCAGCGACCTCGGCAATACCATGCCCCATAACACCTGCTCCAACAACCACAACCTTCAAAGCGCTTCAAACAAAGAAGCGCAGAACCCGTATATTAAGGCCTTGCTTTTGATAGAGAAGAGCATGAACGGCTTGCCGAACTGGTCCGTTAACATGAAGCCTACCAGCTCCTGCTCAGCAGGAATCTCGATAGTTGGCCTATAGCCTGAAAACTGGCTAGTGAATAACACGGCCAGAAAGCCTGCGGCAACACCACCCACCGCCGCAACAACAAAAACAAACAGAAACTCCTAATCATGGAGAGGAATACAAATCTGATTAAAAAAGCTAAAACATTAAGCATGGAAGGGAAGAAGGGGAGGAGGGGTTGGCTGGGGCACCTCCAACCTAACACTAGAGAACCCAGAAGACCTCGGCAACCGGTCGTCCTAACTCGTGTGTCAAAATTGGCCGCCACTGGATGGTATTTAAAGCCTTATTTGGATGCATCGACACTAGACCAAAAACATAATACCTAAAGTTAATATTCCACCGTATGTCATACAATAGACATGTCCGATCAACAGTTCCGCCGCAAAATACAAATTTTAGTGGAGTTTAGCTTGGGTAAAGAAGATTTTAGAAAATTGTTGAATGTTCTCGTAGAATGGTCCAAAGAAAAAAAGGAGATGACGTTCTGGGATATTATGGAAACACTCTATAAGCAAAAAGACTCTATAGGGTTTGAGAAATACTTTAAAAATACGTACTGGGTTCACAATAAACCTTTCGATATACTTCTAGAACGAGATATAGGTCTGTTGCACGCTGCAAACATTTTAACTTCTAATGGGAATGGCTTTGCAATAAACTTGACATTCAACAGTGCTGTCTAATTTCTCCAATTTATTATCCTAGATTTAACTTTCTCAATACAGCCTCTTTTACCCTTTTTTCATTTTCTTTAAAAGTGTAAATACGCACCCTAAATGTTTGCTTCAACAAAGACACCAAATAACTAACTTCCCATTCTTCGAGTTTGCCCGTTCTTTCCGGTCTCTCATCGTCGTAGAACATAAAATGTTGCCAGCTTGTAGGTTCTGAAGGATAAGGTGCTGGTCTCTTCATATTTAGTATATCGTAGATAACTTGATGCTCTTCTAAACTCAAATCGTACCTGATTTCTTTAATTAGAATTGAGGGTTCGTACCCGGCTTGGGTTAACTGATCAAGAGAGATATCTGCGGCAACTTTGAGTATATCTCTGCGTCTGTAACGTTCTATGAAGTTTGCGGCTTCTTTCACACCACAATTCACTAGTCTATCCAATAGAGTGTAATCATTCATATCGAGTAGGTTTTCGGTCTTGGGGTTCTTTAGATCATCTAAGACACCGTTATCCCAAACTAACTTGAGTGCGTAAGCGATTTGTGTATCCGCGGCTGTGGCTTTTTTATGTAGATAGACGCTCCGATACATGTGAACATATGCTTCAAGCATTCGCAATGTCGCATCCTTTGCTTTTATGCCTATTGTTAGAGACCAGTCGTTAGGTAATGAATACATGTTCTGAATTATTCTGGCGGCATCTATGATTCCATATTCAAGGGCACCCGATCTGGCCGAATCTAAAACTAAGTAATTCATTCTGTCGACGTTGTAAACAGGGCTTATTACTATGTCTCTCATAAATGGATACCATGGTTTTCCGCTTTTATTGTCTAGAAGTTTAATTATATCATCTGGTGCGAATCCGTATTGGTTTAACGCATCGTTTAGTTTTGTTCTTATAATTTGGCGGCCTGCCTCTTCATGCTTCCATTCACTCCCAGCAAGTTGATGCGCTAATTCGAACGTATGGGAGAAAGGCCCATGCCCTATGTCATGTAACAAGGCGGCTAATCTGGTTAGCTGGACTGTCTCTTCTATCTCATTCGTGTTAGATACGATTCCTGAATTAAGTATTACGTGAGTGGCTGCCTCTCCTGCTAAATGCATGACTCCTAAACTATGCTCAAAGCGAGTGTGGCTCATACCTGGATAGACCGTGTAGGCACCGGGTGCCTGCTTTATCCAACGTAATCTTTGAAACTCAAAGGTGTCTATTACTTTTAGTTCTTTTTCGGTTAACCCGATATAACCATACTCAGGAATCCTTACCGCCTTTTTAAATTTACCAAGGAAAATATGATATAATGGCATTTAAATTCACGGTTAAAAAAAATCATCCTTAACCTATAGATAAGCATTTCGGCGTCTTCACGATAGTGTCCAAATAAGGTGTTATATTTAAGGGCTGGTTGATGTGTTTTGTTTGTATGGATGTTGTGTCTCTGGTTGTTTTATTCGTAATAAAAAAGTAGGAAGGTTTCTAAGGTTCTTAGCTTGGCTTTGGAGCCTATAAGCAAGTCAGCGGTACACTACCTAGCCAGGAGGGTATATTCTGAAAGGTCGCTAAGGAGCCTAGGTATAGGAGGTGTATGGCTGTTGATGAGACTAAGCTACGTGTCAAATCATACGTATACATATGGTCTGCTGTAGACGTGGATTCCAAGGAATTATTGGCCCTGGAGGCGTCTTATGGTAGGAGCAGCCTAAACGCATTAGCATTCCTTAAGAAAGCATTAAGTGATGTGTACAAACAAGCCGTTGGTCATAGTGGATAAAGGCCCTTGGTATAGATGGACGTTTGAGAGTATGAGAGGTTCGGTATGAGGAACAGGGTTGAGAGATTCTTCAAGGAGAGAACTGTAGTATTCCACCATAAGCTAAGCGCAAGAGATCACATACAGGGAATAAACAACCTCAAACAATTCCTAAACCTATTCGCACACTACTATCAGGCCACGAGGACAGGGAGATGAGCAAAAATGCTTATTTGGACAGTATCAGTCAGCATAAGGGAAGAGATAAAGCAGTAGCCTCTTCCTATTGTTTTCCTTGATGACGCTCATGATTATATCAACCCGCTTCATGGCTGGGTGTGTTAATCCCGTACCACCGAATCGATAGGTTTTCACAGGCTAGGCGGTGTCAAAAACTTTGAGGGGTTGGCCGTTTCGTCAATTACGTAAAAACCCGCTGGAACCAGGTTTTACCAAAAAATAGGAAATATCACGCTGCTTGAGTTAAAAAAGCCTTGTTTAAAAAGGTCAGTAACCTTATATCTTGGAGAAGGCAGGTGTCATGTCTGAGGCGTGGAGGTTGGGAATACCCCATCAGGGGGTAATTCCTTATACAAAGAAGACACCCCTTGAAGATATACTTGACCCAGATTGGTGGAAGAGGCTTTTCGGCGTGCTCTACCTCAAGACAGACTCGGATATAGTTTGCAACGAGCAATTAACAAAAATGGAGGTAGACATGATTGAGGAGCTGCTGGATCTAAATCGTGGTGACAGAATACTGGACCTCTGTTGTGGAAACGGTAGTCATTCGATAGAGCTTGCAGGAAGGGGTTATAGAAATGTTTATGGTCTGGACTATTCAAAAGACCTTCTCAACATTGCTCTCGGAAGGGCGAGAAAAGAGGGTCTGAACATTTCGTTTAGGTGGGGTGACGCAAGGCATCTGCCATATCCCGACGACTTCTTTGATGTTGTGATAATGATGGGCAATAGCTTTGGATACTTCGAGAGTATGCATGATGACCTGCTGGTTTTGAAAGAGGTTAAAAGAGTGTTGAGACCCTTCGGAAAATTCTTGCTTGACATTGTGGATGGGGAAATGATGCGAAAGAGTTTCGAGAAGCTGAGTGCTGAGAATCACAACGGCGGCACTCTCGTTATTAGGGAGAGGGAGCTCTCAAGGATGGGTGACAGGCTGATAACTCGTGAGATTGTATTCGATCAGGCAGGAGCCGTCGTAGCCGACAATGTGTATGCCGTTAGACTATACAGCTTCACCAGTCTAAAGATTTTGATGGAGAAGGCAGGTTTCACGGAGGTCTCTCTTCGGGCAAGAATTGCATATGACCCCGATAAGAATGACCCGGGCATGATGAAGTCACGGATGGTTGTAACGGCGTTTGCCGCCAAGGATGTGGACAAACAACTTAGGGGTGGTGGTAGACTTGTCGTGGTACTTCTCGGAGACCCGACACTCAAGAACGTGGTCAAGCCAGGTTCTGTGTTCGATGAGGACGACGTGCATGCGTTAAATGAGCTTAAGTCAGCCCTACTGGGTTTAAGAGGCTATAAGTTTGTATTTCTTGATAAGCATGCCACTTTCCTAGATTTCTTGAGGGAGAATCGTGACTCCATTTACATGGTGCTTAACCTCTGTGACGACGGATTCCTTAACAACCCCTACATGGAACTCCACATACCTGCACTACTTGATATACTAGGCATCAGATATACAGGTGCTGGTCCGAGATGCCTTTCAATATGCTACGACAAATCAGCTGTAAAGTCGATAGCTTCCTCTATGGGAATCCCCGTACCGCACCACATCTTGATCGAAAATGCCAAACATGTAGGGAAGCCAGTCTTTCCCGCCATAGTTAAACCCAACTTCGGTGATAACAGCTGGGGTATAGACGCCCGCAGCGTCGTAAGAAACATGTCGGAATTGGATGCAGCCATTAAAGAGCTAAGTACCAGATGGGGATACAGGGGTCCTATACTGGTCGAGGAGTATATCGAGGGTATAGATCTCACAGTTTCCATCTTAGGTAACCCCCCAGATGACATTGCATTGCCTATACTGACGGAAGACTATTCTATGCTCCCTGAAAACCTTCCAAAGATACTAACATACCAAGCCAAGTGGATGCCGAACTCCGAATACGGCAAAGTCTAAACCGATCCAGCTTCCCGCAAACCTAAGCCACAGGATCTTAAACTGGAGTAGGCAACTCTTCAAAAGACTCGAATGTAGGGACTATGCACGGTTTGACTGGAGGCTGGGTAGTGACGAGGTCCCAAGACTTCTCGAGGTAAACCCAAACCCAGGCTGGGTCTGGGACGGCCACTTCAGGAAAGCTTGCAGATACCTAGGATGGAGCTATAACAAGATGCTACTGGAAATCATACACGTGGCGGAGAGGAGATACGGGTTAGAAAAACACCATCAAAACAATCAGATAGACTATTTACCAACAGTATAACAGCAGACAACGATCATAGGATCAGACACCTCATGACGTTTTGGCTTAGGTGTTTGTGTTGTGTTTTTATGTTTTTGAGAGAGAGAACTGTTCCCCTGTTGGTTTATATGGTTTCTATCTAGTTTTACTTGGGCTGAGCTTTTGGGCTGTTTCGTTGGCTTTGGGGTCCTTTGTTTTGAGGAGTCATGTGGCTGTTTGGAAGTAGTCTCAGTGCCTCCCAGGCTTCAGAAAACCATACAACTATAGAAGCCGGAGGATCGTTGGACTATGGCTCTCATGGACTAGGAACAGCCTACAGGCGAAGAAATTCCTAAAAACCCTAGTAAGACTATATGGTAGGCATCCAGTATGGACAGATGGTGCCCCATGGTACAGCGATGCATGTAGAAGTCTTGGGCTTGAGCATTACAGGTATAGGTTTGGTGAATGGCTCCATACAGTGATGGAGAGGGCTATACAGTCATTGAAGGATAGGGTTGAATGCTTCGACGACAACTTCCCATGCAGTAAGAAGGGATGCAGCCTACAACACGTCAGAAGATGGCTAAAACTATACCAACTACTAAGCCAACCAGAAAACCAAAGAACAATACAAAACATCAGAGGGGTGATAAAAATGGTCTAAAGTTAACAGAGCCTGCACCAGCAATAAAAAAAATTTAATAGTAGGTATATGTGCAAATAACACCGCAGTATGAAATGGATAGGCTATCCTCTGAAAAGGAAAGAAGACATAAGATTTATTACAGGTAGGGGTTTATACATAGATGACATAAGTTTTCCAGACATGGTTTATGCACATATAATAAGAAGCCCGTATGCGCATGCTAAAATAAAAAACGTGGACGTAAGAAAGGCTGAGAAAATCCCAGGAGTTATCAAAGTCTTTAGCTGGGATGAAATTGTTGCAGAAACACATCCTCTCGACGAAAACAAATGGCTTGGTCCACCGTCTAGCAGGATAAAAGACTACATAGTTGCTAACGGTAAGGTAAGATACAACGGCGAACCCGTTTGTGTAGTGGTTGGAAGGGATAAGGGTGTTGTAGAGGATGCCGCTGAATTGGTGGAGGTTGAGTACGAGCCGTTAACACCTGTTACAGACCCCGAGGCTGCAATGCGTGAAGATTCACCACTAATCCACGAGGAGATGGGGACTAACGTTGCATGGCGAAGAGTATTTAATTTTGGTGATGTAGAGGGAGCGTTTAATCAGGCAGACTATATTATAAAGGACCGTTTCCATTTTCATAGGTTTACTTCCGCCCCACTTGAGAATTCAGGGGTTATCGCGAGATATGATAAAACCACTCAAACTTTTACTATCCTGAGTAACAATCAGAGACCAGGTTTCTGTGGAACCTTTGTTGCCAGGGCGCTAGGTATATCACCTGAAAAAATTAGATTTATTGTTCCAGATATAGGCGGTGGTTTCGGCAACAAAACAAACACCTACCCCTATCTTGCTTTGGTCGCTTTTCTTTCATACAAAACAGGTTTGCCTGTTAAATGGATTGAGAGCAGGACCGAACATCTACTTTCGGGAGTGGCTGGAAATGAGGTCATTAGTTATGCGGAGCTCGCTGTCAGAAAAGATGGCAGGATACTGGGTTTTAGACAGAAACTTATAGCCGATGAGGGCGCCTATATGCGGAGAGAACCTCTAGGTATCCTTAACATGAACACTCGCATATCAACACTTGTCTACGATATCAAGGCGTACGGGTCTGAAGTCTATTGTGTGTTGACTAATAAAGCACCTATAAGCCCTAACAGATCATACGGTAAGATGCAGCAGGCGTTCATTGTGGAGAGGTTGGTGAATAAGGCCGCACGCAAACTTGGCATAGACCCTGCTGATTTCCGGCTGAGAAATTTAATTACTAAGGAACAGCTGCCCTATACAACGCCTTCTGGAGCAATACATGATGGCGGCGACTACCCGGGCATGCTAAGGAAAGCACTTGAAGCAATTAATTACCATGAATGGATAGCAAAGAAGGAGGAATATAGGAAGAGAGGCCGTTTTATAGGAATAGGCATAGGTTTCGGGATGGATGCAAATCCCGCCAATATGAGTCTATTCAGGTTGGTTAATCCTGACGCGGGTATATCTGGAGATACTGAGGCAGCGATTGTGGAGATAAATGAGTTAGGCGGTGTGCTTGTCGCAACAGGCTCGGTTCCTCAAGGACAGGGACATGAAACAACCATAGCTCAGATTGTAGCTGACGAGTTAGGTATAACGCCAGACCAAGTCTATGTTCTTCCAAGATTTGACACCGCAACCCATCCTTATACAAGCTACTCAGGTACTTACGCAAGCAGGTTTAGTGTTATGAGTTTAGGGGCGTTGAAACAAGCAATCACCAAATTGAAGGAAAAGATTTTGAAGCTCGCAGGCCATTTCCTCGAAGCACATCCAGATGACTTGGAGATTAAAGACGGAGCTGTTTATGTTAGAGGGACAGATAGACACATAACCTTAGCCGAGCTGGCGTGGAAAGCATGGCGTGACGTTAACAACATCCCCCACGACATGGAGCCAGGGTTAAGGATAGAAACCATTTACCGACCTCCTTATTCAAAACCTAACCCAGATGGGAGTGGTAACTATTCTCTCACATATCCTGTATCATTAAATGCCGCCGTGGTAGAAGTGGACCCTGAGTCGGGTAGAATAGAGGTTTTGAAATATGTTGCGATTGACGACCCCGGAACTGTTGTAAACCCCTTAATTGTAGAAGGGCAAATACATGGAGCATGGTTCCACCAATTTGCAGGAGCCGTATATGAAAAAATGATTTATGACACTAATGGGCAACTCTTGACATCAACTTTCGTGGACTATCTAGCACCTACGGCTGCAGACATACCAGATTCTTCACGTGTACAGTTTGAGCTGCATATCACTCCGTCACTATTCTCCGCATATGGTTCCAGAGGGGTGGGAGAAGGCGGCGGAGCACCCCTTTCAACTCTTGCAAACGCCATAGAAGACGCGCTTAACCTAGACGAGCCAACAATAACTCAGGCATACTTAGAACCACCCTACATTTTAAAAGTTTACCGCGAAAACTTAGCTAAACGTAGGTGAGGCACGATATTCACTCAAACCTCCTTCAACCGGTGACAGAACAATTATTTTATCCTCATTATATATTTGTCTATCATAATTTGATTCAACTGCTCCATTGACTACAATAACAGCTCTCAGCCCGCTATTTGTCGCTATTAATTTTCTAACAGGTTCCTCTAGCATTTGGATTATTTTCTCAATAACTTCACGTAACTTTGCAGGTTTATTGAGATTTATCTCAACAACCCTCTCCCTAAGGTAGAGAGACATCTCTCCATAAAACTCGACCTTTACCATTATTTACACCGTTTTACACTTTCATGCTCATAAGTTTAGACGCCTTTATAACAGATTCAATAATTTGGGCATACCCGGTACAGCGGCATAAATTTCCCTCAAGTGCTTCCCGAATCTCTTCAATAGTTGGTGTAGGATTTTTGTTTAATAAGGAATAAGTAGTTATTATAAACCCAGGTGTACAGAATCCGCACTGCATCCCATGGTTTTCCATGAACGCTCGCTGCACCGGATGCAGTTTTCCTCCCGATGTTACACCCTCAAGTGTCAACACATCTTTCCCATCCGCTTGTACAGCTAACATCAGGCATGAACATATGGGCTCATTATTTACGATAACAGTACATGAACCACAATCTCCGCTGTCGCATCCTTTTTTCACACTTATCATACGAAACTTTGTCCTCAGCATGTCAAGCAAGGTCATATTGCAGGGAACTATGCACTTCGTCTTTTTGCCGTTGAGTATGAATTCTATTCTTTTTTCCATCAACTACACCTCTCTAACGCTTGCAAAAGAGCACGTTTTACGAAAACATAGGACATAGCACGTCTATATTCTGCACTCGCGACTACTCCTGATCTGGGATTTATTAGTGAGGGGATGGTTTGCAAGACACGATCAACCTTATCTATATCCCTAACATCTAGTTCTTTAAGTTTTTCTTCAACTGGTTTCAAGCGTCGCGGCAGTTGCTCCACACCTCCTAAGGCTATTCTCACATCTTTGATGAAAGTATCTTCTAGCTCTAGCATGCATGCTACGTTAAGGATGGGTATGGACGACACCCTCCTGCCTTCATACTTTAAAAAGGAAGCCCCCGCTTTACTCTGGAGTTTAGGTATTGTTATTTCTATCAGTAGCTCACCGGGTTTTATCGCCTCATTACCATCGTTGATGAATAACTCCGACTTTACACGCCTTTCCCCTTTTAAGCTCAGGATATGTAATTCTGCATCTAGTATCAGCAAGGCAAGAGAGTAATCTGCAGAGCTAGAGCCGTTACACACATTACCCCCTATGGTGGCCATGTTTCTAATCTGCCATGTCCCGAATTCTGCGGCTATTTCTGCTAGAATCGGGAGACGCTTCCTTATTATTTCCGAGTTTTTCAGATCTTCAATCCTTGTAAGACTACCTATAGCTATGAAGCCATCCTTCTCCTTAACATACCTCAACTCATTTAACTTACTGATGTCCACGATGGTGTTGGCCGGGTATCTTAGCTTATGCTTCATTTCTAGAAGTAGGTCTGTTCCGCCCGCTAAAACACGGTAGCTAGACTTAACTTTTTCCAAGAATTCTAGAGCTTCTTCGAGTGTTCTAGGGCTGTAGTATTCAAATTTGGGAAGTAAGGTATGCATCAAATTTCCCCCTTTCTTTCTTTTAGGGCGAAGTATATTTTTTCAGCCGTAGCAGGTATTTCATACATTCGTATGCCAATAGCGTTTTTCACAGCGTTTATTATCGCGGCCGGAGTTGCATTCATAGCTACTTCGCCCGCTCCCTTAGCACCGAACCCAGAATACAAATATGGATCTTCTACATAGATGGGGTCTGCGAAAAATGGTTGGTCAGAAATTCCTAAAATAAGGTAGTCTCCCAGTCCTTTGTTCCTGATTTTTCCACTCTTACTCAGCTCCATTTTTTCGGTCAAAGCAAAACCAATACCCATCATTGCGCAGCCGTAAAGTTGACCTTTTACCATTTCTGGGTTAACGATTCTACCTGCATCAACACCTGTATACATCCGCTTAACTTCAACCATGCCTGTTTCCTCGTCTACCTCAACTTCAGCTATACAGCAGCTGAAACTATATGCTGCATATGGTTCCCCTTGACTGGTTTCAGGGTCGGGCACACCCCTCCGAGCTCGGACAAACCCATATTCTGCAGGCGAAATACCTCTCATGTACATTTCTTTCGCCAACACAGCAAAACTAATTCCATCCGTCTGAGAATCTTTAACATAAACCCGTCCGTTTCTTAACACAACATCATTTTCATTACATTCAAGTATCTCTGCCGCAAGTTTGACAAGCCTCTGTCTAAGTTTTAATGCTGCGTCTACTGCTGCAGATCCACCTATCATTAGTCCCCGTTGGGCATGGGTTTCACCACTGTCTGGAACAGAGCTTGTATCCACCCTCTCTACTTTAACCCAGTCTAGCGGGATGCCCAACACCTCAGCCACCATCATAGCATGTCCTGTATGTGTCCCTTGACCCAGTTCTACGATTCCCGTCCTGTAGATTACGCTTCCGTCGGGGTTTATTATTATAGACGCGCCGGCCCAGTCCTGTTTAACGCCTGTTGTACCACATCCATGCCAACCACAGCCAACGCCTATTCCGTAACGTTTACCGTTTAACCTAGTTCCGCTAAGGGTTTTTTTATGTTTCCAGTCCGCGGCATCCGCAACCTTCTCGATAAGCTCTTTAATTCCAACTGAGTGGTCGAGCAGTTGATTTGTACCAGTTCTAGAACCTTTGACCAAGGCGTTTTTAACCCTAATTTCAACGGGGTCTAAGCCAAGTTCCTCTGCAATAATATCCAACTGGCTCTCGGCTGCAAAAAGCATCTCAGGATTTCCGAAGCCGTTGAATGCCGCGATAGGGACCTTGTTGGTATATACGGCAGTACCGTGGACTTTTACGTTTGGTACTTCATAAGGTCCCGTTGCATGGTATGCAGCCCGCCGCATAAGAGCTACACCCTGCGTCGCATATGCCCCGACATCCACTGTATAGTCAACCTCGACTGCCATGAGACGACCTGTTTTATCAGCTGCAGTTTTATAGTGAATCTTAAAGGGTGCGCGCTTAAAATGATATTTCAAGGAATCAGATCTAGAGAATTCCAGCATAGCTGGTTGACCAGTTTTCGCGGCCACGAGAGCAACCATAGAACATAGCAAGGGACCCATTGTGTCTTTTCCTCCAAACCCGCCTCCAATATATGGAACGACTACCCTTACTCTTGAGTTATTCCAGCCCAGAACTTTTGCAACAACATCCCTGGTGCGGAATGGGTTTTGCGTGGTACCAATGATGAGAAGCTTATCGTTTCCCTCAGGTATAGCTATTGCTGCTTCAGGCTCTATGTATGCATGGTCTTGGTATCCGGTTTTGTATGTGTTCTCAACTACCACATCGGCTTCGGAGAAAGCTTTGCTAACATCACCCTTCAAAACACGTACAGTTCCAGCCACATTCCCGTTCTCATGTATCCGAACCTCTTTTGATTTGAGAGATTCTTCAACATCCAACAATGCTGGCAAAACTTCATATTCAACATTGATGTCCTCGAGGGCCATCGCTGCCTCCTCTATAGTTGGTGCGGCCACCAATGCCACGGCATCTCCAACATATCTAGCTTTTTTATCAACCAAAAGTGGTTGGTCGGGAACGTAATAACCGATTTCGTTGACCCCAGGGATGTCCGAAGCTGTGATAACCACGTTTTTAGCCGCTATTGCACCAATGTTTATCCGTTTAATCAACGCGTGAGGATATGGACTTCTTAGGATTAACACGTTCAAAGCGTTTTCAAGTATGTTGTCCATAGTGTAGAATGCCCTACCGGTTACTTTTTCTAAACCATCGATGCGTTCCACCCTTCTACCAACAATCACTAAATTTGAACTTTGCACCACTTCACTTAAAACAGAAGGATGTTCCAATGAGGTCATTTCGATGTCTGTCTGTGCATACTACTATATAATTGTTTTCTTCTTACATAACTCCCCCAACATCTTAAAACATCACTTATATATTTCACCTATTTTCAAGCAAATCATAAGAGTGCATCCTTATGATACAAGTAAAGTCGGTTTCGATGACTTTTAAAACCCTGAAGGGTAGCGAAGTCAAGGCCCTTGAAAACGTTACTTTCAATGTGGAGGAAGGAGAGTTTGTCTCGATCGTTGGCCCCTCTGGATGTGGAAAAAGCACCCTTCTGCGAATTATTGCAGGACTTATAAAGCCTACTTCAGGCGAGATAATAATTAATGGTAAGAAAATAACCGAGCCATCAAGCAATGTGGGTTTTGTTTTCCAAAGCCCCGTGTTGATGCCTTGGAAAAGAGTAAGGGAGAATATTTTGTTTCCCATCGAGTTGGTAAAGGGTAAAGTTGATGAGGCATTTTTAAACACTTTGATTTCAAAACTTGGTTTAGATGGGTTTGAAAATGCGTATCCGTTTGAGCTTTCTGGTGGTATGCAGACGAGGGTGTCCATTGGAAGGGCGTTGGTATACAATCCAGAAATACTGCTTATGGATGAGCCTTTTGGTCCACTTGACGCCCTAACACGTGAAAGCCTAGGTTTAGAACTTCTCAAGATATGGAGCGATTACAAAAAGACCGTCCTTTTCGTCACGCACGATATATCTGAAGCCGTGTTTCTATCAGATAAGGTTGTAGTCATGTCCCCACGTCCGGGAACTATAAAGAAAGTGGTCGACATAGATTTAGAAAGGCCGCGAGGTTTAAATGTAAAGGGTAGCTATAAGTACGCACAACTTTGTCAGTTGATAAGAGAGGAGCTATTCAGGTCAAGCTAGTCTTTTTAACTTTCTGTACCAAGGCATAGTTACCAATTCCGCGAATTCAATCACCAAATATAGAAGTATACCCAAAATAATCAACAACAGTAGTGAGGCAAAAATTATGGTTGTAGTAAAATGTTGCTGAGCTAGAACAATCATAAAACCCAACCCCCTGTTTGCTCCTACAAATTCACCTATGATGGCGCCTATTATTGCCAAAGTCATGCCGACCTTCATTCCTCCGAATATGGATGGCAATGCACTAGGCAGGTTTATATGTATAAAGATTTGTGTAGGCTTAGCTTTTAATAATTTGGCCAAGTCTAAGAGGTCTGGGTCTGTGCTCCTAAGTCCAACTACAGTATCTATCACTATGGGGAAAAAGGCCAGTAAAAATGCCAGAAGTATTTTCGGTAGTTCCCCGAAACCAAGCCATATGTAGAGTAGTGGTGCTACAGCTACTTTTGGAACAATCTGTGCGGCTAATATATATGGATAAATAATGTTAGCCAGAACTTTATAGTGGACGATTAAATAAGCTGTTACAACACCCAGCACAAACGCCAGAGCAAACCCTACAAGAGTCTCATACAATGTCACTATTATATGGCTGATCCAGTCGACTCTAGTTCCCATTAACTCATTTATTATCCCTGATGGGGGTGGTAGTATGAAACTAGGTATTGAAAAACTCGCCACTGCAACTTCCCAAAAGATGAAGGTTACAATTAAGACTAGTACGGCAGGCAGATAGTTAAGAATAAGTTGAAAACGCGACCTTTTAACGCTCATTCTCACATCATGTCAGCGGATACCTTGTCTCTATTAAAGTTTTCTACAAAAAGTTGTCGTTGCTTTTAAAAGTTTTTAGAAATTACTCTAAAACCTGCCTAAATTCATGACGTAAAAGTAACAACCTATCCGTTCCTACTTTTTTCAAAAACTCCTCAAACGATGATGTTGTATAAATATGTTCATTTATGTAATCATTCACCCCGGCAGTCCCTTTTTCCACAACTATTTTATGGTAGTCTGATAAATGCTTGAAATCTGTGTCATACTCGTTCCAACATTCAGTAGGATAGGCACCATAAGGGACTTTTACAACCGCGTCTACACAGAAAAATGGAATGAATGTTCTATCAGGCTGTTTTCTGAAAAAATCAGATTCAACAATTTCTTCAACAGTTATTATAACATGTTTTGACGCCAAAGCAATATACTTATCAAAATGCGTGTACCCATCTACTTGCACATTACCATATCTATCGGCCCTATGTGCATGTATTATTCCAACATCAGGAAACAAAGCAGGAACCAAGGCAACAGTTTCTCCGGAATATGGGCATTTTATCTTCTCTAAGTTAAGTTGGTTCATTATATCAGAGCCCAACATGGAAAAAGTGGGAAGAAACGGTACACCCATGGCCGCGGCCTTAAGCCTCAGACCTATTCCCAAATGACTCCATTCTTCAAACATAACCTTTCCATCCACCACACTCTGGGAGAGAACCTTAGACAGCCCCCAAGCATATCCAGGACTACACCAACTTGTAATCAAATGATCCATAGTCCCGGAGGCTATAAGGAGATCTACTTCAAACCCTGCGAGTCCTCTGCATACCTTTATGCTTTTAAAACGCTGTCTTATGATTTCATGGATTGCTGCCATAGGTGTTAGTGAATACAGACAACCGCCTATTGCTATTATACAACCATCTCTTACAAATCTTTTAACTGCTTCAGATAAACTCATCAACTTGTCCCTAGGCGACTTATCCTTTTCTTCTATGTATTTTCTGTGCTCGCGTATATTGACTAACATTCTAGCTCGGCGTTAATTCACTAATTTATAAGTTTTTTCAAACAGTTTTTGAGATATCGGATTAACTATGTTTTACTCAACTATGTTTATTCCACGACTTAACCTGCTCGAAACAACATACAGTATGATAGATGCCGTAAGCATTATCGTCCCGAGGGCGCTCAGTTGAGACCAGAAACCGAAACCATATAAGTCGTAGAATATTACTGCTAGGACTTCTGAACCGGTTTTCGAAAGCAGTATTGAGACACCTAGCTCCCGCATGAATAATATAGCAAGTAGAAACCAGCCGGCAAAAAGACCGTTTCTTACAAGTCTGCTGGTGATGCTAAGAAGTGTTCTAGGCAATGACGCACCACACACCCTTGCAGCACCTTCCAATTCAGGGTCCAACTGCACTAGGTTGGAGGAAATCGGCCTATATCCCAGTGGCATGAATCTGGTTATGTAGGCCAAGATAAGTGCCCAGATGGTTCCATATAATCCAATTGGCAAGTTGATGTAATACCATACGAACCCTAGTGCAATAACTATTCCGGGAACTGAGAACGGCATAAATATTATACTCTCTAGAAATACGCTAATTTTTGAACGCCATCTGGCTATTATGTATGCTGCAGTGAACAGTAGGACTATGCCGACCGTAGCCCCAAAAAAAGAAATAAAAAACGTGTTGATGAATGCACGCTCTACTGCAGGATATGACCATAGTTTAACGTAATTTTCGATGGTCAACTTAGAGAATGATTCTATTGAGGGGACACGCAATACAGGCATGAAAGAAACCAAGACTACAATAAATACTGGAATGAAAAATGTAATGATAAGAAAAGACAGTAGGGCAATTAATGCGGGATATTTCCATTTGCCAAGGCTTTGAATGCCGGGTCTGAAACCACGTTGACCAATTGTAATAAAGCGGTATGCTTTCTTTGTGTAGTGTCTGTAAAGCAGAACGAATAAAACAGCCACACTCATAAAAAGAACCCCCGCCGCACTGGCTCGACCTATGTCTGTGAAATATCCCTGCGTTGCAATTTTATACACATATGTAGGCATAACCCATACGTTCGCGGGTATGCCTACGAAAGCAGGAATATCAAATATTTCTAAGCTTCTAACGATATTTAGAAATATAACCGCCAATATAGTCGGTCTCATTATCGGTAAAAGTGTATTCAAATATAGTTTTAAAATGCTTGCGCCGCATATTTTTGCAGACTCTATGTATGAATAATCCATCATTCTTAGGGATGAAGCAATTATTATGAAAGCTATTGGGATTTCGAAAACACCTGTAAGCCAAGTCATTCCTGCGAGCGAGTATATGTTAAATAGGGGCGAGGTCATGTTGAATGTTTCGGTTAGAAAGGCATTTACAAAACCTATCCGTGGGCTGAAAAGAAAGATATATCCGAGGCTTAGCAAGGACATTGGTAGGACGTATGGCAGTATTATGAGGATTTCGAGTAGACGCTTGTGTGGAATATCTGTAAGAACCACTAGGATGGCCATCAAAGTGGCTATGGACACCGACAAAAGGGTGCTGCCGAAAACATATATCAAGGTGTTGAACAGAACTTGAGAAAATTCCGCTGAAAAGAGTATTGAAATGTAGTTTGATGGGGTTAGCTGTGCAGGCTTTCCCGGGGGTGCATCTAATAAGCTTCCAGTGAAAAGCCAGATGATGGGACCTATCGACAGCAGAGAGATTGTACCCACTACTAGTGTTGTGGCTATTGTGAAAAATCGTGAGCCGGACCGTAAATCTATGGACATTATTCTAGTATTGGGGTTATTTTCTGTCGGAACTCTTTTATTTGTTCCTCAGTTATCAGAGGTATGGATTTCACTGAAACGTTCTTGTATCCTTGCATTATTTCGTGCAGCGGTATGTCCGGGTTTATCAGTGCAGGAAGTTCGCCCAGACCTTGGAGTATTGCAGGTCCGTCCCTTATAACGAAATGGGTGAAAAGTAATGCGGCGTTTGGGTGTGGAGGTCTGCTGGCTAACGCTACTGGTGTTGGATGTACGTACACAGGGCTAAACCATGAAATATCCACAGGCCTTTTCTCCAACACTTCAGCTAAAGCGTTTGAGTGATATGCCTGCCCGACTAATGCTTCGCCTGTTCCCACAGCTGTGCCAATCCTTTGCGCAACATTGTGCCAGACAACCTCGTTTCTTTTAAGCCGTCTCAACCAGTCGAGATATTTTTCCTCACCCCAGTCAACCATGAGATATCTGTGGTAGATTGCCCCAGATAAATGGGTTCGGGGGTCGAGCATCCATATTTTGCCTCTCCACTTAGGATCGGTCAAGGCCTCGTAGCTCTTAGGTATGTCCTCTTTTTTGACGAGTTCCTTGTTGTAAAAGACCACGTTAGCCAGTAATCTAACTGATATGCCGTAGTAAAACACAAGTTCGCTCAAAAAGCCTTCAGGAAGCGGGATGCTGGGTGTTTTTATGAAGCCTAGGTCGGCGGCGGGTTTGACGGCTGTGTCGGTAGCGAAAACTGTATCAAATGCATAAACACCGCCTTGGTACTCTGTCCTGATACGGTCGAGAACTACTGTAGCGTCTGCTCTCCATATTTCAGCCGTTATTCCTGGAAACTTCTTCTCAAACTCTTCCTTGAACTTCTGAAGCTGTGGCGTGGGTATAGAGGAATAAATAACCAGTTTCCCCTCTTTTTTAGCCGCATTAACTAGGTCAGGGTCATATGTAAAGGAGGGCTTCGCTACTACTGTTTGGGTCTGGGTTACTGTTACCGGGGGCTGTGTAATTGTCTGCGTCACGGTAGCGGCCCCCACTGTGCGTGTTACCTCAGCGGTTCTAGTAACCTCCCTTTCAACCGTTCTTGTTACTTGCTCAGCAGGTCTCAAGAAGTAGCCGCCCGCAAAACCAACACCCAATCCTACCACGCCTGCAACACCGGATGCCAAAAAGCCACGGCGGCTAACCTTTTCGCCGGTCATGCCTCTTATTTAGGCATGTGGTATTTAAATGTTTTCAGTAAGCCTAAGCCCACAGAACAAATAGAAAAACACTGAAAACGGTCTCTTCCCCAAAACATAAGACGGTAATACCCAAACTAACAGCTCCGCCTTTGCAAATATGCATGGATAAACATTAAAGTCAACATAGTTAACGAAGTTAGATATGGTTGGCTGGGATTATACTGCCGATGTGGTGGTAGTAGGGTTTGGGGCTGCTGGTGCTGCGGCGGCAATCACGGCAGCTGAGACCGGTGTTAAGGTAATAGTCTTGGAGAAATCCGGAACAGGTGGAGGAAACACCGTAATGTCCGCGGCCTTCGTATGTCCCACCAATAGGGAGGAGGCCTTACGTTACATCATGGAGCTGAAAAGGATCGAAAAAGGCTCAGTAAGTGGCGAAGAAGCGAAGATAATAGCTGCATTCGTTGATGAGGCCATTGAGAATGTTAAATGGATTATGAAGCTTGGTGGCGAAGTGGAGCCGGGCCCTATACTTCCCGGATATCCTAGGCAGCCTGTGGGAGCCAGTTTTCCCAACATAATTGGAGCCGAATCTATGAAGCGGTATAGGGTTTCGGGCGAGGAGCCTAGAGGTGGTGCGAGCCTGTTCAAGCTGTTAGCTGAAAACGCTAAGAGGCTTGGGGTGAATGTACTTTTTAACACTACGGCTAAGGAACTTATAGCAACTGAGGGCCCAGAAGTGATAGGTGTCCTCGCTGAGAGAGAGGGCAGGGAGTTGAAAATTAGGGCTAGACGTGCAGTGATACTTGCATGCGGTGGATACGAGTACGACGAAGAACTCAAGTCGCAATTCTTCCACGGGCATCAATATCCAGCCATAGGAGCGGTTACAAACACAGGCGACGGAGTAAGGATGGCCATGAAGCTGGGGGCTGCGCTGTGGCACATGGGTTGTGCGGCAGGATACCCTGGATTCAAACCACTTGACACACCCTATGCTTTCCCGATAAGGATGTGGCTCCCCTCATTCATCTACGTTGACAAATATGCAAACCGCTTCATGAATGAAACAAACATAGAGGCGCATTTATCATGGATACCTTTTACGTATTTTGACCCGGTAAAACTAGAATATCCTCGTATGCCTTGCTACGTAATATTTGACGAAACTAACAGAGAGGCGGGACCTCTATGCCCTCATAGAGCAGTTTACGGTGAGTGGAGCATGGATAACATTGTTGAGATAGAGAAAGGATGGATAGTTCAAGCGTCTAGTGTGGATGGGTTGGCGAAAAAAATTGGACTGGACCCAGCACAGTTAGTAAAGACGGTGGAGAAGTACAATAATTATTGCGTGAAAGGATTTGACGAGGATTTCGGTAGAAGCGGCCAAGACCTTATGCCAATCGAGAAACCTCCTTACTACGCTATAAAGCTATTGCCATGCATACTGAATACGCAGGGCGGCCCCAAGAGGAACGAAAAAGCTCAGGTAATACATATATCCGGAAAGCCCATTAAAAGACTCTACAGTGCTGGTGAGCTTGGCTCTCTTTGGGGAGTAATATATCAGAGTGCAGGCAATATTGCTGAATGTCTAGCTTTCGGAAGAATAGCCGGAAGAAATGCGGCAGCCGAGGAGCCGATGGAATGACGAGTCCACAAAATGGGTTAATCCATTCACTAAAACGGGGACACTATTTTATCTCCAAGCTCTCTTACCCTATCTTTTACCTCAGATAAATTACTGAACGCTGGAATCAAAACCAATTCTTTAACACCGGCTTCAATATATTGCTCCACGTACTCTACGCACTCTCTTGGACTGCCTGTTATTGAACTTTCAACAGAAGCCTCACTCCAAGGTGGCAGGTCACAGTAACGATGAACATAGCTCTTAACAAGCTCAAGTCCCTCCTCCCTATTTCGGCTCACAAGTGCAGGGACCATGTCGCAGTTTGTGAATGTTGAAACATCCTTCCCATAAATTTTGCAGTAATTACAGATTTTCCTCCAACTGTTTCCAAAACTTGTGGGTTTATAGAAGTAGGATACCCAGCCATCAGATAATTTGGCGATCCGCTGTAAAACTTTATCGACATAGCCTCCCATAAGTATTGGTGGGTGAGGCCTCTGTAAAGGTTTAGGTTCGATACGCACATTAACAAATTCATATTCCCCAACCTTTTCATTTACTACATCCTCCATCCATAACTTTTTCAGAATCATTATTTTTTGTTCTAATATCTCTCCCCGTCTTCTAAAATCTATACCGCATGCTTTAAACTCTCGTTCATACCATCCTGATGCAACACCAAACACTACCCTACCGTCACTTAAGTTGTCTATGGT
>Ga0079998_112665_pt1 | contig 20242 bp, 23 predicted proteins | sample PerSpoBPS_BMetaG_FD_69201 | JGI IMG/M metagenome (GOLD analysis project Ga0079998, IMG submission 69201) | Thermal spring microbial communities from Yellowstone National Park, Wyoming, USA - Perpetual Spouter B (PS_B) MetaG (SPADES assembly)... | ecosystem: Environmental > Aquatic > Thermal... | reverse complement strand
CTACGCTGTATTTTGACCAGCTGGTTGAGGGGGTTAGGCTTGCCAGCGAGTATGGCTTTGTGACGCGGCTTGTTACTAACGCGTGGTGGGCGTCAAGCATCGATAGGGCATATAGTTACTTAAGCAAGTTGAAGGAGGCGGGTCTGCAGGAGCTTAACATAAGCTTTGATCAGTTCCATGCGCCGTTTCTTGCGAAATATGGTGGGTTTCAAAATGTTATAAACGCGGCGTCGGCGGCTGTGAAGCTCGGCATAACAACGCTGGTGGGGGTGACTAAGCTGAGGGGAGGTGAGGGCCCCACTATACAGTGGGTAAAGGAGCGGCTTAGGGAGGCAGGTCTGGAGGAGGTCATGGTTATTCAAGATGCGCCCTCTAGGGTCGGCCGCGCGGCAAATCTGCCTGAGGAGCTGTTTCCAAATGATAACGTGCCGAGGGAGGTGGGGTGTCCAGAGGCTATGGCGACGGTTACTCTTCACCCCAATGGTGATGTGACCCTCTGTTGTGGCCACATAATCACATTGCCTGAGGCGGCTTGGTTTACACTAGTTGGGAATCTCAACAGGGAGTCTCTCGTGGGTATAGTTGATAAGATGAGGAGAAACGCGCTTGCAATAGCGCTTAGGTATGCCGGGCCTCTTAGGATTCTGAAAGCGCTAGGCGAGGCGAATCCGCCAAAGTTCTATTCGCCGTGTGAAGTCTGCTACTACATAGCGACGCGCAAGAAGGAAGAGCTGGAGCAACTGACGGCGGAATCTTTATTAAGCGCGGTCTTTGGGGAGACGTGGCGTGGGATGTTGTTGCGTTCTACGTCTGGAACGCCTTGATGCTCTACGTCTTCAACGAGGTGTATCCAATAGTATCTAGGCGCGTCCTGCTTTACTTCTTGGCTGGCGCTGGGGCGGCGGCGGGGGCGGCCGCGGCGTTGTTATAAGACCTCAGCGCCTTGGTCGGTTATGTGGACGTCGATTTCCAGCCTGACGCCGAATTTGCCGGGGAGGTAGATGCCGGGCTCTATGGTGAACACCGCGCCGGGCTTCAACACGTCTCCAGAGCCGGGGGAGACGTCGGGCGCCTCGTGTATTTCCAGCCCCAACCCGTGTCCAGTCCGGTGGATGAAGTAGGGGCCGTAGCCCCTCGTCTCTATAACAGAGCGGGCGGCTCTGTCCACCTCCCCCGCCGACACGCCCGGCCTGGCGCTCTGCAGGGCGGCGCGTTGCGCCTCCTCCACCGCGGCGTATACCGCCTTGTACTCCTCTGGCGCCTCGCCGTAGAAAAACGACTTCGTCAAGTCGCCGAAGTAGCCCTGGTACGCCGCCGAGACGTCTATCACCACGGCGTCTCCCCTTCGGAGCCTCTTGTCCGTGGGCTCTTGATGGGGCAGGGCGGTGTTGGGGCCGAACTGGACGAGGATGGGCCCCGGCGAGAGCCCCGCCTCGTACAGCGCTAGGTATATCCTCGCCGCCGCCTGCCTCTCCGAGACGCCGGGCGCAAGCTCCAGCTCCTCCAAGACTCTCCGGATGGCCGACGCGGCCGCCCTTATCTTCTCCACCTCGTCCCTCCGCTTGACTGCGCGCCACTCGCGGAAGATGTGGTCGCCCAGCCTGTACTCCGCCCCGGGGAACGCCCTCTTGACTATCTCGAAGTGGCGGAGGGCGGTGCCTCCGTCTATGTAGATCACGGAGGCGTCGCATCCGGACGCGGACTGCCTAAGCGCCTCGGCGGGGTCCTCGCCGTCGCGGTAGCTGTACACCTCTCCGGGCACCCTCCCGGCGTCGAGGGCCGGCATCACGGCGGCTAGGCGGTCGCCGCACTTCACGGCGGCTTTAAACCGCTCATACGTCTCGAGCCAGACCCCCGTGAGATATGCGAAGTTCACCGTGGTGGTGGCGATTATCATATCCACTCCAGGTGCACCGGCGCGGCCCTCCCCTCTTTATGCCTCCACGCTGCGGTTTCCCAAGTGTAGACGTTGGAGATGACCCAGGCGACGGGCCACAGCCTCATGTATTTAAGGTCGATGGGGCTGGGGGCCGGGGGGCCTGGGTGAGTGTGGAATATGGCCACCAGCTCCAGCCCAGACGCCTCCGCGTCGGTGATGGCCCTATACATCTCCTCTGGGTCAAGCAGAAAGGCTGTGGGGCTGTTCAGCACGTTGCGGAGCCAGCTCCAGGTTAAAACAGTTTCTTCCCTGCCGAAGAGGAGGGCGGGGCACTCGGCGTCTGGGGAACACCTCTGGCTCGCCTCTTCTAGGAGCCTTGCAGGTATTTTCACAGAAGCGGCACGTAACGCGTGAGCTTAGCCCTTTTGGCTACCTCAAGCGTAAGCTTCTCGATTTGGTCGCCGTCGCCTTTAACCACCACGATTGTTAGGCACCTACCCTCGACGTGTAGGTGCGTGTAGGCCACTATGTGGGCCCTGTTTTCCTCTATGGCGTCGCCCACGTCGGAAAAGGCGTCTGTGACCGCCATAACGACGCCGAGGCACTGATGGCCGGGCTTCTTGTGGTCTTTCTGCATCTCTAGATACTCCTGGAGGGCGGCGGCGACCACCTCGCTCCGGGTGGCGCCGGTCTCTTGAGAAATCTTGTCGATGGCCTCTGCGAGCTCTTGCGGGAGCGAGACGCCGAAGCGCTTCACGTAGGTCTGTGGAGAGAGCTTTATATAGCTGTTGTTGGCCTCGTCATGGGCTGTATAGGCGTAGTTGATACCACCTTCGCCAGGGTAGACATGGGCAGCGTCGCCGTTGAGGAGCTGAGGAGCTTGATGCCAAATGCCGTGGTTAAGAGGGTCACAGTCCCCGGCATTAAAAACACCGTGTGGGGCGCCTTGAGGCTGGTCAAGGACGGATGCGATGCGGTGATTGTGCTTGGGTGGGTGGGCCCCACCCCGGTGGATAAATACAGCTACTTAGCCACTTCGGTAGGGCTTATGCAGTTGCAGATAGCCACCGGCGTCCTCGTACTCGACGTGACGGTCCACGAGGAGGAGGGCGGCGGCGACGAGAAGAAATTGAAGGAGATCGCCGTCGACAGGACGAGGAAACACGTCTGGAACCTTGTCCAGATGCTGACGGGGGGGCTTGAGCGGTATGCGGGGAAGGGACTGAGGCAGGGTTACCCCCACGCGGGGGAGATTACATAAAGTTTTGACAAATCCCAGATATATAACATATATAAAGTTTCTATGTATAAATAAAGAGGATGCCGTGCTTCCCCAAAACTAATACTATTGTATTTTCCATTATTTTATTAATTATCTGCATTTTTCGTTTTCCTAAGTAAATCTATTTAAACCTAAGCCAATTTAGTGCCAGGGCGGCTACGGCAACGCCACCCCCCACGCCCCTCGCTGTTGCCGTAGTTCCGCCTTCTCTCTAGAATAGTCTTGACAGCAGTACTGCAAGCACCCCACTTAGGAATATCCCGTCGAATACGCCGGCTCCTCCTATCGAGACGAAAGGCGGCCTATGTCTCAGCACCTTTTTCATGTTCAGCACGTCGGCTCCTATTATCGTGCCGTAGACCGCAGTTATATACGTCGCCACGGGGCCGCCTCCCGCTATGAGGGCCGACAAGGCGGCTATTATGGGCGGCGCTAGAGCCGGCGTAACTACGCCGACGTTGGGCACCACCCGGCTCACGGCGTAGATGAGGATAGACGCAACGGCCACCGCGGCCAGTAGGGCAGGACTGAAGACGTGTGCCGCGAGGTATGTGGCTACGGCCAGCGGTACGGCGGCTCCCCCCACATTTACGGCTATGTAGGACCTCTCCTCCTGGAAGACGATGCGCGGCATGGGGATGGGCATGCCGAACACCACCACGTAGTCCACCACAGGCACATACTGCCTCCGGGAGAGCGTGTGCACCACGACGTTTATGGGGCTGGTCGCGAGGCTGAGGAAGGTGACCGAGCTCCCGAGGAGCAAAGCCGCTAGGGGATGCATGCCTACGGATTTCAACACGTCTACGAAGGAGAACATGAAGAAGGGGAGTAGCAAAACCGCCAGCCCCGCGTATAGTATCCCCAAGACGCCGTAGAAGGGGAACGCTATTATTATCCTCATTGACGGGTGGCTTTTGAATACGCGGCCTCCGCTATGTCTGCTGCGAAGCCCACTATGGAGGCGGCTTCGTGCATCACCGCGGCGGCCTGGGGGCATATCTGTTGCAGGGTTTCTCTAGCCAGGTCTGCGCGTTGCACCAGCACGGCCAGCGCTTTGTTTGCGTCGTTGCTGTAGAAGGCGTTGAAGGCGTCTTGCATGAAGCGGTACACCTTCTTGAAGACCTCCGTAGCCTCTGCGGCGCATTTTATCTCGTTTTGTAGGTAGTAGTTCGTGGCGCGGTCTATGGCGTCGCCTATATGTTCAAGGTTTTTTATCGTTATTATGTAGTCCACATAGTGTTCGGGTCTCTGGGCGATGTTCCTCTTCACCGTCCTGAGGGAGAAGAAGTAGAGCCTGTCAAGCTGGTCGTCCAGCCTCAGGATCTCCTCGGCTAAGTTGCGCCTCTCTTGCGTAAGCATTTGTATAAATAGGGAAAACATGGCGTCTACCGTAGTGTACATACTTCTCACGGCCTCGTCGATGTTTATGTCCTCCCTCGTCACTATCCGAAGCTTCAGAACCCCGCCGACCTCCATCAAAACAACACCTGGAAGCTTGCCCTCTATCTTAGTCACCACGGCCGAGATGTTTCTGGTCTCCACCTCCAGCTCGTCGGCCCCCTCTATGTAATACGCTATGATGTCTCGGACGAGCTTCTCCACGTTGTCCCCCTTGATTTTCGCGCGCCTGACGCCGGCCGCCTCCGCGCCTGGAAGCAGAGTGACCTTGTCTCTGTCTACGATGATGCGGACAGGCGAGCCGACCCCCAAGCCGTGTAGCTCTACCCACTCCTTGGGCAGAGTAATCCCAAAGGACCTCTCGCCTACCCTGATAATTTTCCTCGTCTCCATAGTGTACTCCGGTTCAACTAGTTAAAATGCGTTGTGGGCATCAGCCTGGGACGGCCTTCTCATATGTCGACATCGGATGTGGTCATCACACGTCTTGCCTAAGTAGCGCCTTTAAATACTTGGCGAGGGGGTGGAGCGTCTCCGCCCTTATGACGGCCTTGGCGGCTCTGGCCACCTCCTCCGTGGCTGGGTTGAAGGCGATGGGGTAGCCCGCCTTCTTCAGCATTGGGAGGTCCGCCTCGCCGTCTCCCACGGCCACCGCCTCGCCCCAGTCGAGGCCGAGGAGGCTGAGTATCTGCCCCGCTATCTCGTCCTTGTTTCTGTCGCTTACGGAGACCGCAACCGTATAGACCGCGCCGTCTCTGTAGACCAGGTCGTTCACGACGTAGAAGTGGAAGCAGTGGGATATCCGGCGGGTGTAGCCCAGGCCTGCGGAGAGGGCTACGGCGTATACGCCGGCCTCCTGCAGAGCTCGACACAGAGCGTCTAGCCCCCTCCTGGTCTGGAAGCGGGCTTCCGCAATGCCCCGGGGGGCGCCGCGCCAGAGCAACGTGTCGTAGAGCGCCCACTCGTAGTAGTCTATGGCCCCCAGCTTGTAGAGCTCTCTGTTGAGTTGGGCGTCTGTGCCTAACACCGCATGCAACCTCTGCCAAGCAGAGCGGAAGGGCGTAATAACGCCGTCAACGTCTAGAATCACTGCGCGGTACCTCATTCTTTATACACCCGGATGGCACGCGACGGACAATGTCTCTCGGCCTCCTTGACCTGGTCGTAGAGGTCGTCGGGCACCACGCCCTCCTCCACGCCGTTTGCGGCATATTCGGAAGAAATGAGAGGCTTACCGCCGTCGCCGGGGATGAAGACCATGGGGGCGTAGAATAGGCAGAAATGCGCCACTACACACTTCGACCGGTCTATCCTCACTCTGACGGGCATTACATACCTCCCGAAGTCAGTATTTATGTATTCCCAAGCTTTGCAACACCGCGGAGTATACGTCCGAGACTGGGCTTGGCTTCACCACCCTGCAGGGCTTCCCGCCGCAGAGAGCCCCCTCATACGTCAATAGGGCCCTCTTGATCTCCACGCCGCCGGTGTATCCCCCCAGGGAGAGGTCGCTCTTCACCACCCGGTGGCAGGGGAGCACCACCGGCAACGGGTTAGACGCCATGAGCCGCCCCACGTGGCGGGGGCTCGTGCCTACCACCTCGGCGTAGAGCTTATACGTGGTGACGGAGCCCCGCGGCACGCCGAGCAGATGCAGAAGCCGCCTATCGACGTTATCCAGCTCTATGGAGTGCACAAAAGCCTCCAGGTCAACCCACCTGCCACACGTGGCGGGGGCGACGCGTGCTCTGACGCCGTCCCACCCAACCACGACGGGGCCGTAGCGCGTGCAGAGCACCGCTGGAAAAACGGTTTAATATTAAAGCACATATTCCGCAGTGCCTAGGGTCAAGCTTGCCGGCGTGTTGGTGGCGCTGGCGGGGGGCAGGGCGGAGCTGGAGGTGGAGGGCGACACCGTGAAGGAGGTGCTGAGGAACCTAGCCTCCGCGTCGCAGAAGCTCTACGAGAGAGTTGTGGGCCCCGACGGGAGACCACGCGCCGACATATACATAGCCGTAAACGACGTCGACGTGAGGCTCCTCTCCGGGCTACTGACGCCTGTGAAAAAAGAGGACGTGGTTCTCCTACTGGCCTACATCCACCCTGGCTAGTTTTTCCTTTTCCTGTTGTCCACCACCACGACCGGGGTCTTCTTAGCCTCAGCCTGGGGGGCGGCAGCTGCCGCCTCCGGCTCCGCGATGACGACCTCTTGTCTATAGTATACCACGCCACGCGGCCACTCCTCTCTTACAAATATAGCCCTTAGGAGCAACGCAGAGCCGAAGAAGAGGAAGGTTGCCATGCCGGTGAGGACGGCGCTCCACACTGTGGCGTATTCCAGATACGCCTCAAGCGGCGAGAAGGGCAGTATGAGCCTCTCCCCCATCACCTCCCTAATTGCCCACAGCCCGTTTACCACGAACCAGACCAGTATGCCCGAGAGACCCCACTTAATGAAGAAGTCGCCGAACCAGCCGGCCAGGGGACGCCGCGGAGGCATCGAGGCTATGAAGGCTATCGCGAAGGCTATTATCATGAACCAAAGCCACCCTCCAGCCACGGGGTGGCTCATGTACTGCGACACCGGCTCTATGAGTTGTCTCAAGTCCATCTTCTCTCTCCGCCGGGGACTTTATGAAAGTAACGTTTAGATTTCAGCTTTTATTTAGTAAATCGAGTTAATATGCAGAGTCGGTGATTATGGCGGACGCGCTTCGCCCCCTTGCCAGGTATTTAAAGGGGTTGCTTAGGCGAAGTGGGTGATGACCACATCTGGCGTCGACCAGTGATAAGGTTTCACCGGCTCATCGGCCCGCCTCCTCTAGCCACTTCTCTATGGCGTCTGCAAGCTCGGCGAAGCGCCTAAAGCCCTTTAGGTGTCCCCCGTAACACTCTATCACTATCGTGCCGTCCTTTATGCGGCGTATCTTCGGCTTTACGCCCGTCAGCGCCTCAATAAGCGCCGAGAGCCTCTCGGCGTCTGACTCCCTGCCTCCCGGCGCGTTGGCCCTCGCCACGGCGAAGCCCACAGCCGCGTTTCTGCCGTATCTGCCGTAGGTAATTGTGTATTCGCTCTTTACGCCGTCCACCTCCGCTGCTATCCTAATCCTCAGCAACTTCTTACCGCTCTGGCTCTCCTCAAGCTCGGCTCCTCCGTCTATTACCTTCACCATGTGTCTTCTGCCCTCCACCTCGACCTCTTTCTCAAAACCCTTCAGCGTCACGGAGCCCCTCGCCCTCCCCTCCTCTATGATCTCTCCGGCTTTTTTGTAAACTTCCTTCCCCTCCTCTTCCGCCCTCTCCAGTATATATCTTATGAATTCGGCCGCCAGCTCCCGTTGCCTCCCAGAGCCGTGTTCAGACAGCCAGGCGGCGTACGCCAAACCCTCCCTAAGAATCGAGACGTAGCCCTTCCCGCCCCCCTCCGGCATCTTCACCGAGAAGTGGACGCCCTCCTCAAGCCCCATCTCTCTAAGCCGCTTCACCTCCCGCACTATACTGTCTGGGTTAGGTGATCCGAATCTGACCCTAAGCGCGCCGCTACGCGCAGGCTCCATTTCGTACCTGGGCCAGCCCTCCTTTAACACGCGGCCCCTCTCCAGCTTCTTCAGCCAGTCCCCAGCATTCTTCTCATCCACCCAGCCTCTCGTGATCGCCTCCCTAACGATCTCGGCGATGGCGTCCCTAAGCTCCTCGCGCCCAGCCGCAAGCCTGTCGGTGTAGGCTCTGACCCGCCACACGTCTCTGCCGCGCATCTCCGCCTTCCGCACCTCTGCGCCGACGCTTGCAAGCCTCAGCAGGCGGGCCGCAAGCTCTACGCGGCCCCGGTCCGTCGATTGGAATTCAAGCTCGATCGCCTTCTCGCTCAGATACACGTTGTACTTCACGGCGACGCCGCCCACCGATATGGTCAAATCGGCGGCTACGGGGCCGCTTGGAGTCCTCCTCAGCCCCTCCCAGCTGATGCTAAGCCCCTCGGCCCCCAGCCCCACGGCTTCAGCCAGCTTGTAGTTAATCACCTTTTCATCCCCTTCAAGCAGAGGAGACCCGTAGAGGAAGTATAGGCCGGCCAGCCTGACGACATCATCGCCAGACACAATGACTTGGAACCCGAGTACCGCGTCACCACTCCAAACCTTCCTCACCTCCACCTTGATGCCGTACGCCGCGAAGGCGGCCGCCCAGAGCAGGGCGACTCCGCGCCTGCCGCTGGCTAAGCCAATTTCTTTCCGCGCCGCGGACACGTGTCCATCGCCGTCTATCGCGCCGGAGACCACCGCGGCGAAATACCTCAGCGTCGTCTCGTTCACGCCCAGCCTCTCCGCCTGGATAAGCAGAAGGGCAGGCGCCATAACCTCTCTAGCCACCTTGTCGTCGTTTAGCCTGTCCCTCAGCGTCTCCAGCTCGCTCCGGACCTCCTCGCCCAGCCGACTCACGGCGGCGTCCACAACGATGCCCCAGTGGTCAGCAACCCACTGCTTCAATCCTTCCCAGCTCCTCACGTCCATGAGATCCTCCAGCCCCGCTTTAGTTCCCACCATCCTAAGCCACCCGCCCTCCGCACTCCTCCTGATTATCTCGTCGAGTTTCTCTAGAGAGGTGTGGGCGTGGAATTGTGGCTTCGGTCCCTCAAGAGTCAAACCCACGCTGGGCACCGTGATGTAGGACCAGTCGAAGAAGGCATGAGTTTCAGCCAACTGCCACAAGTGGGATGTGCCCACCTGCAACAGTCCTCCACTTATCGCCACGTCTGAATCAACCCAGCCCAGCATGTAAGGGAAGCGGTCCTCCACGGGCAGGCGCCTCCCAACCACCCCCGCCGCCTTCACCCCCGCCTCAAACTCTTGCTTGAAGAGCTCTTGCCACCTCTCCACATCCTCGAACTCCAAGGCGTAGATTATGCTCTCTCTTACCTTCTCAATCTTCAGCTTTATGCCCAGCTCCTTAAGCCCGCCACCCTCCTCAAGCCTGAATAGCTTAAACACGTAAGACTCGGTCTTCTCCTTAGTCTTCTTCTCCTCAAGTTCCAGCGCCAGTCTGCCGCCTTTTGTGAGCTCCTCGACGAAGCCGCGGTGGTGGTCGGCGCCTGGCTTTAGGAAGAGGCGGCGGAAGGCCTCCGCCACCATCTCCTCCACTGCCGCTGGCTTCTCCACCTTTGCCCTCTCGGCCTTGAGGTATGCCGTCCTCGGCGCGTAGTAGAGGAGCCAGGCAGACCCACCCACCTCAAGCCAATACCAAGCCGCCACGCCGAAGACGCCCCCCTTGCCCAGCGCGTATTCCCTATACGCGATTAAAGCCGCCAAGGCCTTCACGCCAAAGCTGATGTCTTTGAAAATGGGGAACTCCCGGTGTTCCGCCTCTGCCAGCCTTCTAGCCACGTCTTCCTTCACGTCGAGAAGGTCTCTCAGGCCGCACTCTACAGCATATTCGTTCAGCCTCTTCCTGAGAGTACTCAAGGCTTTTTCGAAGGCCTTGTCCTCTTTCTCGGCCAGCTGTGCTAGACGGCCGAGGTCGGCCACGTACATAACTCTCCTAAACGGCTCCTCCCCCACCTCCCTCTTCTCCACCGCCTTCCTAAGCCCCTCCACAACCTCTCTCAACGCAGATCTGTAAACGCCGAAGGCCTCCTCCAGCGCAAGGACGGCGTAGAAAAGGGCACGCCTGTAGTTCTCGTCTTTGCGGTACTTGGAATACAGCTCGGCGCCCCTGCCCCACATAAGCCTCTCCTCCTCAGACTTTTTCGGCATAATCAACATCCTCAGCGACTCCCAAGGCTCAGCCAGCTTTACCTTCCCGGCGTTGGCCGCCTTGGCAATCTCCTTGAACTTCTCATAGGGATCGGGAGCCACCCTCAGAACCTTAAACACCTCCTCCCGCGGATGCTCCCTAACGCCAGCGGCTACAAACGGCGTCAGAGACGCCGCATACGCCAGCTTATCAAGCTCCACCAAGCCCCACAGATTCAACGCAACCGACAGCGCAACCACCCCAGCCGCCACAGCCGCCATCAAGAAGAGGTAAGCCTTGTGCTCATCCACCCAAGCCAACACCCTTGCCACCGCCTCCACAAACAGCTCCGCGAGGCGCTGAGCCGCCACCTTAACCCGCTCGAATACTTCTCCAGCCGCCTCGTAGAGGGCCTTAGCCGCCTTCTGTACATACTCAATAGCCTCTCCAAACCGGCCCACCTCCGCCAGCGCGGCGGCGGAGGAAACAACGGCTTCTGAATACAGCCCGTGATACACGGAGTACAGAGCCGCCGAGAGGCCGGCTGAGGCGGCTTCTCCGCGTCTAAGCCACACTCTACGCGCCGGTTTAAAAACAGCTATACGCAAAAGAAAACAACTGAGGCGGAGGAGTTGTTGAGGGAATGGCCGGAGCTACAAGCATTCGGCGTGGGGTGGGTTAGGGAGTGGCTGGACCTTAGGGAGAGGCTAGTGGAGATTGCTAGAACACTGCGCAGATTCCCGTGGATGGTTGATGTGGTGAGGCAGAGACCGATGAGCATCCTCCACCCGTATACGGTGGAGGTGTATATTACAAGGGACGGGTCTGAGACCTGCCTATCCCTAAACCCGCCCAAGGCTTTCTGCGCGCGGAGTGGCGCCGTGAGGGAGGCCAAGCTAGAGCTGGAATTTAAACGATACGAGACGTACGAAGGGAAGATAAGAGAGGTGTACCGCCCCAAGGGACTACTGGCATTCGCCGCGGTGGCAAGGGAGTACGTGAGGGTGCTCTAGCCGCTTTTTCCTTCCCCTTTATTTGTATCGAGAGACAGCCGCGTTGTAGCTTACGTCGTTTAAGAAGCTGGGGCTTCTAAAGAGGCTGGCTGAGGCGGCTGGCAAGACACCGGCGAGTGTCAGAAACGTCGCCAAGAGGCTGAGTGAAGGGGGTAAATATGACGACAGCCGCCAGAAAGACTAGAACAACCGCCTCCGTCTTTGAACTGCCGCAGAAGCCAAGCATCCTCCAGTATGTGGAGTACGAGCCTCCTCCGAGGGAGTAGTGTACAAGTGACGGCTGTCTCTACGAGGGGGTTCTGATGGCGTGGAGTGGGTGAGGAAGTGGCTGGATCTTAGGGATAGGTTAATCGAAATCGCGAAAGTTATGCGCAGATATCCGTGTGCAAAGGGCAGGTTGAGCTAGCTCACGTCTATCTTCACTACCCACTGCAGACAATACGTGTGTAATGTTTCATTTTGCACGTTTACGGATTTTAAACCGCCTAGGTGAACACATGATTCTGGCAAACGACGAGCTGAAGAAGCTCATTTCGCTGGGCCGGCTCAAGGTGGACCCCTTGTATCCCGACACCGTGCGGGAGAACGGCCTCGACCTGCGCATCGGCGGGGAGTACGCCATATACGCCTACGAGGGGACTGTGGTGCGGCCCTGCGAGCTTAAAGACGCGAGGCATCTCTTCCGCGTCGTGAAGGCAGATGAGGTGGTCATCCCGCCGAGGAGCTTCGTGCTTCTGACCACGGAGGAGTACGTCAAGATGCCGGAGGACGTGGCGGGGCTGGCGAACCTCCGCTCAACCCTGGCGCGGTACGGTTTATCTGTGCCGCCCACTGTAGTCGACGTGGGCTTCGAGGGCAACATAACCATCGAGGTGGTCAACGAGTCGCCTAACACAATAGTGCTGAAGAGGGGGATGAGGTTCCTCCACCTCATCTTGGTAAAGGCCGAGGGGAGGGCGTCCTACGCCGGCACGTATCAAGGACAGAGGGGCGTCACGCCGCCTAAAGGGCTTATGGGCGAGTGTTAAAATAGGTCTAGGTCTTCTGGGCATTTGGCTGGTTGCTTTGTGGCTAGGTCTAGCACTTCGATTTGTTTATCTACGACAGCTATTCTGGTCTTGGTTTTTCGGTAGGGGCCTGCCGACGACGTGAAGATGGTGATGACTGCGCCTCCGTGATGTGCCGCGCATCCCTCCGGGATGTAGGTGTGTCCTCTTATGAGAGCCGCCGTGCCGTGTTTTCTGTGGAAGAGCTGTGTTATTCTGCGGCCGAAGAGCCACGTGCCGGGCCCCCTGGGGCTTGGGGCGTAGTCTTCGCAGGCGCAGGGGTCGTTCCACAGGGTCTGAAAGGCTAAGGGGTCCGTGGGGATCGTCAAGTCGCCCGAGGCCTTCCCTATCTCCTCCAGCGTCGCCGGTGTCATGTCGTCTCTCAGCGGGATCCCGCCGTGGAGCGCCACGAACCTGCCGTTGACTAGCGCCGCGAGCGGAAGCCTTGCGAACGTCTTCTCAAACTCCCTGTAGACTGCGCCGCATCTGCCCCTCCCCAGCTTGTCGCACAGCTCGTCTAGGAAGCCGCCGTCGATGTTCATCGTGGGTGACTCGTGGTTGCCGCGGAGCGCCACCGCCTTCCCCTCGACGAATAAGCGGAACACCTCGGTCACCACCTCCAGCCCGTTGTCCCCCCTGTCGACGTAGTCGCCGAGGAAGAGGTAGGGCCCCTCCCACTCCCTCAGCAACTGCTGGAGGGTCTTGTAGTCGCCGTGTAGGTCGCCCACAGCCACGTAGCGGCCCTCCAGAGTCGCCACAAGGCCGGGCGACTTCTCCCGGACCTTGGCCAACAAGTCGGTCAGCTTCTCCGCCATAGCCTCTTGGCGTTTGTCTCCACCACCTCCCTCACGTGGTCCTCCGCGGCGTCCCAGAGCTCCGCCAGCTTCTCCACGGTCTTCAGTATTGCGGGCGGCGTCAGCCGCATCCCCCTGTATTCATACGGCCCGTCGCTTTCCACGAGCACAAAGCGGCGGTCCGCCGCCTTGGCCGCCTCCTGGTGCTTCTTCTGTATCGTCACGGCCGGGTTGATAGATATGTAGTAGCCGAGGTCTCTGATTGTCTCCAGCAGGTCGAGGGGCCCCGTGTACCAGTGTATCAAGGCCCTGTCTACGTCGGCTCTCCGCAACTCCTCCACCGCGTCTGTCCACGCGTCGGGCGCGTGCACGTTCACCACGAGGTCCAGCTCCCGGGCCAGCTTAAGGAAGGCGCGGAAGTACTCCCGCTGCTTGTCGAAGCTGTGCGGCACGAACCTCCTGTCTAGCCCCACCTCGCCTATACACGGCGCCTCGGAGCGCTCGATTAGGCGCAGAACGGCTTCAAGGTCCCCGGGCTCCGCCTTCTCCACCTGCCACGGATGTATGCCGAGGCACTTGATGACGCCCTCAAGCTCCAGCGTCTTTCTGGAGGACTGGAGGTCGTCGGAGACGCAGGCAAGGGTCCACTCCTTGACGTAGCCCTCCAGCTCCTCCCGGGGGAACTCGTGGCAGTGGACGTGGTTGTCGAACACGGAGGGTTGTGATTGTTAGTATTTATCTCTACAAGGCTCGACTTGGACATATGTGGTGTAGAGCTTCGGCGTGCCGCCGTAGGGCCCCGGCTCGCCCCTCGCCACGGCGTTTATCGGGATCCCCCTGAGGTCTCTGCCTATGCCCACGTAGACAACCACGCCGCGGGGCACCTCCGGATCCGCCACGGCCTTTACATGTACCTCTCCGTGTTCGTTGCGCAGGACTACGCAGTCGCCGACGTAGTCCGCCGGGTTTACCCGCACGGCTGGGGGCGGCTCGCCGTAGATGTCGCGGAACTGGCTGTTGGTGTAGAGGGGGCTCGGGGGGAATGTCAACACGTGTAGGCTTCTGCTCGGCGGCTTGTACTGAGGCAACGGGGGCAGGCCGCGTCTGAGGGCTGTCTCGCTGTAGAACTCCACCTTGCCCGTGGCGGTGGGGTATGTGTAGTAGTCAGGCGTCTTCAGCCTAACCACGCCCCGCTCTCTGAGCTCCTTAAGCGTGAACCCGGTCCCTCTTACCGCGGCGTCGACGGCGTCCCAGGGGTCCTCCCTCATCAGCGGGTGACTGGATACGCCCAGCATCTCCGCGAGCCTCCTCACCAGATGCGTCTCGCGCACGGCCTCGCCGGGGGGCTCGGCCACCGCCGAGTTGTACACCAAGTAGTTGTGCCAGTAGCTGTAGACCACGTCGTCTTTCTCAAGATAGAGGGGGGCCGGCAGGACTATGTGAGCCGCCTCGGCCGTTTCGTCCATAAACGGCGTGTGGACGGCGAGCGTTACGTCTCCTCTCTCGGCCGCGGCCGCAATCCTGTCGCCCTGGGGCAGGGTGAGCACGGGGTTGGCGTTCCACACATACACCACGTCGAACTCGGAGATCCTGGCCCCCACCAGGCCCATGGGCACCACCTTGCTGGGCTTCGCCAGGTGGAGGCCGCGGAGGTAGGCGAAGTCTATGCCCCAGGCGCCGGAGTTGGAGTAGTAGAAGCCGGCGGGGTCGCCCAGCAACGCGTGTATAAGCGATATGGCGCGGGCGGCGTCGCCGCCGTTTTCAGTGCGGCCTATGGCGAAGCCTATCACGGTGATGGGACGGCGTAGGTAGAAATCGACAAGTTTGTAAAAGACTGTGCGGGGGACGCCGGTCTCCGCCTCTACGTACTCCGGCGTGAATTTGTCGACGTACTCCATGAACCTATCAAAGCCGTAGGTGTACCTCTCGACGAATTCTGCGTCGTGGGACTTGCGTTGTATTATCTCCCGCGAGATGCCCAGGGCGAGGACCACGTCGGTGCCGGGCCTCACCGCCACGGGGAGGTCGGCGGACTTCATGGTCTTTGTCCACACCACGTCCACCGCGGCCACCGGGTTTTTCGCCCTCTTCGCCAGCGCCCAGCCGTGGATAAAAGACGTGGCCGCGTCGAGGGCCCAGAAGACCACCGGCCTCTTCGACAGCTCCTCCGGCATGGCGCCGTAGGACCTGCCCCAGTGTAGCTTTATCGCCTCGCTCCCCTCTGCGCTACATATGGAGTAGTCCGTGGAGGCTGTGCCCAGCAGGTTGAACAACCTCGCCGGGTAGTACCAAGTGAGGAGGCCTTGGTTGCCGTCGTAGTCTATGTGGATGATGCGGGAGGGGTCCGCCGCCCTCAACCTGGCCGAGAGCTCCTCCAAAGCCCTCTCCCAAGACACCTCTAGAGTCTGCCTCTCCCCCCTAAGCAACGGCCTTTTGACTCTTCTGGGCGAGCTGAGCCGCTTGACGTCGGCGGCCCCTCGGGCGCACGTGAAGCCGAGGGTTGGGAAGTCCCCTATGGGGAGAAGTCTCGCCAGCCTCCCCCCCTCGTAGATAGGCCTAAAGATGCAGGTATCGTAGCAGTCGCGTGTACACGCGAGGAACATGCAACCACTCCGTTGTTTATTTAAAAGGTTGTGCGTCTATCTGACCTCCTCCCCGCCTTAAAGGGCGGGGGTTCCCCTTGGGCGGGGAGGTGCCCTCGCCCGGCCTTCATCGGCTTCTCGGGCGGGGGTCATGGGGGCGGCCCGGGCCAGCACCGCGGGCCACTGGGGGCTGGCCTTCAGCGTCTTGAGCGAGGCCCAGACGGCGTGTACAATAGGCCGCGGAATGATGGGATTCGCCTTTCCCACAGCCTCCTTCGGCACGATCCCCTTCTTCAGTCTCTTTCTCGTCTCTTTCACATCCCACCAGACGCCCTTCACCCACCCAGTGGGGGTGGTTTTCCACAGCATGTTCAACACCGCCGCCGCGTCTCTATCCACGGCGTGGCCGTGCGGACAGCGCAGTACATGCCAGTCACCCCCGTCCTCCAGCTTAGCGAAGTGGATTGGACACACCTTGCTATTGCGATAAGACGACACGTATACCACTACAGAGCCAGCCTCCCTCGCCTTATCCTCCACTGTCCCTATGAGCTTTCTAAACGGCGTCTGCTTAATGCGGTGTCTCAGTTCTCTTTTCTTCACCTTCTTCTCTTCACCGCCGATCATTTCCTCTTGTGGGTTTTTGCCAAGCTCCTCGGTTATAATTAAGGCGGGGCTTTTCGTCACCTCGTGGGCGATCTGCCTTATGCGGCCCTCCTTACGCCTCTTCTCCCTAAGCCTCCTCGCGAATTTTCTAAACTCCCTAGTGTCTGTAACGTTTTGCCTCCTCTCCTCCTCGTCTCTCCCGGCGTGTGGGTATTTCCGCTTCAGCTCTTCAAGCTTTGCATTTCTGACAGTCTCGTATCTCTTCGCAAGCTTGCCGAAGTCAGTCCTTATCGAGTACACTGCTGGGTTTATGTACTGCCTATTCCACTGCGCCACGGCGTCTACCGTTGAGAGCAGAGTCACGCGGGCAACAGCCACCGAGTTTTCGTTTACGTCGAAGGCGACAGCCTCCGCCGGAGGCTCCCTCTTGGGCATTACATCAAAGACGAATATCGCATACCATCTGCCCCTCCGCCGCTTCAGCACCAGCGTGGACGCCAGCTCGGTCTCTCTGCGCAAGACTCTCCACCAGTAGAGCCAAAACCTTCTATGCGGCTTAATCCAAACCTCCCTCCTCCCGCCTGGGAGAGACAGCGCCAGCCTAACGGGGGCTACAGAGCTGATGGCTTTCTTATAGCTCCAGCTGTCTTTGGCGAATCTTATCGAGACCTGCCGAACCTCGGGGTGTGGCTTGTGGACTCGGCCGTTTCTCTTCAGCTCCAGAAACGACTTGCCGGTCTCTACGCCTTGGTTCATAGCCTGCTGGATTAGCTGGGCGGGTAGGGGGTACAGCTCCCTAAACCTTCGGTACAGCTCTTTGTACTTCTCCTTTTCCAGCCTCCCCCTCTCGGCGACGTAGGCCGCGACTTCCTCCACAATGCGGCGGTATGGTTCCTCCACGGCGGAAAGCTCAGACGGCGGGCTCTCTATCTCCACAGCAATAGCCCTCCTCACACACTCCATGTCCCCACCTCCCATAAAACTTTGACGAACCGCCCTAAAGGGCGAGGCTTTCGATTATTTATAACCTCCTCAGAAATTGGCGGAGGCGCTCCGTCTTGGGGCTGTAGAGAATCTCGGGGGGTCCCTCCTCCCCTATCTTGCCTCCTTCAAAGAAGAGTACCTTGTCAGCGACGTCTTCGGCGAAGTCCACCTCGTGCGTCACAATCAACATGGTGGTGCCGCGGCGGGCTATCTCCTCCAGCACACGCAGAACCTCGTCTACCAGCTCTGGGTCAAGCGCCGAGGTGGGCTCGTCGAGCATCAAAACTCTGGGCCTTATGGCCAGCGCCCTGGCTATGGCGACTCTCTGTTGCTGGCCGCCGGAGAGCTGGAGGGGGTATGCGTTGGCCTTCTCCAGTAGCCCCACCATCTGTAACGCCTCCCTGGCCCTCTCCACGGCTTCGTCGCGGGGGATGTCGTGTACCTTGACGAGGGGGAGGACTATGTTGTCTATGACCTTGAGGTGTGGGAACAGGTTGTAGCTTTGGAATACGAACCCCACCTTCTTCCGCACCTCCCTAACCGTGTCTTGTCTAACCTCAACGCCGTCTATCACGATGTGTCCCCGCCTCGGCTTCACCAGCCAGATCAGCGACCTCAAGAAGGTGGATTTCCCAGAGCCCGAGGGCCCCATTATGACTATCTTCTCCCCCTGGTGGACGTCAAGGCTTACCCCCTTCACCACCTCTAGGTTTCCGTAGGCCACCTCCAAGTCGCGTACAGACACTATGGCCGACATGGCCTATATTATGCCTCTTCTTAAATATCCAGGTATGGCGTATTTATGCTCTACGTAGTGGCTGAGCTTTACCATGGCGTAACAAAGCACGAAGTAAACCGTGGCGGCGGCGAGGTAGGCCTCAAAGTAGGCGAATTTCGACGCCGAGTAGTAGTCCGCCCTCCTGAATATGTCGGGCGGCGTTACGCCTATCACCGCAACTAGGGAGGAGTCCTTTATCAGGAGGACCAGCTCGTTCATCAAGGCCGGCAAGGCGATTCTCACAGCTTGGGGAAGGATTATGTGGCGGAAGGTCTGCGTCTTCGTCAACGCGTAGGCCTCCGCAGTTAGGTACTGCTCAAGCGGTATTGCTTGGACTGCAGATCGGAAGATCTCCGCCTGGTAGGCTGCGCTGTTTAGGCCGAGGGCTATCACGCCGGCAGTGAAGGGGTCTATGTTTATGCCGTAGCTCTTGAGGTAGCCGCCTACGCCGAAGTAGATTATGAAGATCTGGACCAGCAGGGGAGTTCCGCGGAAGGCCTCCACATACGCCGAGGCCAGCCACGGCAGGGGCTTCGGTAGGAAGAACCTGACGAGGAGGAGGATGGAGCCGAGGGTTATTCCTATGAGGAAGGCGAGGAGCGCCAGCGACAGCGTTGTCGGTATGCCCCACACCACATATGTCAAGGCCTCTACATACTGCTCTAGAGCCATACCGCGCGAGACAGCGAGTATTTATATCTTTATAGTTGTTTAGAGACCGCCAGGCGGTTTTTATAAATATGCGAGACTCCGCAGTAGGTGTACACCCGGCTCGTGTCCATAGAGGATGAGATTAGGGAGGCGGCGACGAAATACAGGCTGGATCATCTGCTGGGGGTGGATATAGCGGTTATCCACAACCCCCGCTCCAAGTCCAGGGCTGTGGCGAGGATCTGGGGGCTCAACAAGATCTTTCAAGTTGTCTACGGATGGGGGCCTGCCTACGTAATAGAGCTTCTAGCACCCTTTGCAAGACTTACCTGCGAACAACGCGTCAAGACGCTTGCGCACGAGCTTGCGCATATCCCAGCCACTGGAAGCGGGGCGTTGAGGCCGCACAACAAGGCCTTCTGGAGAGACTACCGGCGGTATTCCCGCCTCTTCGGTTGCGGCGATTTTCCCTCACTCCAAAAACTGACGCTGAAATGAGGCGATACGCTGTATCGTGTTTTACAGTTATAAACCTGGGGGAGCCGACATATGTGTATTACCTTGCAGATCAGCGCTTGAAGACCGCCGCGGAGAAGTACACCGTAGGGCTGACTTTGAAGTGCAGAACTGTGTACCAGCTCTATAAACTGTATAAACAAGGCCTAGTAACCCAAATAGTCGGCGAAAAGGCCGCAGAAATCCTAGAAAAAGAATGCCCCAAAGACTTGGTAGAGCTGATTGCCCCTACTGTTGACTAGATCCATCCTCTTAGTTTCATGGCTTTGTATATTCTTTCTAGTGCGGTGGCTATTGCGGCGTCGCGCATGGTCCATTCTTTTTCTTTTTGCCATCTGTCGTATACCTTGGACACGTTGTTTATCATTATTGCCTCCAGCCTCCTCCTCGTCTCCTCCTCGTCCCATATGTACCACTGGAGGTTCTCCACCCACTCCAGGTAAGACATAACCACACCCCCCGCATTAGCCAACACGTCAGGCACCACCAACACGCCCCTCTCATAAAGCATTTTCTCAGCCTCAGGCGTAGTAGGGCCGTTAGCCCCCTCCACCACAAGCCTAGCCCTCACACGACCCACGTTATCACCCCTAATAACATTCTCAATAGCGGCGGGGACAAGAATATCTGCCTCAACTGCAAACACCGCCTCAGGGTCTTTTATGCGCTCCGCGCCTGTCTTAGACACGAATAGCTCCACCAGCGAAGGCCCGGGCACCATTCTATTTTGGTAAATCAGCTCCACGTCGAGACCATCCTTCTTATAGGCCACGCCGTTTATGTCAGATACGGCAACTACCTTGGCGCCCATCTTCCCAAGCCAGTAAGCCGCCCACCTCCCCACGTTGCCCATGCCCTGAACAGCCACGGTCTTCCCCTCTAGTCCGCCCCATAGTTTTTTTGCGGTTTCTCTGGCGGCTACTGCTACGCCGTAGCCTGTGGAGTATTCACGTACTGGGTTTCCCCAAAGCTCCGGCGGCTTT